>ODAI011099663.1_pt1 | contig 12561 bp, 10 predicted proteins | sample 1539321 | NCBI WGS metagenome assembly ODAI01 (sample SAMN02144231, study PRJEB22623) | gut metagenome | biome: sheep rumen | host: Ovis aries | place: New Zealand
GGAGAAAACGGCGGCAACGATAGAAAAATATAATCGTGACATTAGAGCATTTGCACAGTGGCTTAATGGACGTGAGATTGAAAAAACACTTCTTCTTGAGTATAAGGCAACACTGCTGAAACGTCTTTCAGCAAGGAGTGTGAATTCAGTAATATCTTCTATAAACAGCCTGCTTGAATATTTAGGTTGCGACATAAGAGTAAAAACTCTCAAAATCCAGCGCCGAATGTTTATTGACAAAACGCGCGAGCTTACACGATCCGAATATGAAAGGCTGCTCAATGCTGCAAGAGCTGAAGGCAACGAACGGCTTCGCCTGCTGATTCAGACAATATGCGCTACCGGTATCCGCGTATCGGAGCTTGAACATATAACTGGTGAGGCAGCAAACAATGGCAGAGCCGAAATCTATTGTAAAGGTAAGCTCAGGATTATTCTTCTGCCGAGAGAATTGTGCAAAATGTTAAAAGAATATACAAATGAAAGGAAAATAAAAAGCGGCTCCGTGTTTATGACAAAAACAGGGCATACCTGCAAATCGACACCGGGAATTTTGAGTATCTCGAAACAAGGCTGTTTAAGCAAAATCGTGACTACTTCAAAAACAACCACTATGTTGTGGTGCAGTGGGGCTTAAAAGGCGCCGGCATAAAGGCGGGAGAACCGTTTAAGGGACGCATAAAGCTCGGCAGCTTCACAATCAATGATGTGCATACAGACAGCGAGGGTAAGGTAATAGGCTGGAGCGACACACCGTTCCGGGCTACTATCAGGGAAGCGAGTATGACTAGGATCAGTGGATAGATATTGGTTTTGTGTTTACATCAAACACAAAGAAGCAAATAACCATAACAGGATGGATAAACGCGTGGAATCCGAAAAACGATCCGGTAATCTACGCATACAAAACCGACACTGAGGTATTCGAGGGTGAGATAAAGCAGCGGATAATATATCCTGACGGCCGGGTGAAGTACGGCTATGCGGTGGAGGTAGACGACACAGGCGATTACACAATGGTAATCCAAAAAAGCGTCCACTTGACCTACAAGGAAGCGGTAAGCATCCCGTACACGGTCACAGACGAGTACGCCATCCAGCACGAGGTAACACTGATCTGCGGCGACATAAACGGCGACGGACGGATTACACTCACTGATTTGAATATTTTGAAATCAAATATTGATAAGACATACTTATAATTTTCGTTTGTAAATACAGTCTCTTTCGGGGAGACTGTATTTTTTTTATAAAAATATTGGCAGCTTGATAATGACGCAACAATATGGTATAATAACTTATCACTCAAAAGAAAAACAGCAGATTTCGTCAGATCAGATTTGGTAAAACGCTGCGTTTAAGGGTGAAGGTGTTGAGTAAAACACAGATGAACTTAATTTTTGGAAAGCAGAGGAATGGTTGCGAATGAAAAGGTTATTATATTTGGCGGTATCATTTTTGATTGCTGCTTCGGTTATGGCGGCGTCTGCGGTTTCGGTAATGGCTGACGCTGAGAGGAGAAGTGAAACGGTTATCACTATGCAGACGGAAAATCCTGTTATGCAGGTGAATGGAATTGACGTGAGTATTGACGACAGCGGCACCGCGCCAGTCATACGTGACGGAAGAACTCTTATGCCGATACGCGCCTTCGCTGAAAGCATCGGCGCGAATGTTGTATGGAACGGCAGCCAGAGAACGGTGCTTATCACCTACAACGGTAAAAGAACACAGCTAACGATTGACAGTGAAATAGCGTACGTCGATTATGAGGCAAAAACGCTTGACGTACCGCCTGCAATAATAAACGACCGCACCTTTCTGCCGATACGCTTTGTCGCGGAGAGCTTCGGCTGTGATGTTGACTGGAACGGTGACACGAGCGAAATAACGATACTTCTTAATAAGGAAAATATACAACACGCCGCTGTTGTATATGAAGCGGACAGCAACGGCGTATGCCGGGCTGCGGAAATTATAGCTGACCTTCTCGGAGCGGATTTGTACAGCGTGGAGGATGCTGATTTTAGGTCGGACGATTATGACACGATTTTTGTTGGATATTCGGATGGGCTGTCGGAGAATATTAAAAAGGCGCTTGAAACCGATAACTATTTTGGTAAGCATATCGCTCCGTTTTGTGTTGGCGATATAGGTGAGAGCGATAGGGAAATATCTCTTTTGGCAACCGGCGCGTACGTTGAGGACGGGCTTGAAATTAAGACGGATGATTTGGAAAATGAAGCTGACGTGCTTTCCGCCGCGGCGGCGTGGCTTTCGCATATAAGACTTATACAGCCGTAATGTTTGCAAGGCATAACCGACATTAAATTGCGGTAAAAAACATTGTCTATGCAAAGAACGCAAAATATGTTATACTTTTTTAATGCAGAGGAATATTATAAACCGAGAGGAGGCCGGAAAAAAGTATGACAGATTTTTTGTTTAAGATGTTTATAAAGGACTATAAAAACACATCCAATCCGTCTGTGCGCTCAGCGTACGGCGCTCTTTCTGGAATTGTCGGAATAATCTGTAATGTGCTTTTATTTATAGGCAAGCTTCTTGCCGGCATTGTATCCGGATCGGTTGCTGTTATAGCAGACGCGGTGAATAACCTGTCGGACGCATCGTCAAGCGTGGTGAGTCTTGTTGGCTTCAGACTCGCAAAAAAACCGGCTGATGAGGGACATCCGTATGGTCACGGACGTTATGAATATATCGCGGGACTTGTTGTTTCGCTTTTGATTATTATCATAGGCGTTGAGCTTATGCAGCAGAGCATTGGAAAGATTATACATCCCGAAAAAATCTATTTTGGATTGCTTTCCATAGTGGTGCTGATTGCGTCAATTATCGTAAAGCTATGGATGATGGTGTTCAGTGCGAGAGCGGGTAAGGCGATTGACTCTAAAACATTGATTGCCGCCGCAGCCGACAGCAGAAATGATGTTGTCGCGACAACGGCTGTGCTTTTGGGCGCGGTTGCGTCGAGGGTTTGGGATGTACAGCTTGACGGCTGGATAGGCGCGGCTGTTTCGGTGTTTGTCATAATAAGCGGTGTTATGACTGCAAAGGACACGCTTGACCCTGTTTTGGGACGCGCGCCCGATAAGGAAACCGTGGAGAAGATACGTAACCGTATTATGCAGTATGAGGGCGTTTTGGGGACGCACGACCTTATGGTACACGATTACGGCGTCGGTCACCAGTTTGCAAGCGTACACGTCGAAATGAGCGCCGAGGGTGACGCCATTTCAAAGCACGAGGTTATAGATAGTATAGAGCGTGATTTCCTTGAAAATGACGGTATTCATATGATCGTGCATTACGATCCCGTACCGCCGGAGGATAGTGAGCTTGGCGAGATGCGCGAGTGGATTACGGCGGAGGTCAAAAAGCTGGATGAACGCATAACGATACACGATCTTAAAAATAAGGACGGTGTTGTGTCGCTTGACTGCGTCGTGCCGGAGGATATGGAGATAGGCGATAAGGAGATCAATACGTTTGTTAAAAATATTATTTGTGCCAAATATCCCGAATGTATGGCGACAGTTGTGATTGACCATAGCTTTGCGGAGATTGTGAAATAAAAGCCGTGCAATCAGCACGGCTTTTTGTCATTCAAAATACTTCCTGTCAAGGCTTCGGTACTGTATCGCTTCGGCGATATGCTCTGCCCTGATGTTTTCGCTGCCTTCAAGGTCAGCTATGGTACGAGCCACTTTTAAAATCCTGCTGTGCGCGCGCGCACTCAGACCTAAATTGTCAAATGCGGCTCTTAAAATCGCGTTTTCCTCGTCACCGAGGACGCAGTATTTTTGAAGCATACCCGCGTCAAGCTGTGAATTTGAATAAATGTTCATACCCCCATAGCGTTCAAGCTGCACCTTACGCGCAGCGTTTACGCGTTTTTTTATTTCCGCGCTTTTTTCACCCTTTTCAATCGAGCTTAAATCGTCATAGTCAACATTTGAAACCTCAACCTGAATGTCAATTCTATCAAGTAAAGGCCCTGAAATTTTACTGCGGTAACGGTTTATCTGCTGTGGTGTGCAGGTGCATTGTCTGCGCGGATCGCCAAGGTAACCACATTTGCACGGGTTCATAGAGGAGATGAGCATAATATTACAGGGGTATGTAAGAGTGCCGCTGACGCGCGAGATTGTCACTATGCCATCCTCCAATGGCTGTCTGAGACTTTCAAGAGAATCACGCCTGAACTCCGGCAGTTCGTCCAAAAAGAGTATACCGTTATGCGCGAGCGACAGCTCGCCGGGCTTTGGCACCGCACCGCCGCCTGAAAGTCCCTGCGGCGAGATGGTGTGGTGCGGGCTTCGGAACGGCCGCTTTAAAATAAGAGGTTCCTCCTTGCTGAGCAGACCGGAAATTGAATGTATCTTTGTAACCTCAAGCGCCTCGTCAAATGTGAGGTCGGGCAGGATTGACGGCATACGCTGTGCAAGCATTGTTTTACCCGTACCCGGCGAGCCGATTAAAAGCACATTGTGATTGCCGGCTGCCGCGATTTCAAGCGCGCGCTTAACGTTTTCCTGTCCTTTTACGTCGCAGAAATCCAATATGCTTTCCGCACTGCGTCTGAAAAATTCCTGAACATCAACAGTCCGCTTTTCCATTCTTTTTATATCACAAAAGTGATCGCAAAGACTTTTTAAGGATTCAACAGGGTAGACGTTCACGCCTTCAATAACTGCCGCCTCACCGGCGTTTTCGGCCGGTACAAACATATCTGTAATTCCCTGCCTGTACGCGGAAATCACCATAGGCAATATGCCGTTTATACTGTTTACGCTTCCGTCTAAAGACAGCTCACCGAAGAATGCGCATTTTTCAAGATAATCATCACCGACTTGCAGCTGCTCTGTAGCCGTAAGTATTGAAAGCGCCATAGGCAAGTCATAGCCGGAGCCTTCCTTTCGCTGCGAGGCGGGCGCGAGATTTATAACGATATGCTTTGCCGGAAATTTAAAACCGGTATTTTTGATAGCCGAGCGCACGCGTTCCTTTGCCTCTTTAACCGCCGTGTCCGGCAGACCGACAATATCAAAGGCAGGCATACCGTTTGAGATGTCCGTTTCAACCGAAACAGGGAATCCGTCGATACCGCTTAAACCGCGTGAGTAAATTTTTGATAGCATAAAATCCCTCCGTTTATTTTCTTCTGTTATAGACAAATAGCTTCATAACCACATATGTAACCGGTGTGCCGGTAATCGCGGCGCATATATATGCCGCAGGACGGAAAAGCCCCAGCAGAGTAAACAAAAAGACAAATATATACTGGAAAATAAAATTCGGTATATAACTCAAGGGAAAACGCAAAAAGCGTCTGAACGTCGGTTTTTTGTGAAAGGTGTATTTTGAATTCAGAAAAAAGGATGTCACAATACTTGTCACGTAACCTATAATAAAATTCAGATTTGTCCGCGCGGCAAACACTCTGAAAGTATTGTCAGGCTGCAGAAAGTTAATGTGTATATAATCAAGTGCAGTTGCAACAGAAATAGACACGGCGGTGTTAATAACACCCATAAGCATAAAGGTGAAGAACTGTACGGTGAGAAACGGACGAATAGCGCGCATTGTTCCGGGTGATATGTGGCGCGATAGCCTAACTCGGAAATCTGATAGGATTTTATCCATTTTTCTCACCTCCTCCGTATAGATATATCTCTATTATACACTAAGACAGCAATAAAAACAATAGTCTTTTTGTCGAATTATCACATACGATTTAGGGCAAAATAATGAAGCGAACACTTGACATTGTAAAAAAAATATGGTAAAATATATAAGCGCTCTGAAAAGAGAACGTTAAATATCGCGGAGTAGAGCAGTTGGTAGCTCGTCGGGCTCATAACCCGAAGGTCGTTGGTTCAAGTCCAGCCTCCGCAACCATTTAAAAACGGCTTAGATATAATGTCTGAGCCGTTTTGTTGTATTTTGTCTGTAAGCGTTTACAGGCATTAAATTAAAGTTATCAAATTATTTTCATTAAGCAAATCATCGCATTCAAATACGGACATATTGTGTGAAAGGGCATAAATTATCACGCTGTCGCGTTTTTCTCTGGAATCAAGTATAGCAAATTTAGCAATCCTCAAAAGCAGCTGCGTTTCTTCAATGGACAATTCCATACCGAACGCAACGGAAATAAGGACATCCCTCGTCGGACGTCTTTCACCGCTGAAAATTTTGTAAACATACTCGCCTATCCCGGATCCCTTGGCAATTTTTGCGACGGTGACGTCTTTATCGTTTATTAACTCATTTAAATAATCAGTAAGGGTTTGAGATAAAAAATCCTGTTTGTGCAAGTCCAGAAATGCTTTAATATCATCAGCGTTCTTCAAGCCTTCAAGTAATTTTTGCGTTATGGTCTGCATTGACAATTCCTCCAATTTATTGTATATTTACAGTATAATATAGACTGTTCGGATTTTCAAGAGGAGCAAGTATGGATTTTGAGAGATTTATAACAGAAAGAGTATTAAAAAAGGATGAACGCCAGGAAATTACGGTTATCTGTAATTTAGATACCCAAGAGCGGTTTGTAAAGCGTGCAATCAGAGATGATAAACGCTATATTTATAAAACTTTGCAGAAAATTCTTCATAAAAATATTCCTAAAATTATTGATGTAAGCCTTACAGATTGTACCGTTGTAATTGAGGAATACATACATGGTATAACCTTAAGGGAACTCATGGAACAACGTTATCAATTTACATATAAGCAAATAGAGTCGATTGCAAATCAATTATTATCAGCCATGGCGGAGCTGCATAAACACAACATCATACACAGGGACATAAAACCCGATAATATTATTATGAACGAGCGCGGTCAGATATGGCTGATTGACTATGATATTTCCCGTATTTTTAACTTTGCTGCGAGCAAAGACACAACAATTCACGGTACGGCAGGCTATGCCCCTGTCGAGCAGTATGGTATGATGCAGACTGATTACAGAACAGATATATATGCGTTCGGAGTGACAATATCTCAGTTATTGGCGTATGCGCAAAAAAAGGGTTCTTTGTATAGAATAGCGCAAAAATGCAAGCGTCTTGATCCTGCCGCGCGTTATCAGAATACAAAGCAGTTAAGGCGCGCCCTGCGGCTTCGGTTTGTTAATGCGGCGAGTGTTTGTGTTGCGGCATTGTCAGCCGCGGTTTTGATTGTAATATTTGTTTGTATATCAAATTTAGGCGGCGGGACGGAAAAGCGTTATGATGAATATATCGGAACATGGCGCGACGGAAATGGAATAATACTTGAAATGCTGAGTATTGAGAAGGATACCGCTAAGTTTAATATAAAGGCGCAGCAGCCAAACGGAAGTATCAGAAGCATAAACGGTGTAACGGGAATTATAAACGGCGGCGAGGTAAAATTCAGCACTGTAATAACGGATTTCGGCGATACTGCCGACGGAGTGATTACGTTTGAAAACAACAGCATATTTGTTGATGTCTATACCGCAAATATGAATACATCTGCTTCAATCAGAGCCGCCACCATCGTGACAAAAGATGAGTAGAATTTAAAAATTAGACAAAAAGTACAAGACTTTCTATAATAATACCGATATAATAAAAGCGGTATTAAATAGAAAGTCTTTTTGCTTTATAGGAAATTGCTTTCCTATAAAGTGAAAATGATTTAATGCGCCTGCAATTTTTTCTTCGCTGCGCTCAGAAAGCGCAGATGCGCAAACAAAAGCGTTTATCCTTCTCTGTCCGCCGAAGGCGCTTTTGTTTTTACAGCTCGTCAATATGCTCCGCAAGGATTTTGACGGTTTTGCGAAAGGTGTTATAAGCAGAAGGCTTTTTGGAACGCGCGGCGGAGTCGATTTGTTGCAGAAAATTGTCAGTTTCGTCCGCTGAATCAATCAAGAGATAATCCAGACTTACATTTAACACTGTGGCAATACAAAACAGCGTGTCTAATGACAGTTTTCTTGTGCCGCGTTCGATATGTCCGAGAAATCCTGTGGAAATGTCGCATATTTCCGCTAATTTCTCTTGCGTGTATCCGCGTTCTGTGCGGGCAGATTTTATTTTTTTGCCAAGACTGACGTAATTGATATAATTCATTGCAGCACCTCCCATATTCATTTTATTATAATATGACCGTTTATAACACAATATATAAGACGGAAAACTTGACAAACAGACGAAGGGTGGTATAATATTATTAAATAAATAAGCTGCACTAAACAAAACAAAAGAAGGGAGAGATTTAAAAATGGCTAATTTCTGTCAAAACTGCGGAAATGAACTTAAAGAAACAGATAAATTCTGCACTAAATGCGGAACGCCTGTTGTAAGGACGGATAATACAAACCCGCTTGATAAAGAGAATATACAAGATACTGCCAAAAATTTAAAAGCAACAATGGGGAATGTATCTGCTGCAGCTAAAGAAAAAGCAAAGCAAGCCGCTCAATATTCCAAGAATATTGTACAAGATGAGGAATTCAGAAATGAACAGACAGACATTTTAAAGAAAAAAGCGAAGCAAGCGCAGGAATATTTGCAGAGCGAGGAGTTTCAAGCAAAAAAGAGTGATGTTGTAAATAACACAAAAAATGTGGCACACAAATTTTTTAAATGTGAAATTCTAACAGATGTAGATTATGAGAGAGCACAAAAACGGCGAACTAACAGTATTTATGGTATAGTAATAGTAGTTGCGCTTGCTATATTTCTCTTCCCGTTTTTCGATGGCTTTCATTGGCTGCGTGGCTTTTCGGAGACAGTGAGTAATTTTCTTAGGCTGTTTTCGATTATATCCCGAGTACTTACTATTCCTATATGCATTATCTTTGCAGCAAGATACTATTTTGCAAATAAAGCTATTAAAGAGTACACGACAGTTAATTCGTCTGCGGTAAAAAATGTTCCGGTTAAAAAACTTGCAGTTGTAATAATACTTGCATTGAGTTTTGCAGGATTGCCCATTCATTATTTTTTGGAAAATGCTGATAACAAGGGTTTTGAGAATTTTTCTTCCGGCAGTAATAACGCTTCTGCCTATTTTGATATGACTGTTGATGAATATATTAGAAAATACAATCAAAGCACAAACAATCATCTTTCTAATACAGCAGACGATAGCCGTATGGATGAGAACTATGCATTACATTGTTGGAGTTTAAAAGAAGGGCGTTACATACAATTGAAGGAGTATAGAGAAACAAATAAAATATGTCAGGTAAGATATATATGCCCATCTTTGAATTTTGACAATAATCCAACACCTTATCTTAAGGATATGTCAAATGTTTTTAGTATAGTTGATGGTAGTATTAATGAAGAAAAAATCAGGGATATACTTAGTAAATGTACGAGTGGTACTTATTCTTACAATCATATTCTATACGGTGTAAATGGAAGTAAGAGTACTTATGCAGTTATAGTTCAGCCGGAGTCATAAAGCATTTGACGCCAATGTAACGTGGGACGGTGAAACAAGAACAGTCAGCATTTCAGAATAAATTTTAAAACGGTTCCGCAAGGAACCGTTTTTTTAGTGTAAAACCATCACTTCAAATTCACTTTTAAAATTCTTTGCAATCCCATCGGTGACGTACACCTTATCATCATCGGTCATAAGCACCATATCGAAATCTTTACCGCCGCGCCAAAGCTCGGCGGCTTTTTCGAGACCTATAACATACACAGCGGTGGAAAGACCGTCGGCGCGGGTGGAGTCGGGAGTTATGATTGTGACCGACTTTAAGCCGCTGTGTGCGCTTGTGCCTGTTTTGGGGTCTATGATGTGGTGGTACACTGTGCCGTCCCTTTCAAAGAACCGCTGGTAGCCGCCGGACGTTATGACTGCCGTATCGGCTGCGGAAAGTGTACCGATAAAGCCGTCGCCGCCGGGGTGCTGTATGGCAATTTTCCAGGGCGTTCCGTCGGGCTTTGCGCCGAGACACTGCACGTTGCCACCAAGCGAAATTATGGCGGATTTAATGCCGTTTTCCTTGAAAATATCAATCATCCTGCCGGACAGATAACCCTTTGCAATACCGCCCAAATCCAGCTGCGCACCGCCGTTTAACGTAACGCTATCACCGTTTGCCGTAACATTTTTATAATTCACTTTTTCCAATGCATTTTTGAGTTCTTCGTTAGAAGGAACGTGAAAGTCCTTTGTAAAAAATCCCCACAAGTCCATTACCGGCGCGATAGTTATATCAAACGCGCCGCCCGTTTGGCTGCTTATATCAAGCGCGGAGCGTATAATGCCGGCTGTTTCGGCGTTTGTGCCTGAGCCGCTTTGGTTGAGTTTATAAATCTCGCTGCCCTCGCTTCCGCGCGACAGGAGCGCGTCAAGCCGTTTCGCTTCGACTTCCGCTTTATTTAACGCTTTTGCGGCATTTTCGCCGTAGGCGGTCAAATCCATTACCGTATCCATAGCAAAGACGCTTTTTGTTTGTTTTTCGCCACTTTGAACGCTGCCGCAGGAGGTGAGCGCTGCAAAACAAAGCAAAAGCGTCAGGACTGTTCTTAGCTTCATACCGACACCTCCGAAATTATTTTTCCTTATATCTGTATACCGTGCGGTTTTCGCCGTCCGTGTCCGTGTCGCTGTCGTAGGAGTACCAATTTGATGAATTATACGTTCCGTCGCGCCAGTCAGACCAACCCGACCAGCCTGACCAATCGCCCCAACGCCAGTAGTTATATTTATAGCTTACCGAACGCGAACGGTATTCGGTATGACTGCCGCCGCGTACGGTTTCATACCAGCGGTAGCAGGAATTTGAACAGTAGAAATAGCTTCCGTCATCGTCATAAAGCACTTTGCCGCCGTTGCCGTCCTCCACTTCGCCAAGACGGTAATCAAACGTGCCGAGAACGTGATAGCTGCACAAATCAGAGAAGCTTCTCGGCGCGGTTTTGTAAGAAAGGCTTTCATCATCATTGTAGCCGGTGCAGTAGTGGTAATACGTGTAGGTTACAGGCTCGGAAACGGTTCGCGTGTCAACCTCGCGGTTGTCGTTTGAGCTTATATAATCCTCCTGCCAGTCACTCCACCTGCCGTAGCTTATGTCGGTGTCTATATAATTGCCGAGCGCGGAGGCGCGGTCAAGGGAGTAATATTCCTTGTCGCGTGTGCGTGTGCGCGTTCTGTACTGCTCTTTTTTCTCTATATAGAATAAATCCTCATCAACCTCGGCAGGGAGCGAGGTATCCCAATCCGACCAGGTAAATACCCTTTGCGTAACGTCAACAAGCCGCTCGGCGCCGTTCCAATCCACATTACAGCCCATACCCTCGGCAACGGCCCTTACGGGTACAAGCGTTCTCGCGCCGAGTATTATAGGCGCGGTGTCCAAAAGAACCTCCTTATGATTTATATACATTTTTCTGTCGCCTATTGCGATTTTTACCGTTCTGTCGCCGCGTGTTCCGGAAACGGCTCTTGTGTCGGCATCCCAGCTTACATCTGCGCCGAGTGACTCAAAGATTTTGCGCATCGGTACCATTGTGCGGTTGTTGTAGATAACAGGCTGCTGGTCAAAGTCAAGACCGTTGCCGTTAACGTCAACGGAAATGCTGCCGCCCTTGTCCGCTATGTTTATTGCGTATTCCTGCACCATTTCCGTTCCGTCCGCAAAGTGGGCTATGGTTTTTAGCGTGCGGTCGCCGGCAAGGTCGGTACCGTCAACATACACTTCAAACGGAATTTCCTTTGACATACCGACATATTTATCATCAATATAGTACGTCACCTGCTGCGTTTCATTGCCGTATTTGCGGGCATAGCAGCTCAGCAGAAAGGTTGAGCCGAGATGTCTGCCGTCGTGAATCTGACGGAAGGTGAGAGGCGCCTCGTTTGTGTATTTATCCTGGATAAACCGCGCGCCTTTTGTAAGACGGAGGTATTCGTTTTGCAGCTCGGTGTTGTTTGAAAGGCGGAAATCATTCGTTTCACCCGAGCCTTCAACGTAGTGGTCAAAGTACGCTATAAGCTTTACCTGCGGATATACCATAGGCAGATAACCGAGGTATTCTCTCATTCTGCGTATTGCAAAATCGGTGGTGTCCTCACCGCTTCTGCCGTTTTGCATAATGTGGTGGCCGCAGCCGGACTCGGAGAGCATAATCGGCTTTCTGTCACCGTACTTTTCAACTATATCGCGGATTGTTACTACCGGCTCAGAATTTATACCGTTTTCAAAAAAAAGCGACTGCTCCTCGTCATCACCGCCGACGGAGGAATATTTTTTTGCGTATGAGGAAATACCCACCCAGTCAACATACTGGTCGCCGGGGTAGTAGTCGTCTATGTTTACGTTCCAGTTAGACGCCTGGTTTGGACTCCAGACCATTGCGACGTTTTGATTGTGAGATTTAAAGTAGTTTGAAACATAACGGAACGCCGTCTTGAACTCATCGGGAGACGGCACCTCCGGCCATACGTCAAACTCCGCCGCGAAGCGCAGATATACCGGTATATTGCTGTAGCTACTGAGCATATCGGAGATTTCGTCAAGATAAGAGTCCATACTTGTAA
>ODAI014062450.1_pt1 | contig 12561 bp, 4 predicted proteins | sample 1539321 | NCBI WGS metagenome assembly ODAI01 (sample SAMN02144231, study PRJEB22623) | gut metagenome | biome: sheep rumen | host: Ovis aries | place: New Zealand
ATTTATCAATTAAAACAGGCAAGTTAGGAACTTGCGAAACTTGAATAAAAACAATAAGACAGGAGCACAGGAGGTCGGGAACGATGTGTACCCTATTCTGTGTGTCCTCCGCCAAGGGCTCTGTATAGCTGGATATATGCATCTACTAATTGATAGCGGTTTTCAATAAGAGAGAGACGCGCTTCGAGCAACGACTGGCGAGCCATAAGCACTTGCAGGAAGTTAACCTCGCTCTCGTATTTCATACGGGTCTCTGTTACCTGCAGGACATGGCTTAGTCTCTCTATGCGCTGTTCATTCTGAGAGACTGCTTTGCGGGCAAACTGCTGATTGGCCAGGATATCATTCACCTCCTGACTGGCTTTGATGACAGTCTGCTGGAAGTTGATGTGCGCCTCCTCTTGCTCGGCCTTGGCTTTGCCGAACTCCGCCTTCAATTTTCCCTGTGCCAAGATGGGCATGGTGAGCGAGCCGAAAGCACGTGTAAGCAATCCGCTCAGCGAGATGTCGTTGTCGGCAGTATGTCCCCAACCCACTTGTCCGCCTATCGTCAGAGAGGGATAGAAGGCGGCACGAGCCTCATTAGTGAGATAGAAGGCTCTCTTTAGGGCTGACTCAGCCTGGCGCACGTCGGGGCGCACGGCCAGTGCCTGGACGGGGATGCCATCTGCAAAGATCAGTTGTTGGACAGACTCCTGGAAGTTGTTACGGTCGATGTGTCCGCTCTTTCGGCCTAAAGCAGTGCAAAGGGCATGTTCAGCTTGCAGCATCTGTTTTTGCAGGTCTTCGAGTTTTGTCTCTGCCTCCAGCCGACTTGCCTCTGCTTGAGCCACCTCATCACTGGTGGCCTCGCCGACAGCCATCAACGCTTTCTGGGCACAAATGCTCTCGTCCCAACTCTGTAGGATGGCGCGGGTGTCGGCCATCTGCGCATCGAGCATGGCCAGACGGTAATAGCCGGTGGCAATGGTCGCAATCAGTTCTACTTGCACGGCCTGGGCGTAGGCTTGCTTTTCTTCTACCGTGGCTACGGCAGCCTTGCGGGCATTGCGCATCTTGCCGAAGATGTCAATTTCCCAGCTTACTTCAGGGCCCACACCATAGCTGTCGTCTATTCCTGTAATGTTCTCCTCCTCGTTATCATCAGACTTCTCGTTTGAATGAAGTCTATTTGTTTCTCCCTCTGCCTTCAGCTCTAGCGAGGGAAAAAGACTGCCCTTGGCATGACGCAGTTCTGCTTTTGCAGCATCGATGTGGAGGTGGGCAATGCGCAGGTCGCTGTTGCCCTGGAGGCCCTCCTCGATAAGAACGGCTAATTTGGGGTCGGTGAACACATCACGCCAACGCTTCAAAACGACGTTACCGGTTGTGTCAATGGCAGTGATGTCGCTGCGCACCAAACTGTCGGTGGCTACCTGCTGAGGCCGATAACTGGAGTAGGTCTTACAAGAAGTGAATAGTGAATAGTGAATAGTGAATAGTATGAGCACGGCGGCATGTTTCATCCGTTTGGGCATATATTTCTCCTCCAGATGCTGGAAAATGATAAAAAATACAGGTACGAAGAAGAGTAGTGCAAGCGTGCCTACCAACATTCCTACGATGACGCAGATACCCAATGATATGTTACCGACAGATCCTGCACCTGTGGCAAAGACCAACGGCAGCAGACCGATAATAAGTGTCATGGCTGTCATCATGATAGGACGCAGACGAACTTTGGCTGCCTCAAGTGCTGCATCGCGGATGCTCATGCCCTCACGGCGACGAGCGCTGGCATATTCCGTCAGCAGAATAGCAGTCTTGGCCAATAGACCAATCAACATGATGATACCCACCTGCATGTAGATGTTATTCTCCAATCCTGTCAGATAGACAACTGCAAAACTGCCTGCAATACCAAAAGGAATACTCAGTAATACGGCCATCGGGATGAGCATGCTCTCATATAGTGAGCATAGCACGAGATAGACAAAGACAAGTACAAGCAGGAATATCCAGGTCATATTAGCGGTGGAAGAAATCTCTTCGCGAGTAGTTCCCGTGAAATCGTAATCATAGCCCTGTGGCAATAATTGGCTAGCCACCTCAGCAATAGCTTGAATAACATCACCTGAACTATAGCCTTCTTCTGGGGATATCTCGATACCAATACTAGAGAACAGGTTGAAGCGCCCCAGCGACTCTACACCATAGGTTTTCTTGAATGTCGTCAGTTCGGTGATGGGAATGTAGGCGCCACGATCGGTATGGATCAGGATATTGTTGAGGTCGTCTCTGTCAGCCCGCAACTCTGGATCGGCCTGTAGAATGACGTGATAAAGTTTTCCGAAGGCATTGAATTGCGAGGCATAATCGCCACCAATATAACCATTGAGAATCTTGAGCACAGCTGAAGGCTCTATACCGTAGCGCTTGCAAATGGCGGCATTGACAGATACGGTAAATTGAGGGAAGTTCACTTCGTAAGAACTATACACCTCACCGATCTCTTCACGTTCGCCCAAGGCTTTAGCAAAACGGTCAGTTACCTCTTTCAACTTATCTATCGAGCCACCTTCATAATCCTGCACATACAACTCGATACCATCGCTAAAGCCATAACCTGTCACTGTTGGCAACGCGTAAGCAAACATGGATCCTGTCTTTATGGCGCTGACACGCTCCTCTATCTTCTCAATCACATTGTCGATACGATGTTCACTGCCGCTTCGCTCATCCCAAGGTTTAAGTTTCATGATCATCATGCCCCTATTGGCACCATCACCACCGAGGATGTTCCAACCCACAATGGAAGCACTCGTTTCCACTTCTTCAATATCCTTCACAGCTTCTGCCACTTTGTGAACAGTCTTTTTCGTCTGTTCCAAAGTAGAACCTGGGGGCGTTGTAATGTCAACCATCGCAATACCAGTGTCCTCGTAAGGTACCAGGCTCGTTGAAGTAACCTTCTGAAGCCATACCAGTAAGACAATGGGTACCACAACCAATATAACAGCCAGCCATTTGTGGCGAATAAACGTTGACAATCCTTTCTGATATTTCTCCGTCAGCACTGATACCGACGCATTGAAAGCATTTCCGAATCGGCGTCCAAATGCTTGAACCCCACGAGAGGGGGCGGCGTAAGCAGGGGTCGAGCCCCCTTCATCTCTAAGAAGCAATGCGCAGAGGGCGGGGGAAAGAGTAAGTGCGTTCAGCGTAGAGAAGACAACAGCAGCAGCCATTGTCAGTCCGAATTCCTTATAATATGTGCCACTCAGGCCGCCAGAAAATGAAGCCGGAATAAACACACACATAAAGACCACTGTGGTCGTAACAACAGCCGTACCGATATTGCCCATCGCATTGAGGGTGGCCTGATAAGGGCTCCGCACCCCTTTCTCGAATTCGCTTTGTACAGCCTCCACCACCACAATCGCATCATCGACCACAGTACCGATAACCAGCACCAAGGCGAACAACGTAATGAGGTTGAGCGAGAAGCCAACCATATACATAAAGGCAAACGTGGCGAAAAGCGAGACGATGATGGCAAAGGCTGGTATCAGTGTAGCACGACTATTCTGCAGGAACAGCAGGACTACCAGCACGACCAATAGGATGGCCTCGACAAGGGTCTTATAGACTTCCGCCATAGAGGCATTGAGGAAATCATTGCTATCGAGTAGCACTTTGAACTCCACTCCCGGCGGTAATTGAGGACGGGCCTGTTCCATAAGCTCGTCTATATCCAGATTCACCTGTCGCGCATTGGAACCCGCCTTTTGCGTGATAAAGGCCACCGTACCATTATGGCCGTTAATCCAACTGTCAGTTGCATAACTTTCAGACCCCAATTCGCAACGTGCTACGTCGCACAGGCGGAGCTCTTCACCATCGTGCAGTGACTTAATGACGATGTTCCCAAATTCCTCTTCGCTGAGCAGTCGTCCGCGATATACCAACGTGTATTGAAAGGTATGCTTGGAATTTTCGCCCAATGTGCCGATGGCTGCCTCGACGTTTTGTGCCTCCAAGACTTCCTCAATGTCTTGAGGTAGCAAGTCGTAATGCGCCATGCGCTTCGGATCGAGCCATATACGCATGGCAAAGGTATTGCCAAGCACATTCACCTTACCAACGCCCTTGATACGTTGCAGGCGCGGTTTGATGTTAATATCGAAATAGTTGGAGATGAAGTCACTCTCGAAGCGGTTGTCAGGGCATTCCAAGGCAATGACTTTCAGGAAGGTCTGCTGGGATGTCTCCACATGGACACCCGTCTGGAGCACCTCCTGAGGTAGGATACCCTCCACCTCGGCCACCTTGTTTTTGACCATCACCACAGCCATGTCCGGATCAATGCCATTCTTGAATACTACTTGGATGAAGGCAGATCCACTACTCGTCGATGAGGAACTGATATAGTCGATGCCGTTGGCACCATTGATAGCCTGCTCGATAGGTACAATCACACTTTTCTGGACAGCCTCGGCACTGGCACCTGGATAATTGGCACTCACCTCCACGATAGGCGGTGCCATGTCAGGGAACTGCTCTACAGGCAGATGGACATAGCCGACAATGCCCACCAGCGCCATCATCACTGCAAGGGCAATCGACAATATCGGACGGTCTATGAAAAACTTGCTTTTCACTTCCTTACTTTTTTACCTTTTTACTTTTTTACCTTTACCCTCATTCCATCTTTCACCATTCCGGCTCCTTCAGCGATGATGACATCACCAGCCTTCAAGCCCTCAGTCACGACATAGTCTTTTCCATCATCATAACGGAAGACCTTGATTTCACAAGCCTTGGCAACCCCATCAACCACTTTATACACAAACTGTTTATTCAGGATGTCGTATGTAGCCTCTTGTGGGATGACAATGGCATTCTTAAGTTCGTAGGGCAAGATAATCGTACCATTGCTGCCGTTACGGAACAAGTCTTCTGAATTCTCAAACGAAGCTCTGATGACAAAAGAGCCTGTTGACTCATCCACATTACCACTAATGGCTGTGATGCGTCCCTTTTGACTGAGTTCCTTTCCCCAATAAGTAACGAGTGACACCTCTGGCAGGACCGAAGGCAGGTCACTCACACGGCAATTATATATGTCCGCCAAGTTGTGAATCGTCTTTTCCGACATAGAGAAATAGGCGAAAAGGCGCTGAGGGTCAGTGACGTTAGTCAACTCTGTCTCCATCGAGGGGTCTACCAGTTCACCCAAGCGGTATTCAATCATGCTGAGCACACCATCTGAAGGACTGGTGATGACCGTATAAGACAGTTCATTGCGGGCTGTCTCCAAGTCAGCTTGTGCTTCAGCCAGAGCACCCTCGGCCTCAGCCTTGGCATTGCGGGCTTTATTCAAATCGAATTCGCCCACGACATGCTGTCTGTACAGTTCTTCCTTACCCTCAAAATTCTGACGGGCAGTGGTCAGTTGTGCCTTTGCACTGGCCACCTTTGCCTCTGCATTTCTCACAGCCGCCTGATAGGGAGCCTGGTCAATGATAATCAATGGCTGCCCCTTCTTCACCCGAGCGCCTTCTTCTACGCAGATCTTGGTGATCTTACCAGTGATCTGAGGACGGATGACCGCAGGATTTTCCGTCTCAATTTTGGCTGTTAACTCACGAGTAACAGTGTAATCTTGCAACTTAATCGTCAAAGTGCGGTATTCTTCGTCTTGCTCTTCATCATCCTCGTCGTCCATTAGGCTGTAGAACAATCCTACAGCCAACAACAGCCCAACTAACAGACAAATGGAAATCCATAATTTCTTGCTCATCTTCTTTATATCATTTATTGAGTGCAAAATTAAGAGAAATTGTTATAATCAACGATTTTTTCCCCTTTATTAATGTTAAAATTGGCTTTGTTCTCTTTTTATTCTTGCATTTTTGATATAATTTCCTTAATTTTGTGACTTTAATATTAAAAAAGGATAAAGCTATGGAGAAGACATCAGTTGTTTACCCATTGAATGCTATGCAATGGGATATTTATGATGAGTGGAGCCAAAACCATGCGACAACGGAGTTCAACATGGTAATGGCCATTGAAGAGCCGTGTAGCAAGGTGAGTGCCGACCGTCTGTGTGAAGTCTGCCAGCAGGTGCTCGACAGTCAGCGCTACCTGCATGTTCACTTGGTGGACAGTAATGACACGGTGATGGTATCCGAAGACTGGGATGTGCCCAACACCGTCGTGCGAATGAAGATGTCGGACGCGGAGTGGAAGAGCGGCATGACGTCTGTCATTCAGCCCTTCGACCTGTTCCATGAGCCGGCCGTGCGCCTGCATGTCATCGCCGCAGAGACGAAATCAGTCATGGTTGTAGAGACCCATCGCCTGTTTTTCGACTACGCGTCCCATATTGCTGTGTGGCTGGCCATCCACGATGCGCTACATGGCAAGGAAATCTTCCAGCAGGAGGATGCCGCACGCGACTTCAACTTGAAGGAGATTGCCGCCTACAACAGTGAGTCCTATCAGCAGGTGAAGGGTTTCCTGGAAGACTTTCCCGATGAAATCCGTTTCACCGACATCTGCCGTGATACAGTCGCGCACTGGGGGAAAACCATATCCGCGAGCCAGTTTGTGCCTGCCGACATTATTGATAGTGAATGCGTGCGCGAGGGCGTGTCGTATGATGTCATCTTCCACGCCGCCTACGCTATGGCGCTGGGCCAGATGGCAGGTGAGCAGAAGGTGATGTTCTACGGACTCTATCATGGCCGCGACCACAGCCTGAATGAACGAGTCTATGGCAACTATCAGGACTGCCTGCCTATCCTAATTAATATAGACCCGCAACTGTCTGAGTCTGACTTCCTGCAACAAGTCAGAGTCAAGATGCTTCTCGCCATGCGTCATAAGGACTATCCCCTTTATCACATGCTCCGCGACTTCCATATCGGTGGCAAAGGCACCGAGATAACGCCCGATGGTCACAATGTGCGTGAGTTTTGGGTGGCCGACGGTGTGGCGTACAAGACTTATCGCATCCACACTGGCCTGACGCGACAGCATCTTTCCGCCAAGATCCTTGTCGGTGAAGGCAAGGATGGAAAAGGCCAGTATGAAGTGCTCGTCGACGGCAGCGACGGCCTCTATACGCAAGAGCAGATAGACACCCTGACCCGCCTGACGGCGGAATATGCCGTCAGGCTCGCCACTGGCGACCTTAAAAGCGTCTTCCGGAATGACACGCAAAGGGAGGCGGACGAAATGGAAAAACGCCTGAAGGCAGCTTTCGACAAGGACGAGGATGAAATAAGGCAACGTGACCTGTCGCGTTTGGTCTATCCCATGAACGCCATGCAGTGGGAAACTTACGATGAATGGAACCAGAACCGGGCAATGACGGAGTACAACATCGTAGTGGCCTCAGAACTCCCACGTGACAAGTTTGACCCCAACCGTATCAGCGATGGATGCCAGAAGGTACTCGACAGCCAGCGCTACCTGCACGCCCACTTGGTGGAGACGGATGGCACGGTGATGGTTTCTGAGGACTGGGACTTGCCCAACACCGTCGTGCGGTGGGAAATGTCGGATGCGGAATGGGAAAGCAACAAAGCGTCCATCATACGCCCGTTCGACGTGTTCCGTGAGCCGTCGGTGCGCATACACGTCATCTCTACCGAGACCAGGGTGGTTTTGGCGGTAGAGACCCAGCATATCCTCTTCGACGGTACATCTCACAAGGCCGTGTGGTTTGCCATTAACGACGCTCTGCATGGCAGGGAAATCTGCCAGCAGGGCGACGCTGCCCGCAACTTCAACCAGAATGAGACAGACACCTACGACAGCGCACCCTACCAACGGGCAAAGCAATACTATAAGGAGCACGTGGAGGTTAACTTTACCGACATCTGCCGCGACACCGACTCACCTTGGGGGAAGACCATCTCGACGAGCCAGTTTGCGTCAGCCGATGCCATCGACGCTGGATGTGTGCGCGAGGGCGTGTCGTTTGCCGTCGTCTTCAATGCTGCCTACGCCCTGGCCCTGGGGCAGATGGCTGGCGAACAGAAGGTGCTGTTCTACAGCGTCAATCATGGCCGTGACCGCAAACTGCACGATCGCGTCTATGGCAACTTCCTGAGTTGCCTGCCTGTCCTCATCGACACCGACCACCGGCAGACGGTCACTGACCTGCTGCGGCAGACCAAGACGCAGATGTTCATCTCCATGCGCAACAAGGCCTATCCGCTCTATCACATGCTCCGCGACCTCCAACTCGACGACATCGGAACCGAGATTTCGCCTCAAGGGCGCTACATCCGTGAAGGATGGGTGCTCGACGGAGTGGAATATGGGAGTTACCGCATCAATACCGACCTGACATTTGAACACATTTCGGCAAAGATCCTGATCCGCGAAGACGAGAATGGGGCAAACCAGTATGAGGTATTCATAGATGCCAGCGACGGCCTCTACACGCAAGAGCAAATTGACACACTGGGCAGCCTGACAGCGGAATATGCCCTGAAATTGGCTGTGGCAGACAGTACGACAGTCGTGGAAAATATTGTGAATGAGAAATGATGAACACTGACCATTCAAGAATCGTGGCAGGCGTAGTCCTGCTGCTTGGTGAATATGCCGGGGCCACGGAAGCGTCGCTGGTCGTCAGGCATGGAGCGGCATCCATCCACTTGCAAGTGGACTGGACGAACGACGAGTCGCCCGATGCACTGCTTACGCGTGTGCGGCAAATGTTGGATGAGGGCACTACCCCCGACAATCAAGAAAAAGACTGTCGCTTTGCCCTATGCTTAGACGAAAGCACGCAGGCTGGGCAGACAGACTTTGACCTCGTGTTCCGTGTGGACGGTGGAGAATACACCATCGACTATGACGCTTCGCGCTATGCGCCAGACTGGATCCACACGATGACCCTGACGTGGCAGGAGATACGGCAAAGCCTGCCAACGGCAGCACGCATAGCCGACGTAAGGGTGACTGCCCCGGAAACGCTGGACCTGCTGGACGGCTTTAACGACACCAAACGGCCCTATGACCGCAGCGCAACGATAGTTGACATGTTCCGTACATGCGCAGCCGGCAGCCCAGGGAACGTTGCCGTCATCTACGAGGATCGCTCACTGACATACGCCAAGGTGGACACCCTCACCGACAAAATAGCGCAATACATTTCCCGGCAGGGATTAGGCCGGGGCGACACCGTGGCGGTGTTTATCAACCGCTCGGAGTATATGGTGGTAGCATCGCTCGGCGTGCTGAAAGCAGGCTGCGCCTACGAGCCGTTGGATCCCAACTACCCCGACGAGAGGCTGGCCTTCATGGTGAAGGATGCCGGATCGAGACTGATGATAGTGGATGACCGGCTCTGTCCCCGTCTGGCACATTTCAAAGAATTTCAAGGACCCGTGTTGCGCCTGTCAGAGGTGGCCGACCTGCCTAATGATGACGGGACGGTGGATGCTCAAGGGGATTTGCAATCCCCGCATCCGGAGGACCTGTTCACCCTCATCTACACCTCAGGGACGACAGGTGTGCCCAAGGGTGTCCGCCTGCTCCACCGCAACATCATGGCCTATGCGGCATGGTACCGTCGGTACTTTGCGCCCACGGCAGAGAGTCGCATTACCTGTTATAACAGTTACGGCTTCGACGGCTCCCTGACAGATATGTACCCTGCTCTCACGGTGGGGGCAGCCGTGGTCATCATTCCTGAAGAAAAGAAATTGGACTTGCCGGCATTGGCCGACATCATCAGGAAGCATCACGTCGAGATTGCCGACCTGCCCAGTCAGGTAGGACGCCAGTTTGCCCTCACCATGGACTGCCCATCGCTACGCTACATTGTTGGCGGAGGAGAGAAGCTGGTACCATTCCATCCAGCGCATCCCTATATATTTGCGAATCAATACGGCCCGACAGAGGCCACCGTTGCCATCACCTGCTACAACATGACTGACTACGAGCAGGATGTCCCCATCGGCAAGCCGATGGACAACACCGCCATCTATGTCGTGGATGCGGCTGGTCGCCGCGTGCCACCCGGCGCGTTGGGCGAACTGTGGGTGGCTGGCGAGCAGGTCACGGGCGGCTATCTGAACCGCCTGGAAAAGACGCGGGAGGTGTTTGTGCCAAACCCCTTCTCAAAGGATAAATCCTACGAGACCGCCTATCGGACAGGCGACATCGTGCGCTACCGCATGGACGGTAACATCGAGTTCGTGGGGCGGCGCGACGGTCTGGTGAAGATTCGAGGCTTCCGCGTAGAGTTGGCCGAGGTGGAGGGCGTAGTCCGCGACTTCCCGCCCGTAAGGGATGCCGCCGTGGTGGCCATGGACAATCCCGCCGGTGGACAGTTCATTGCCGCGTTCGTCGTAGCAGACACGCCTATCGAGAAGGAAGCACTGGCGGCGTTCATCCGCGAGAGCAAGCCCCCATATATGGTGCCCGCCGCCATCGTGCAGGTGGAGGCCATTCCCCATACCCAGAACGGTAAGCTTGACCGTAAGGCACTCCCCGTGCCAGACCTGCACGTCGTGGTAAGCGACTATGTAGCGCCGAGGAATGAGACGGAGGCGGCCATCGTCAAGGGTTTTGAAGCAGCGTTAGGCATGGAGCGTGTGAGTGCGGAGGAAGACTTCTTCGAGGCAGGCGGCGACAGTCTGGCCCTGGTGCGTCTGCTCGCGGAATGCCGGGACCTGCGGCTCAACTTCAAGCTGGTGTACGAGGGCAAGTCGCCCACCGGCATTGCCCAGTTGCTCGAAGAGCGAGACAAACAGACGCACAAGACGCACCGCCAGAGGACGACCCATCTGCTATGTCCGATACCTGGAATCCACTATTTGTGGGGCAACGAACTGGAAGAGGGGTATGGCGTGCATTGTGACGCAACACTCTACCTAAGCCCCGAGACTGATCTGGAGCGGCTGGCTGATGCCGTGGAGCAGGCACTTAAAGCCCATCCAGCGGTGGATGCGCGGCTTACGGTCATGGCCGACGGCGGCCTGCGCTGGAAGGACGGCGACCTCAGTGGCCTGCGCCCGCAGGTGGAGAGCATAACGCGGGCGGAATACGACGCGATGCGTGGCACGCTGCGCCGTCCCATGAACAAGCCCGGCACCCGTTTGTTCACCATGCGCGTCTTCGCCGTCACTGAGGCTGACGGGCAGGTTAGCAAGGTGTTCTACTTAGACTTTCTGCACCCCATCATCGACGGCGTTTCCATAGAGATATTCCTGGCTGACGTGGATGCTGCCTACCGTGGAGAGACACTGGCACAGGAGGAATGGAGCATCTTCGACTTCTACGATGAGATAGAGGACGTGCTGGGGAGCGAAGCCTACCAAAAGGAGGTGGAGTGGAACCACAACTTCGCCACCACCTTCGCTGAACATCTGTGCGAGGTAACGGGCGACCTTGACCCTGGCGATGAGAACACCACCATTGCCATTACCGAGCCGCTCCTCATAGACCTGGCAGAAACAGACCGCTTCACGAAGTCGCAGTCCATCACCGACGGCACGCTGCTGGCAGCAGCCTTCGGTCTCGTGCAGGGACACTGCAACGGAGAGCAGGCTGGCGTGACGCTGACCTTCTACGACGGACGCGACGACATACGCTACGAGCGCACCATGGGGGCCATCTACCGGCACTATCCGCTCTGCGTGCGCTGGACCGACGAGACCACGGCGGCACAGTTCGTAAAGGAGACGCAGGACAGCATCATGAACTGCCGCCGCCATGCCCTGTATGACCCCGACCCCGTTCCGCTGATTACCTCTTTTGCCTATCAGGGCGAGGATGCCGACGCGGGAATGCCATTCTGCGGAGGCTTGGCACGCTATGAGGAGGCGGAAGACCACGAGGACGAGAACTTCAATTTCTATGTCCACCGCCGCCACGACGATTTCTATGTGTGCCTGGCCTACAACACCAAGGCATACAGCGAGGCGTTTGTCGCCCGCTTCCTCAAGAACTACGCAACGGTCCTGCACGGCCTGGCCGTCGGCAGGAAGCCGTCGGAAATCGAAAAGCAACTTCCAGTGTAAGATGAAAAAAAACGCGCCTCAAGACAGACAACCGGGTGTTGTCCGCGACATCATCTCCTACGGTGGCTCCACCTTCGCCGCACTGGTGGCTGTTTCCCTCTTTTACATCACCGACGAGTATTTCATCGGCAATTTCGTGGGCAGGGACGGCCTCAGCGCAATGGCACTGGCGTTTCCCGTGACGCTCATCTTCACTTCCTTAGCCACACTGGTAGAGGTGGGCAGCAGTGCGGTGGTGTCCGAACTTATCGGCAAGGGGCGGCGCGACGAGGCGGAGGCTACCATGCGCGGCAACTACCTCTACATAGTCATCCTCGCCCTGGTGCTCGCCGCCTTGGGCCATCTGTTCATAGAGCCCATCCTGAGAATACTGCCCGACCACCCCTCCGACCTGCACATCTTCGACTATGCTATGGCATACCTCAAGATTGTGCTCTGGGGCGTGCCGTTTCTCATAGTTATGACGCTGACCGAGACTTTCATGCGGTGCATAGGGAAACCGCGGCACGTGTTCTTTCTGGTTTCGACC
>ODAI011353472.1_pt1 | contig 12559 bp, 15 predicted proteins | sample 1539321 | NCBI WGS metagenome assembly ODAI01 (sample SAMN02144231, study PRJEB22623) | gut metagenome | biome: sheep rumen | host: Ovis aries | place: New Zealand
ATTGCTGTTTTAACTTTCCAATCACAACCCATAAGTGTTTCCAGAGCCTTTGCAACCGTTACACCCGCTATCTCTGATACAATTCTTATTGCTCTGTCTTTTAGTTTTTCGTTTGTTGGCATAAGGTCTATCATAAAGTTTTCATATGTTTTACCGATTTTTATCATAGCTCCTGTTGTCAGCATGTTTAGAACCATTTTTTGAGCAGTACCTGCTTTCATTCTGCTTGAGCCTGCAATAACTTCCGGCCCTACTTCTACGCAAATCCCATGTCCTGCTTCTTCTAATATAGCTGCCTTATGGTTGCAAGTAAGTGCAATTGTCTTGCATCCAAGCTCTTCCGCTTTTTGCAAAACCCCTATTAAATACTTTGGATTTCCGCTTGCGGATATTGCAACACAAACATCATTATCCGTAAGTATTTCTGCATCTTTGCGTCCGAATTCGATATTATCTTCCGCACCTTCGACTGCAAACTTTATAGCTCTGTCACCTCCTGCGATAAACCCCTGCACCATATCCGGAGACACGCCAAAAGTCGGAGGGCACTCTGAAGCATCCAAAATACCCAATCTTCCTGAGGTTCCAGCGCCGAAGTAGTACAATTTTCCGCCTTTTAAAAATTGTTTTGCAATTATGTCTACTGCTTTAGCAATATTTGGAGTTTCATCTTCTATTGCAAGAGCTACGAGTTTATCTTCTTCATTAATTTTTCTTACTATATCTATTGTTGATAGTAAGTCAATATTTTTTGTATTTTCATTTCTGTACTCTGTAATAATTTCACTCATAGATGCACTCCTTTCGGGCTTTTGAAATATTTTACCAAAATCTTTATTCCCGCCAATTCCATAAAAAGACCTGTTCATATTATATAAATTTTTACAACAAAATATAGGATGAATTCGCATTTTAGCCAATTTTATTTATTAAGCTTGTCATTTCTATTGCTGACTTAGCTGCATCAGAACCTTTATTTCCGGATTTTGTACCGGCTCTTTCAATTGCTTGTTCAATATTATCAGTTGTCAGCACACCAAATATAACAGGGATACCCGTTTCCAATCCCACAGAAGCGACACCTTTGGACACTTCCGCACACACATAGTCATAATGAGAAGTAGAGCCTTTTATAACAGCTCCAAGTGTAATAATAGCAGAGTATTTACCTGTATTTGCGCATTTTTTTGCAATAAGCGGAATTTCAAAAGCGCCCGGACACCAAACAATATCAATATTGCTTTCGTTTACACCATGGCGTTTTAGTTCATCCAAAGCTCCTGATAAGAGCTTATTTGTAATAAATTCATTAAAACGCGACACTACAATACAGAATTTTTCATTTGTGACAGTTAACAGACCTTCAATAATACTCAACTTTTACACTCCTTTAACTATTTTATTATTATACTATAATCACCAGCTTTTCGCTTTGGTATATTAAAATTTGTAACAATAATTAAAGTTTTTATAAAAAATACCGTTTAATATGTATAAGTGATAAACAGGCAGAGTAGAAATGAATCAAATTCCACCAAACATTTTAACAAAAGTTCAGAGTGATTTTGACCGACTCAATAAAGACGGTAATAATGTCTTAAATATAGAAAATGACAAAATATCAAAAGCTGATGGAGAAAAATTCTTTATTGATTTGAATAAAGATATTGATATTGAAACATTCTATCAGTATAACGCAGATAAATACGGAGAAAGTTTAACCGATGCGTATTTTATAAAACGAGAACAAATCAAACAGGCTTATAACGAAATTAAGGGAAAAGAAAAGCCATCACTTGAATTACAAGCATCAAGCAGTGAAACAAGAATTGACTCCTCTGATAAAGCCATGGTCGAAAAGTTTTATTCTAATCCACAAGAAGGAATGGTTTATAACTATAAAGGTTATGATATTGTATACAAGGATGGAAAATATTCATGCCCTAAAAAGAGTTATATCGAGCCTGCAAAATTTATACAAGGAATTACTTTTCATTTAAATCAAGAAATAACAGAAGAATTATATAACAGAGCCAACTCTCTATTTGGCAGTGCACAAACAAAAGAGGAAAAAGATTCAATTGTAAAAGAATTTGTTTATAACCTATTGAAAACAGACGGACAATTTGATTATGATTACCTAATTGCAAACAATAATCCGGGAACCTCTTTTTCTAAAACCCGACGTATAGGTATTGAGGAAAAGAACATAGTAAAAATAAATTTTACACTCGGAGAAAAAGAAGTAATCTTAAATAATTTTGAGTATTTTCCTGAAGATGAATAAATTTTATAAAAGTTCTTTAATTGCAGCCGGAATATATTTGGGAATATCAGATGCTAAAACAGAATACTCTGTCAAATCATAAGAAGCAAGCTCTCCGGCTCTGGAATGAAGATATACTCCAAGTTTTGCAGCTTCAAATGTTGAATATTTTTGAGCAAGTATTCCTGCTATTATTCCGGCAAGAACATCACCGGAACCCGCTTTAGCTAGAGCTGAATTTCCATGTTGATTAATAAATAATTCATCTTTCGCACAAATAACAGTTCTGTGAGTTTTTATGACTGCAGTACAGTTATATTTGCAAGAAAGTTCTTTTGCGGAAGCTTCAATATCTTTCAAAACATCATTTAAATCTTTCTTTAACAACCTTGCAGCTTCTTTTGGATGAGGTGTAATAATTGTATTATTTGGTAAATTTATTTCTAAACCGGATAAAATATTTAACCCGTCAGCATCAATAATAAGAGGACATTTTACAAATTTAATTACGTCTTTAAAAGTTTGTATTGCTCGCCTGTCTTTACCTAATCCACACCCTATTAAGCATACATTAAACAAGTTTTGTTTTAAAGATGTAATACCTTCACTTCTTGATAAAAAAACAGATTCCGGCATGATTTTAGAGACAGAATTAATAATATTTTGGTCTGCAGAAAGAGCAGCATATCCGGCACCTGCTTTTAGAGCAGCTAAAGTAGATAGATATGCGGCACCGATATAATTTTTTGAGCCGGAAAAATTAATTACTTTTCCAAAAGTTCCTTTATTAGATTCTTGCGGTCTAAATGGCATTTTGTATTCAGTCATAACAACTCCTGTACTAGATTATATAACAAAAATTTAAATACCCTCTTTACAAAAAAAAATCAGCAGGTTATATTATAAGAGTAAACAACGTATGGAGCGTAGCTCAGTTTGGCCCCAGTGCGGTGTGAACCGAACGAATCCTGAAAATGGCTCTAACCAAACTGAAAGACGATCCAAAATGAAAATTAAATATGGGAGCGTAGCTCAGTTTGGTTAGAGCGCATGCCTGTCACGCATGAGGTCGCGAGTTCGAGCCTCGTCGTTCCCGCCATTAACTATAAAAAACAGACCTTTCGGTCTGTTTTTTTATTTATAATCAATTTTAAAATAGTCTAAATATGTTTTAAATTTGTCTTGGGCAGAGAGACAAGTGTCAGTTAAAAATCCTTTTTCATTTTTCCATTCTTTTAATCCACGGTAGTAGAATAACTTGATTTCATCATCTATTATAAAAGGTACGATATTGTTTTTAAGACATTCTTTGAACATTATTAAACGACCTACTCTGCCGTTTCCATCCTGAAACGGATGTATTGATTCGAAATTATAATGGAAGTCTAAAATTTCAGTTAAAACTTTTGTTTTGCTTGCGTTATATCTTTTTAATAGTTTTTGCATTTCTGTTGCAACATCTTCTGGTTTTGCAGTTTCCATATTTCCTACAATATTTGGATACTTTTTATAATCACCAACAGCAAATCTTTCATTATTACTGCCCTTTGTACCTGTTTTTAAAATAAAATGCAGTTTTTTTATAAAATTTTCGGATAACTCATAATTTGCTTTATCAATAACAAGGTCTATACATCTGAAATGATTAACGGTTTCCATGACATCATCTACATTAACAGAATTTTTTTCAATTCCTATTGAATTTGTTTCATAAATATATCTTGTTTGGTCGTGTGATAATTTAGAACCTTCTATATGGTTTGAACTATATGTTAAATCTATCTGTATTTTATGATAAATGCCGCCTTTGATTCTATTATTCATTTCATATTTAAAAATATCCAAAAGAGTCTTTGGCTTATCTATATGTTTATTTTTTCTGTCAGGTTTGATTGCATTTTCTGGAATATTCCAAGTTTTACCCGTTAAAAAAGCATCGGGAATTTTACCCTCTGCACAATAATTTCTTACAGACCTTTCGGACATGTTCCATAACTTTGCAATTTCACTTACTGATAAATATTTCATAAAAATATTATAACACGCTATCGGCAAATTTTCAAACCTGTTCATTAATATTAATATATAATCTTGCCGATGAAGGAAAATTTATCAGAAAAAAATAAGACTCGTCGTTCCCGCCATTAAAAAAAAGCTCGTTTGTCCGGTTTTTGAAGTATGTGAATTATTATTGTAAAATATTTTTAAGCGATACTACTTTGTGAGGTTATGCTTTATTATGAAAAAGATTATTTTAATTAGTATACTATTAACTGCTACCTGTGCATATGGTTGGGAAGCTTTTATGGATAGATGCATAAAGTCTTGGAGAGGGTATCCTCTTGATGCTATAATAAAGCAGTGGGGCTATCCGGACGAAGAAAAAAATGTTGCCGGAAAAAAGTTATTTATTTGGATTGATTATGATTACAACAATAATAGAAATTCCGGAGGAATTTCTATTAGCTCAACCGATAAAAAAGGCAATGAAACAGTTTTTAGCGTGGGAGGAGAAAACATTGCTGACTTCTGCAAAAAAACTATTGAAACAGATGAAAATAATATAATAATTAACGGTAGTTGGAAAGGTAATTCCTGTCCGCTCTTATACGGTTCAAAACTGATGAATCCGCAGAACAAGCGTTAATTAAAGTATTGTTACAGATTACCGATTATCTGCTGTTTTTAAAATAATTGTTGTACAATTATTTTATGAATAAAAAACTATTAATGTTTTATTTAATATCGGGTATCATACTTGCAACAGCTCCTGTAAAAGCTGATATTATATGGCCTTCAATATACATTGCAAAAGGCATGTTAAGTATAAAAGTGATTTTAACGGGTCTTATCGTTGAATTACTGTTTGTAAAATATTGCACGCGCATAAACTGGATAAATGCTTCTATTACAACAATATTAATGAATCTGATTACCTGCATCCTCGGAGTTGCACTAATTCCGCTCTCAGGATTAGGAGTTGAACTGGTATTTGACTTGGTATTTCATGCATATGACAAATTCGGTATAGGCTCTTTTCATTGGAGTCATTGGCTTGTATCATACCTGCTAATTATATTTATAAATACGTTTATTGAATGTTTGTATATAAAATTAACATTAAAGCTGTGCTATAGAAAAACTTTTTGGTGGATGTTAGTTGCAAATGGAATAAGTGTATTTTTATGTTTTTTGTTTTATGGTACAAATACATAGGGAGATTTTTATGAAAAAAATATTATATATAATTTTTTTGATATCATTTTCAATTCTTACGGCTTATGCAATGCCGAATCCTTGGACAGATTGCGGAGATGACATTTATCGCGCCTCTAAAATTGCAGGTTTTAATTTTCCGTTACGGGTAAAATCATATACCGTAAGGGCAATGAATGACATGATAGAAATAAGTTTTCCGTATGACAGAAAACGAATTGTTACAGTCAGAAAATCTTTGCATTATAACGGATATTCCGATACAGACGGAATTCAAGATATATCTGGAGACTATAATAACTATCCCCTAAATAAAAGCATTCTTATCAAAAAAGCAGTGCCGTTTAACGTAAGAGGTAATAAAAATAAATTTTATGTAGCAAATTTCGCTGCAGAAACAGGTTATTACAGCATTACAAGTAAAAACGGATTAAAAATTAAAGATATTAATCACTTATACACATTATTAGAAGAAGCTGAAGCTCCACGAAATAATTTTGATGAAACAAACAATTATACAATAGAGCAGCTGCAAGAATTAAGACGAGTTGACGGGATTGTTGAGTCTGTTTATACGCAAGACTGCTTTCCAAGGACTTTACAGAAAAAAGGTGTAACAAAAAATTGTTTTGAAAGAGCGAATCTAGGACAAGATGCTTTTTGCTCCGCTTCTGAGATAAAAATGATAAAAGAATACTACAAAAAGGGGCAAGATAAGGATCCGCTCAATGACAGCACTTGTGGATTCTGTGCAGAATAGTAAGTATATAATTAAATCATTTACTAAATTTATGAATGTATTTTGTTTACCACGCAACAATACATTTGTACCTGTGTTTTTACGCCGTCTTCAATACATTCTTTCATAAGATTTTTTATGTATTTCTTTTTATATTGCGGCTTATGGTATTCAAAATAAAAACCGTCTATCTTAATTGTTTTTATATCGTTCCCTGCGGAAGAGCCAAAATCTCCTGCAAATTTATCAGCACTTTTTATAGTATTAAATTCAATATTATTAATGTTTTTATCAAATATATTTAATATTGGTTTTACTCTTTTAACACCCCTTTTATTACTTACATCTTGATTATTTACCCCCTTGCTATTTACCCCTTGATTATTTACCCCCTTGTTTGAAATATAAAATTTTACATCTTCTTTTCCGTTATTATAAATTATATAATTTTTTGATTGTGAAAAAGGTTTTGCACTTTCAATATATCCTAAAGGATACACAAATCCATTTTTCCCAAAATAGTAAAATAAGCCGCGATAAGAACAATTATTTTTATCGACTTTATCAGTAATAATCAGAATGCGCTCTTTTGATTTATTAATCTTTACAGTTGTATAGTAATAATCTTTTGGATACTCTTTCAAGATTTCTGAATAATCGAAGTATTCTTTTTGAGGATTATATCTATCAACTAATTTTACATTATTTTGTAATTTCGGGGACGACATTTCACTTATTAAAGGCGTATAGTTAAATCTTTCATATTTTTCAAAAACCTTTTTCCTTTCATAGAACTTTGTTTTTGGTACATTTTCCCATTTTCCATCAGAATATGAGATAAAATAGGGATTCTTACTGTTTTCGTAACCGTCATATTTGAAACTGACCTGAGGGTATAGCTCAGTTGAATTTTCAACCAGATTATACACTATTACCCCGCTTTCATTTGCACCTGAGGAATACTCATTACATATAAATGAGTCATCACACACATAATATCGATCTCTGCTTCCTCCGCTTATAACGTGTTGCGGTTTTCTATCAGCCATTGTATATATATCATAGATTACACCTTTCCACTCACCATCAGCGATTTCTCCTATAACAAGTTCTTCAATACCATCTGCATTAATATCATAATAAGCGTATCCGACTTTATCTTTTGGAATAATATTATACATATAACTTATATTCTCTTTTTCAAGCTTTGTTGAATCCCAATTCTTGTAGATTGCCTTTTTATGTTTTTCTAATATTGCTTTATATAAATCTTTACCCAACATTCCTTGATTTTTGAAATAAACAGAATTATTAATACCTTTAATATCGGCATTATCGCCAAGCTCATAAAGCAGCTTAAATGACTCGGGAGCTTTAGAACTTTTTGTATAATCATATTGAACATCCGTCGGGTGCTTTAAAACAATATCATATATATTGCCGTATTTATCAACAAGCTCACCAAGCTTTTTACTTCCCGGAAGAACAGCATGGTCAGCAGGATTTTTGTATGCTTTTATTCCGAATGCGAAACCTCCAAAACCTGCTTTCATAGAGTCTATATGATAGAAAGAAATTTTATCTCTTTCTTTTATTATTTTATAAACACCTTTTAATTCATTTGGCACCTCAATTGAAAACAATTTATTTTTTATAATCGCATTATCAGACTTATCTTTTAGTGCGGCAGAATTTGCTGTTACAGGTAAATAAAAAAAAGTAAAAATTAAAATAAAAAATAATAATTTGCGCATAGCGTGTGTCCTCAATTACCATAAAACTACTTATGAACAAAGTTCCAAATAATTATAACACATAGTTAAATAGTTATTTTAACAAAGCTCCTTCAAAAATTTTATATTTTCAATATAAAAAATACTTACTACGGATACTTACATCTATAATATTTACTCCCATTAATATTTACCCCTGTTTATTCGGGATTGACTGTTCTACATAACCTCTTGCATTTTAAAAGCTCTTGTTTTACAATAACTACAGTTACACAAATGCTATAAAGGTGGTGAAAATATAAATGGCAGAAGTTAAAGTTGGCGAAAACGAAAGTATCGAAAGCGCTTTAAGAAGATTCAAAAAGAAAATTCAAAAAGCAGGTATCTTATCAGAAGTAAAAAAACGTGAAAGATATGAAAAGCCAAGCGTAAAGAGAAAACGTAAATCAGAAGCTGCTCGTAAACGCAAGGTTTAGTAATGATATTTAGTAAAATGCAGATTTGGTAATACCAAATCTGCATTTTTTAAATTTATAATACTAAATAATTAGACAAAAACTTATTCTAAAGAATGATTTTTTATAAAATCAATAACAAATCTTTACATATTAATTGTGAAAGATTTAAAAATATGATAGAATTATCACATAAGTTGTGTAGATATTAACTGTACAAATGGAATATATTGTGTGTTACTAATATAGGAGAAGAAAATTATGAAAGTAATCTCTAAGGAAACAAAATCAGTTAAATCCACATTTAATGATGAATTTGAAAACTATCTAAAAAAACAGCAAATCAAAACAACTTTTAATGGTTCGGAAGTTGAGTCATTTTCTTGGTATCGTAAAGCTTTGGGACTTGCGTAGGAGAATTTTTACATAGGGATAGTTAACAAAGATTTATTAAAGGGTAGAATTGCTGCGGCAATTCTACCCTTTTTGTCATGCTTTTCTATGAATCTGCATTTGCAATCGTTGTATTTCCGACCTCGTTACCTGCAACCATTAAAGCTACAGGAACAAAACGCTGTATGAAGTCAGTAACTTTTGATTCATGTATTTTTTTTGCAGCAACGCATATGTCATCAAGGTGAGCCGAAAAATCACTTGCTTGAACAGGTCTGCCTTTACCTTGATGGAATATTTTTTCATTTACTTTGTTGGCAATGACATTAGCGGTAAAGACACCTGCAATCAAACCTAAAATACCGAAGATTCCTTGCGGAACTTTTGTCCTAAAGGTTTGTAATTTTTCAGTACGAGATTTATCCAAATATTTATTTCCCAGTTTTTTACCCCACGTTGCCATGCGCACAGTGAAAATAATAGGCAGTGAAATATTTGTCATTTGAAGTAATGTCTCTCTTAGTTTAGCTTTACGGTTTTCTCTATCTTTATCAACCAAGAAACCTCCTGCCAAACCGCCTAAGCAAGAACCTGCACCAATGGCTATTACAGGTCCGTCGTCATACTCCATTTTACGTATGTATGAATTTTTAAAATTTTTGAACATTTTTTTAGGTGACAAGGAATAACCGTTACACTTTGCATTTAAAGCCATTCCTGCCATGACACCAAGAGCAGTTGTTCCTGCTATAATATATCTTTTCTTATTATCATACGGACTGTCTGCCCAAGGATTACTGTGTCCAAAGGAAGTTGATTTATTAGGATAAGCACTTATTTGTGTAATATTCATACGGCAACCTTTCACTAAGTGTAAAACCCGTAAAGAAAAAAAATTGCCTGTATATTACAAAAAGTTAACAAATAGGTGAATTAAACTTTGAGATTTCTTCAAAATATCTTTCCAGAGCCTTATATCCGTTATAAATTTCATTTGATACGGTTGCATAACGGCTTGCTATTATATACTTTAATTCTTTACATCTTATTTGTAATAATTGATCAGCATCTTTTCTTAATTGTTCATTAGAAGATGTTGACCATTTTTTAAGATATGACAATTCTTCATTTACCTGTTTAATTGTGGAGAATTCTAGAGTATTAAAATCATATTTTTTAAGCAGTTGTATTTCAGTATTAGATATTCTGCTCTGGACGGCTTGAAAACGGTAAACTTTTTTTATAATAACATAATTATCTGCAATTCTTCTGTGAGAATACGGCACAGCACTTCTTGCAAGAAGCGCGGATGTCGATAATGCCATGAACACATCATCATCTTTTGATAAACTACTTTGTATTGGATTTACGGTTTCAATCTTTTTGTTAATCATTAAGCCCAAACTCCTTAATTCCCCTTACATATTTATAATATAAAAAGAATACTCTTTTGTCATCAAATGTGAAATAATTTTTACAATTGATGATAAAATACAATTTGTTATTGCTCTTTTCTATAAAACAATTTCCCGTCTGTATCAATACTCTTTTTCATACCTTCATGTGTAAGAGCTTTGTAGTCTGTAACATCAAACATGTAAGGTGTCGGAAGTTCGTCAAGTTCCCAATGTATAGTTGAAATTTTGTCGTGAGCATCTGTCCAAATTGCAAAATCTATATCAGAACCAAAATGATAAGTGCCTTTTGCACGAGAACCGTAAATACAAACCTTTTCTATATAAGGCTTTGTTTTAAAATATTCTAATAATTCATTAATTGTTATCTCAGGTAGTCCAAAATCATTCATTTTTCGACCTATATTTCGTCACTATTAATCCATATATGAAAAGTATTAAGCTCTTCATAAAAAATTGTACTTATATTTTGTAGTAACAATTTTACTTTTTCCATATTATATTCGTGTGAAGTTGCATTTCTTGTTTCTATCATATTTATCCAAATTTGACCATTCTTTATAACTTTTTTGTTAAAAGCTTCCTTTATTACTTTTTTAGGCAAACTTACATCAATACCATTTTCGTATAAATAATCCTTTAAAACTTTCCAACTTAATTCGCAGCAAATTTCAAAAGCTTGAACGAGAGCTAAGTGTGTAATCTCATTGTTCCAATCAAAATTATGTACGGTCTTTTCGTATAACTCAAATGCTTTGTTAAAATTTTCAATTCTTTCTTCTAATCGTGACATAAAACTAACCTCTTTTTATATAATATCACATTTTTAAAGGGGTAAATGTAACAAGGGGTAAATGTAACAAAATATTACGAATAGTTAAGCAAAAATAAAAATCTTTACAATTAGCTCAAAGTCAATGATAATCGCGAATAGAATAGAATAGAATAGAATAGAATTTTTATGGGCAATTTTTCGCTAATTTAAGACTTTAGATATATAACATAGGAATTAAGGATAAGGAGTATTAATATGAGAAAAATTAGCTTAGATAGTGGTGTACAAAATCAGCCCCAAAATATTGTTAAAAATCACGGTAGTTATATGACTGTTTCAAATACAACAGTTATTAATTTTTCAAAACTAGCACAAGCAATTGGTATGTCAGAAGTTGAACTTTTGAAAAAATATGATTTAGACAACAATGGTATAATTAGCTCATACGGCACTAATGGAGATGAAATTGCAAATGCTGAACAAGAGTTGAATATAAAATTGAATAAATATAAAACTAATGCTACGAACTTGAAAATATGTAAAGGATATTTATTTGCAAGTGATGATAATGATAAGGTGATATATTCGGTTGAAAAAGATCCAGTATTGATGCCTCAATCTAATCAAAAACGTCCTATAACAAAAGTAATTCGATACATAGAAGATTTTCGTAAAGAATATGCTTGGCATTTTAATGATAAAGAGAATTTAGATTTAAAATTATCCGAAAATATGGAAAATAAAATTTTGGTTAAAGAATATCCAATGGGAGCTGAGCCAAGAAGAGAATTCTTTTCTAACATTGACATAAAAGTAATGAAACGAGAAGAATATAGAAATTCCAAAGGTGAGTATGTAATAAAACAAGAAGTAAATGTTGGAGATTTAAGTTTAAGTCGTTTTCGTTTTTATAAAGATGATCCATATTTGGATAAAGGTGAAGATAAGACTGATTGTAAAGAAGTGTTTTTCCAAAACGGCAAGGAAGTTACTTTTGAACATGAAAAAGATGGATATAAAATAACATCAAAAGATGGTAATGTAAAATATTATTCCAGTGATGGAAAAAGTATTTCGTGGCTACTATATAAATGGAACAATTTTTAGTATCAAGGTTGGGTGAAACCCAACAATAACTTAGGAGTATCGTAGGGTGGGCAAAACGGAGTGTGCCCACCAATAAAATCATTAATTTAACGAAAAAGTTTGTAGCGTGCATTTTAATGCACGAAAATATAGTATTAAAAAGTGGGCAGGTCTTACGACTTTGCCCACTTTACATTTTTGTTATTGCTTATGTTATCAACTATTCAGTAATTTTGTCAACAACACCTGCACCAACTGTTCTACCACCTTCTCTGATAGCGAATCTCATACCTTGTTCGATAGCTACAGGAGCGATTAATTCAACGTCCATAACTACGTTATCACCAGGCATACCCATCTCGCCGTCAAATCTGATTGAACCTGTTACGTCAGTTGTTCTGATGTAGAACTGAGGTCTGTAACCAGGGAAGAATGGTGTATGACGACCACCTTCGTCTTTTGTTAAAACGTAAACGTTAGC
>ODAI010490921.1_pt1 | contig 12558 bp, 14 predicted proteins | sample 1539321 | NCBI WGS metagenome assembly ODAI01 (sample SAMN02144231, study PRJEB22623) | gut metagenome | biome: sheep rumen | host: Ovis aries | place: New Zealand
TCATTTCTTCCTTATCGATAGTAATTCCCTCTGCCGCCTGCAAAACGGTTACCTCGCAGGTGTCGGCGTATTCGTCATCAGCCGTTTTTACCGTGATTGTAACCGTACCCGCCTTCTTAGGCGTTATCACTCCGCCGGAAACCGTTGCAATGCTTTCATCGCTGCTCTCCCATACAAGGTCGCTCTGCTCAACGCCCTGCGCAAATATTTTAGCCGTAAGGCTTGCGGAGGTATCGGCTGTTGACATTGTAAGCTTGTTTTTACTGAGCGCAATACCGCCGCCGTAGGTAGTGATTGTAAGCGCGGCTGTTTTAGGGTCAATGTTGAGCGTTTGCGACGCGTTTGAAAAAGCAAACTGTATTTTTGCCGCTTCCTCCACATTGGCTCTGCTCTTGACGTAATTTGTTATGTTTTCGTTTGAAATAGTGTCTTCGCGCGTTGTTCCCTCGGTTATACCGGCGGAGGTGTAGAAGCTGTTTGTTAAGGATATAGCGTCAAAATCAGCGATTACTGTTTCGTTTCTGATTGATATATCTGCCGCATATACATCGTATGTTCTTGAACCGTGCCTGTTTGTTGACGGATTATTGACCGTTACACTAACGGCTGCCGATTTAATCATATCGGCGCTTACGGCAGGCATTTCAAATTCCAATACAGCAACGCCCTTGTATTGTCCCGAAGTGTTTAGAAAAGAGACGTTTGATACATTTTCGCTGTCCTTTGTATTCAGCACTATTTCGCCACCGCTTACGTATGACGCGCTCTGTGTGCAATTTATCGGTTCGAGCGTTTCGTCTGCGTGTACCGTCAAGGTACCGATTGCTGATAAGGTTATTGCTAATACAACAATAAGACTTGTCATTTTTTTCATAATCATTGCTCCGTCCTCCAAGACAAAATTATTTTATGGCTATATTCTATCATTAAATACAGCAATATAAAAATACATATTTGCCATAAACTAATCAAAATTTGCCCTATTGATGTTGACGCTTAGGATTGCTTATGATAAAATCATATAGGGGTGACGGATATGCTGATGTACGAAAAGGAATGGGCGAACCAGCGGAGCAGATTTTTATCATATACAGTGGAAAATTTAAATTGGCATTTGCACTTTCACGCGGCGTTTGAAATATGCCTTGTACTTAGGGGAATAATTGAAATTACCGTTGACGGCGCGGTTTATACGCTCAAAAAGAACGAGTCGATAATTATTTTCCCGCGCCAGCTTCACAGCTACAAGACAATAAAGCCGTCCGATATGCGCGTGATTACCTTTATCCCCGAGCTTGTGCCGGAGTTTTCTTTAAAATACCGCAAAAAAATACCCATGGACAACACCGTTCACGGGCTTATGAAGTATCGGGATTTATTTGAAGGAAATAATACATTTTTGCAAAAGGGGCTTTTGTATTCCGTTCTCGGCGAGCTTACCGAAGCAACCGAATTTAAGGACGCGCCGACCAATGAGGAGGCTGTTCTTGTAAATAAGACTCTTCGGTATATTGAGGAAAAATATAACGATGATTGCACTCTCCGCACCGCGTCCGAGGAATTGTCCTACGGCTACAGTTATCTTTCGCGCACCTTTAAGCGGCTTATGGGTATGAGCTTTACCGAATACTTAAACCGCTTCAGAATAAACCGCGCGGTGTATCTTTTAAGCACCGAGAACAAAATCCCCGTTTCCGATGTCGCGCATCTCTGCGGTTTTGACAGCCTGTGCAGCTTTAACCGTAATTTTAAGCGTATCACAGGCACAACGCCGAGAGAAATGCTTGCGGAGATGAAACGAGGCTAGGAGTTTAAAAGATGCTCCGCATTTTTATATGCAATTTTTTCTTTCTTCATCAAGCCTTGATTTTGTGCGGGATTTATGGTAAAATGCAGGTGTATAGTTGAGAAATAAAACCTTGTTATAAAGCTGTTGCAACTTGTGTGTGCAACCGCTTTTTTTGCGTATTTTTTGAATTTGTCAAATTCTGTCGAAAGTAAAATTTCTGTGGTAGAGCAAGCAAAGCGAGTGTAGCCACACTCACAAAAAATATATTGGGAACATATCCCAAACCCAGACAGAAAGAGAGGTCAAATATTTATGGCGAACAGAAAAAGAAAAATTGTGCTTCGCTGTCCCGTTACAGAGGAAGAACGCGCTATGATTATGAAAAAAATGGAATTGGCCAATACCACGCAAATCGGGGCGTATCTTAGGAAAATGGCGATTGACGGTCTTATCATATATACGGATTTATCGGTAGTAAAGGATTATCAAAAGGAGCTTAGCTCTATCGGACGGAACATCAATCAGATTGCAAAGCGCGTCAATTCCACCGGCAGTATTTATAAAGAGGATATAAAAGATTTAAGGGAAAGGCTTGACGAGATATGGCGGTTACAAAGAACCATCCTATTGATACTACGCTGAAAAAGGCTATTGATTATATTCTAAACCCCGACAAGACGGACGATAGATTACTTGTGTATTCCTACGGCTGCGAGCCCGAAACCGCCGACATTGAATTTGAGTGGACGAGAAACAGCGCGCCGCACGAAAGCCCTCATTTAGCACGGCATATTATACAAGCGTTTGAGCCGGGTGAAACGACTCCGCAGGAGGCGCACGAAATAGGTAAGCGGTGGGCTGAAAAGATTTTAGGCGGCAAGTATGAATTTGTGCTCACAACGCATATCGACTGCGGCCATATCCATAACCACATAATTTGTAATGATGTCAGCTTCAGGAACAAACGACATATACATATCAATAATAATTGGTACAAATTTGCCAAGCGCGAGAGTGACAAGCTATGCCGGGAATACGGATTATCGGTAATTGAGCCAAGCGATGAAAAGAGTAAATCATATAAAGAATATACCGCCGCCAAGAATACGCGCGGAAAAATACAAAAGCGATATAATAAGCGTATCAGCCTTGTAATTGATATTCAGAATAATATCAAGGCGCAGCAGAGCAAGGGCTATGAGCATTGGGCGAAGTTGCATAATCTCAAAGAGGCTTCTAAGACGATAAATTATCTCACCGAACACGGCTTGACTACCTATGAGGATTTAGAGAAACGAGCGTTAGACGTTCATAATCAATTCAGCCATACCACAGACGAAATTAAGAGCGTTGAGGCAAGATTGGAAAAGGTAAGTTTACTGCGCAAACACATTGATATATACACGCGGCTTCGTCCTGTCTATCTCAGTATGAGTAAGGCGAAGAATAAAACCAAATATCAGCAACGGCACGAGAGCGAATTGATTTTGTATGAGGCTTCAAAAAAATATCTGTCGTCCGTTCAGAAAGACGGCAGGCTGCCGGCGCTGAAAAGTGTAAACGCTGAATATTACAGCCTTATGGCAAGGAAACGGAAATTGTATGACGGTTACAAGAGTGAGAAAAAAGCGGTCACGGAAATTGATATTATAAAGCGTAATGTGGATATGCTGCTCGATGATAAGCAAGGCAGAGAACGGGAACGGCACGGACGCTGATTTATGCGATTAGGCGCTATATACAGGCTGCGCCCGTTTTTTTCGGCGTTCTGTATCTGGGCGCGCAGTAGGATAAGTGATATAATTATATTGTAAAAATATATTATGAAAGGGGTTTTGGAAATGAAACACAACAAACTATTCACTACAATTTTAACGGTTGCTATAACTGCAACAATCACGGCTCCGGCTTATGCCGCACCTATTCCGAGAGAAACCGCGCCGCAGAATGCAACGGAAGAACAAATACAAATCGTTGAAAATCTGATAGGCGGTTATCTTGACGACATACAAGCCGGCGCGGGTTACGGAATGATAGCGAGCGAGGCAGACACCAAGATTTATAAAGCCGTATTATCCGACCAAACCAACGGCAACGGTTACGCAATTCTTTCAGCAATAAGTCAGAACGCATTAAGGATATGCCGTGATATGTATATGAGGCCTGACACATACGCATATTACGAGGAAACATTAAAGGTTCAGCTTGCGGATATTATAACGGCGGTTGAGAACGGCGCGGACTATGATACCTCACTTGATAACGCATATACAAGGCTGTATCAATCAGTAAATCCGTCATATACTCCGTCAACCGAAAGACAGGATTTTTGTTATCTTGATATTCCGGCTATTGACAATGCCGCATATACGATAACACGGAAATTACTTATAAACGCGCACAATACATATTTACAAAGATAAAACGCTCTCCTTGCTACGGAAAAGGACACAATCGCAAAATTCGATTGTGTCCTTAATTTATTTCACCAATTCCTGATACATTTTCATCAATTCCGCCACACACGAGCTTTCTGTCGTAGTCTTTACATCAAACCCATACGCCTGCATTACCGCCCTGTCGTTAGCCTGATGTGCTTTGCGTAGTTCGGGTGGCATAGTAACCTCGTCGTACAAATCCGCAAGCGAGCTTTCGGGATATAACGCCCTTGCGTCAAGTATTGCCTGCGCTGTCTGTTCGATTTTTGTCTTTTGTTCGGGCGTAGGGGTACACCACGGGAAATTGTTATAAACAATTTTTGCTGTATATCTGTAATCACTTTTTAATCTGCCACATACTGCACGCATCCAAGCCATATGTACATTTGATGTAAGAACACCAAAAGCATATATATCAGCATTAGGAATTATTTGTACCTGATTTGTCGGTATAGTATATTCGCTTCACTATCCCATCGGAAAGTACGATATGCAAAATTTATGGTTATATTTTTTTCAAATAATGGTTTCCATAAAATTGCAACCTGTTCACCTTGACATATACTGTTAGTGGAAACAAAAGCAACAATTAAGCTGGGATTAAGAAAGATTGTGTAAAATCCATATTGAAAATTGACGGTGGTATGTGGTATAATAAATGATAATTGGATAAATCGTGATTTGTATTAACAGGAGAAACTGAACATGGTAAAAAACAAATATTTAGCATATGTCTTGTTTGTAGTTTTGATGATTGTTTTTTGGAACTTGATAGATTTCCTGTACTCATCAGTAATAACGCATAATGGGTATCAATTTGGGATTGTAGGTGATTTGGCTATACCACTTGTAGTAGCTGTTGCTGTGGGATACCTGTTGTTCTTAAGAAAAAAGTGAAGCAATAAAAGAATATGTGCTATAATCGGTATTATGAAAATCAATCGGAATTTGCAGGAGGTAAAGTGATGTGGTTTTGGTTAGCACTGGGTTCAGCGATTTTTGCTGCATTGACATCAATATTGGCAAAAGTAGGAATTGAAGGTGTCGAGTCCAATCTTGCCACAGCTATCCGCACAATGGTTGTTGTTGTCATGGCGTGGGGAATGGTATTTATTACGAATCAGCAAGCTGGAATAAAAGCCATCAGCCAGAAAAGCTGGATTTTCCTAATACTCTCTGGTTTGGCTACGGGTGTCTCATGGCTTTGCTATTACAAGGCTTTACAGATGGGAGATGCTTCAAAAGTTGTTCCTATTGATAAACTGTCCGTAGTCATCACGCTTGTACTGGCATTTGTTTTTTTACACGAAGAATTCACTGCAAAGTCGGTGATAGGGTGTATCCTGATTGGAGCAGGAACATTGCTGATGGTTTTGTAAGTCAAATTCAGATTTAAATCACTACACAAATAATATAGCGCATCACTCCGATGCGCTTTTTTCATACACGAAAGGAGGACACAATGGACGATATAACAGCATTAGCAAAGCATATACGGGACAGGGATAACCCCTCGCCGTACACGCCCATGATCGGCAAGATCATATCCCTGCCCGAACTTCAAATACAGCATCGAAAGTACCGACCATAGGCTTGTGGACGGCTGGCATTACGATAAGCTGGGATTGAGAAAGATTGTGTGATTTGCGGATTGAATTTATTAGCTTAGTATGTTATACTGCATATATCAGAAATGACAGTTCACAGACATGATTTATACAAATCAAAGCTATTAAACGATAAAAACAATATCGGGAGGATATCATTTATGAAAGATCTTATATTATCAGATGACAAATACGAAATGAATTGGATAAAGGGGGCAATTGAATGGGGGACGGTAAAATGCAGCCTTCCAATTGATATAGAGGTTAAAAGAAAACAAAACGGCGATATACTGCATGAAGAGTATATTTTTACAAATAATAGTGATACGGACATATTCACTCGTATTGCAGACATTGGCATATACACTCCATTCAATGATGAATACACCAATGCGTCAGAATGTATGAAACACAAATGCCATACTCATATATGGTGCGGAGGAGAAATATCATATGTTATGGCACTCCGAATGGGTGGCGAAGCTCCTCACCTCGGACTTGTATTAAATGAAGGTTCACTCGGCGGCTACAGCGTGGAGCGGGATTTAGAAAAAGCAAGCAATGACAGGGGCAATTTCATTCTTCATCCTTCGCCCTTTTCGCTTGCGCCAAAAGAAAGCTATGTTATTTCATGGACGCTATTTCCGCATAACGGGAAGGATGATTTTTATGATAAGGCAAAACAATACTGCAATAAATTTTTGAATATAACAGCCGATAAATATATATTGTTTAAAAATGAGCAGTCAACAGTTACTATTGATGCAGGCTTTGAAATATATGAAAAGGATATAAAAATCACACTTAACAACGAAGAGCTGCCGTTTCAATTATCCGACAATTTGATTAAATTTACTGCTGAGACGAAAGTGTTAGGCGAGCAGAATTATCAGGTATGCGTAGATGGTGTACATACATATTTGCGATTGCTCGCTCTGCCAAAATTTGATGACATTCTCAAAGCTCGCTGTCAATTTATTGCTGAAAAGCAGCAATATAAAAGGAGCAATAGTGCGCTTGACGGAGCATATTTGATTTACGATAATGAAGAAAAATCACTGTTTTATTCACCGCAATACGACTATAACGGCGGTAGAGAACGTGTAGGAATGGGGATATTGCTTGCGTCCTATCTTCAAAAGAACCATGATAGCATTATTCAAAAGTCGCTTGAAAAATATATCGCATATGTTAAGCGTGAGCTTGTGAACGAGGATACAGGTGAGGTATATAATGACTATAATCGTAATAACAGCTATAAGAGATTATATAATGCGCCGTGGTTTGCACTATTTTTTACGGAGATATACAAACTATATAACAAAAAAAGCGACCTTGATACAGCATATAAAATACTATTAAATTACTACGAAAACGGTGGAGAAAAGTTTTATGCGATAGAATTGCCTGTGAATGAAATAATTAAATGTATGGAAGCCGAGCATATGACAGCCGAAACAAACATACTTACTGCTTGGTTTATTCGCCATGCTGACTATATTGAAAAGACAGGCACAAATTATCCGACCTCTGAAGTAAACTATGAGCAGAGCATAGTTGCGCCTGCGGCTGATATTCTGATCAAGGTGTACTCTTTGACAGGCGATAAGAAATATTTATCGTCGGCGCAAAAACAGCTTGATTTGCTTGGGTTATTCAACGGTCTGCAGCCTGACTATCATTTATACGAGGTGGCAATACGTCACTGGGACGGATATTGGTTTGGAAAGAGCAGACTGTATGGTGATACTTTTCCTCATTATTGGAGCGCATTAACAGGCAACGTGTATAGTGCCTATGCAAAGATAGTAGGAAATAAACGCTATATCAAACAGGGTCAGGCATCATTAAGAGGTATATTAAGTATGTTTATGCCTGATGGCAGTGCCAGCTGTGCGTATGTTTATCCTGTTGCTGTGAATGGAACTAATGGTAGGTTCTACGACTACTACGCAAATGATCAAGACTGGGGGCTGTATTATTTCAATAAATATAATGAATCCATTTAGGATACTGCATTAAATGGATGGTATGGATAAAGGCGCATTACAATGGTGCGCTTTTTTCATGCCCGAAAGGAGGACGCAATGAACGGTATAACAGCTTTAGCAAAGCATATACGAGATCGGGATAACCCCTCGCCGTACACACCCATGCTCGGCAGGATAATATCTCTGCCCGAACTTAAAATCCAGCTCGGCAGCCGCATCCTTCTTTATGCGGACGATGTACAGACCACATTCGATATTTATGAAAAGGAATACGACAGTGACGGTCACTTCCTGCGGTATAAGCACATGGGAAAGCAAGCTGTTATGTGCGTGTACAACACTGAAGATCTGCACACCCCTCAACAACGCGCGAGAGGCGGCTTGTCCTCTGACTGGACAAAAAATAAGCCCTCTGCACACCCCTCGGTGTGAGAAAGGCGGAGATTCCTATGTATAGTAAAACGCCCTAACGAAAATGGGCAGAAATCCTTGTATCAATCACGCAACGGCTTCATCAAAGAACTTCAAAGAAGCAAGCTTGTTTTGAAAAGCGTCAAGTTTATTCTTTCGTGTTTTCAGAACTGTAATAGCCTTGATTTCCTCAAATTCTTCCCTTAGCTCGTCCAAGAACAGCGGATTTATAACCTTGTGTATATTCTCTATTGATGTGTAGTGCATACCGCCGCTGCGTCGTGTTTCGGGATTTAATGTGCTTTCAAATACCGCACCGAAAATAGTCGGGCTGATTTCCGACCAATCAAAGCCAATACTTGCTTCATTCAAAAGCAAATCTAATATTTCTTGATTAAAATTAGGTATCTCAATATCTTCGTCAGCAAATAATCCGCCATTGACATAAGGAAAAGCAGATAATTCTTCATCAAGATATGGATTTCGTTCTTCTGTTTTCTGGTCGAGAATTTGAAACAAGTCAACTAATGCCCTGCGTACATCGCGTGGCTCAAACCTTGCCAAATAGTCGTGAAACATTAAATGCTTGCCGAAAATGCCAGCGTCCTCCGCATATAGACAGAACACCAAACGCACGCAAAGCATATTCAGACTTTTTAAGGTATGCTCGTTTGACGGATTTTTGTATTGCTTCAAAATAGCGTCGTAGAGCTTGCCTACGATTTCACCGGCTTTAATGGATATTTCCATTTCCTTTTGTATATGGTCGCTGCCGCTATCCACAAGGAACGCAAGACGATAAACTTCATCCGGTAGATTTTCAAGTAATATTTCTTCCGGCTCGCCTGACGGATTTTCCATATCGTACACTAAAAAAGACTTAAAATTACAAGTGACTACCCAGCGCGGGTGTTTTGACAACGGTAATTCCGTAATATACCGCTTCGCCTGCTGAAAAGCATTTAACAATGTGCCGTCCGATTGTCTGATAGGCTTTCTCAAATCCTTGTTAATGCCCTTTTGCTCAATCATTACCTTTGTTGCACTGATATATCCGTCAATAAACGCCGTATTATCAAGATGTACCTGCTGTTCAAACTTTATATAATCGGTAGCGTTCGGCGCGCCATACACATTTTCAAGCAAACCAATCCAAAAGGCCTGACTTTCGCCCTTTTCGTAACCTCTGCCTTTCCACTGCTTGACAAACTCCTTAGCCGCCGTCTTTTGCTCCTGTTCCGTCATATCTTTTGTTCCTTTCGGTGAATATTAGAATTATTATATCATATATGGGACTTTATATCAATAATTCTTTTGCAAAAATAACAGGCAATAAAAATGTGACGGTTTAAGAGACGATTTTAAGGGGCAGGAATATAGTTATATACCCTTGCACGATTTTAGCTAAAAAAGCATAGGTTTTATGCGGTTGAAATATGCTCTAAAGCGTAACAAAGGTGGAACAGAAAACCTTAATTTTTCGGGTATTGAGTATAAACATATACCCTTGATAAATTTCGGTGTTCTAATGTCTGATTTTATGCGATTTATTTTGCGCTTCTGTTCCACTAAATAAGCAGAAAATTTTGTCACGCATTAGAACCCCGATTTTTGAGGAGGGAATATAGTTATATACCCTTGCTTAATTTTGGCTCAAAAAGCACAGGTTTTATGCGATGTTAAATCGCCCTTATGCGTGACAGTAATGTACACTTAGAACAGTAAAAAGAGGGTAAGCCTTGCAACTACACAAGCCCCTTGACATTTGCACTCCACAACACTTGATTTTATGCGACTTCCCACAGCCTAAATGCCCATTTTCAAGGCATAGAAAAAGCGGATAGCGATATTCGCACAATATCACTATCCGCCGTTTTCTCAATCCGCTTTGACAGACAACTAATAATCTTTTAACTATACTGTTTTATCAGTGTCCGCCTTTAAAGCGTTCTTTTTTTGTTAAAGCCGAATCAATCCTCAGCCTTCTTTACTACTTCCTTGCCGTTGTAATAACCGCAGAATTTGCAAACAGTATGAGGCATTATGAACTCGCTGCACTGGGGGCACTTTACCATATTCGGTGTTTCGAGCTTCCAGTTAGCGCGTCTCTTATTTCTTCTGGCTTTCGAGACCTTATTCTTAGGTACTGCCATAGTTTACACCTCCATAATTTTCTCTGACCTAATTCTCATTATTCTTCATAATATCCAAAAGCTGCGACCATCTGGGATCAATATTCTCCTTGCTGCAGCCGCACTCACCTTTATTAAGGTCAGCGCCGCACGTTGGACATAAGCCCTTGCAGTCCTCTGAGCATAAATATTTTCCCTCCAAATTCATCAGGAAATTGTCAAGCACGATGTCGTCAAGCTCAATAGCTGTGTCCTTAAAGAGGATAACATCCTCGTCCACGATTGCTTCACCCTCGCCCTGCATAAGGTTTTCTGCCATTTCAAAATCAACGGGAACGGTTATTTCCTTCGTACAGCGCGCGCAATTGGTGGTCATTTGACCTGTCACTCTTGCGTTAAGCCGTAAGGCCTTTCCGTTGTTTGATATGTTGCCTTCCACCTTGAGCGGTTCGGAAAAACGGTACTCGCCCAAAAACTCTGTATCGGGTAATGTGACTTCACCGCAAACCTCAAGTTTTCCGCCTAATTCCTTTAAAATCGAAGATACATCTACTGTCATAGCTTTTTTCATTATCAGAGTAAAATTACTTCAATTCTACCTTAGCGCCTGCTTCTTCGAGCTTAGTCTTCATTGACTCAGCCTCTTCCTTAGCAACTGCTTCCTTGATGGTGTTAGGTGCACCGTCAACGAGAGCCTTTGCTTCCTTAAGGCCAAGACCTGTAAGCTCACGAACTACCTTAATTACGCCGAGCTTGCTTGCGCCTGCGTCTGCAAGAACTACGTCAAACTCGCTCTTCTCGTCAGCGCCTGCTGCGCCGCCCTCTGCTGCGCCGCCTGCTACCATAACGGGAGCTGCTGCGCTTACGCCGAACTCTTCTTCCATAAGCTTAACGAGCTCAGCAACTTCAAGTAACTTTAATTCCTTGATTGAATCAAGAATTGCATTGATATCTGCCATTTTAGTTTCCTCCTAAATAAAATTAAAAATACATGTTTCTTTTGGATTATTCAGCATCGGCTGTTTCTGCCGGTGCCTCTTCTGCTGCCTTCGGCTCTTCAGCCGGAGCTTCCTCTGCTGCCGGTGCAGCTTCTTCAGCTGCCGGAGCCTCCTCAGCCTTTTCCTCAGCCGGTGCTTCTTCAGCCGCCGGTGCTTCTTCCTTTGCTTCGCCTGCCTGCTTTGCTATAAGGTCGGGTATTTCTACGCCGCCGTCAGCAATAGCCTGCAAGGTGCGTGCAAGTGCGGAAATAGGCGAGTTGAGGCTTCCCATCATCTTCGCGATGAGTGTCTCGAAGTTCGGTGTTGCGGCGAGCTTCTTGATTTCGTCAAGAGTCATAACCGCGCCATCCATAAAGCCTGACTTAATCTCAAGCTTTTCATTTTCCTTTGCATAGTCAGCAAGAACCTTTGCCGGAGCAACTGCGTCCTCACTCGATACAGCGATAGCCGTAGGACCGTGGAGCGCCTCCTCAAGTGCTTCAAGACCTACCTCCTTAGCTGCTCTTAAAAGAAGTGTGTTCTTTATAACGAAATACTTAACGTTAGCATTTCTGAGCTTTGTTCTAAGGTCTGTGTCCTCCTCAACGGTAAGACCGCGGTAGTCAACGATAACACCGGTCTGTGCTTCCTTTAGGGTTTCTATAACCTCTGCAACCTGTGCTTTTTTTGCTTCCAATACCTTTGCGCTTGGCATATTTTGTTTCACCTCCTGTTAGTTTGGATAAATATGCCTTTTGTTTGCCCTGAGGCAAAATAAAAGGCTCTTTGCCGTAGACGCAAAGAGCCATAGTAATCTTGTTTACTATAATTCCTCGGCGGGACTTACATTTTACAAATGCCTGCTGTCTACGGATTTGTTGTATCAACGAGTGGTATTGTACCACTTGTTTGCAAAAATGTCAAGTAAAACTTGAATAGCGTGTTAAAAATGTTCAGATTTGTTCGTAGAGTGCCGTTTGAGCCGCGCCGACGTGCTATTGCACTTCAAACGGTAAAAATGGCGCTATACGGGCAAATATGTCATTTTTAGTTTCCAAGTCTTGCCTGGTTTACTTTTATGCCGGGGCCCATTGTTGAAGCTACAACAACGCTTCTAAGGTACTGACCCTTTGCTGCTGCCGGCTTAGCCTTTACGATTGCGCCGATAAGAGCCTCAAAGTTCTCCTGAAGCTTCTTGGCGCCAAAGGATGCA
>ODAI011802610.1_pt1 | contig 12558 bp, 10 predicted proteins | sample 1539321 | NCBI WGS metagenome assembly ODAI01 (sample SAMN02144231, study PRJEB22623) | gut metagenome | biome: sheep rumen | host: Ovis aries | place: New Zealand
GAGTGCGATGAATATTTTCTCCAAAGTGAACTTTCTCACGCTACCGACGCTAACGGCGAAAATATTCTCATTTGTGAAGCTTGTCGCTACAACAGGGAGGTGCCCGCATGAACTGCTTGGAACACTTCCTGCGTCCAACTCAACGGCAACTGTTCAAGCGTCTCTGCAAAAAATTCAGCGGCAAGACGCTCATCAGCAAGGGCAATTTTATTCTCGTTCGCGGACAGGCTCAAGTTATGTTGGTCGCTCATCTCGACACCTTGCACGAAAAACCCGTTCGCGACATTTGCATTTCCGCTGACGGCAATATTTTGATGAGCCCGCAAGGCATTGGCGGCGACGACAGGTGCGGCGTTTTCGCTCTCTGCAAAATCTTCCGTGCCGCGCAGATTAAACCGTGGCTTCTGTTCACATGCGACGAAGAAATTGGCGGTGTCGGGGCTAAAGCTTTCTGCCGAGCTCACAAGCAACATCAACTGCCCGATGAACTCGACCAACTCAAATTCATTATCGAGCTTGACCGACGCGGGGTCAATGACGCCGTTTACTACCGCTGTGACAATCTTGATTTCGAGACTCACATCACCGGCAAGGGATTCAAGACTGCGCAGGGCTCGTTCAGCGATATTTCCCTTATCGCGCCGGGACTGGGTGTCGCCGCCGTCAATCTGTCAATCGGTTATCACCACGCCCACACACTACACGAATACATCAATCGCGCCGAACTCAACGCCACAAATTTTCACGTTTTCATTGACGAGAAAAGCCCCGTTATGCTAGGATTGACTTGTTAAGAAATCATCCAGCATGGCGCGGAGCTTTTCTCTTTTTTGATTCTAGCACGCTCGCGCCTTGCCTGTCAACGAAAGGCGGAGTATTTATGTACATATACGGTTTCGTTTATCTCATTACGAATTTGCTCAACAACATGAAATATGTCGGGCAGACGACGCGCACACTCGAACAAAGATTTACAGAACACGCTAAGTCCGATTCACTTCTCGGTAAAGCGATTCGCAAATACGGTCGGGAAAATTTTTCAATCGAAGTCCTCGAAGTTTGCGACTCTCCTGAAATGCTTAACGAACGTGAATGTTTCTGGATTGCCAAGCTTAATTGCAAATATCCGAACGGTTACAACACCATGAGCGGCGGGCAATATATTCGCACTCATTCAAAAAACAAAGCCGATTTCGTTCCAACCAAGAAAGAAATTATCCTCCGTCAAATCGGTGCAAAGATTGCTTACTACCGCACGCTTCGTCAAATGACTCAAGCCGAGCTTGCCAAGAAAGTCAACCTTAGCAGAAGTAGCATCGTACGCATCGAACGCGGCAAATACAACAACGGCGTTCCAATTTCCACTTTGCTCGACATCGCAGAAGGTCTTCGCATTGATTTATCTGCTCTTGTTACTTTCAGCGAAGAAGAGAAAAAAGTTTGGTGGGAGATTGATAAACACATGCTTTGATTTGGCTTTCACGCCAATTCTTTCTCGTAGCGACTGTACCTATTCGGTCAATTAATCTATCTACAAGGTACACCTGCTTTATTCCTTCCTGTGCTACAATGTTCGTCGGGTGGGAAAAATCCTGGGCGAGAAAATGTAAGTAGATTTTGATGAAACAACTTAACGCTGCAGACTAATCTCTACGACCAAAGGAGGCACTCCATGAAAAATTACGCACAAGCTTTCCAAGAGAAAATTGCCGAAATTGACGCCGACGCACATAAAGTGAATATCATCAATGCAGGCGTCATGAATCACGGCAAAAGTTCCCTGTTTAACTCTCTGCTGGGCAAAAATGTTTTTCCCGAAGAGGACATCCGCACGACGGTAAAAATTCAAGTTGAGCCTTGGGTTGATAACGTCTTTCTAATCGACACGCCCGGTTTGAACGCGGAAATAATCGACGACAAGGTTGCTTACGAGGCATATCGACGCGCCAACGTGATTCTTTTCGTGCACAGAGTCGATACCGGCGAACTGCACAAAAACGGCTTGGAAGGGCTCAATAAAATCAAATCGCTTTTTGCGGACGACAACTTTTTCGTCGAACACCTCTGTCTTGTATTAACTTCCATCGACGACAAAAGTGCTTCCAACGATCTCGAAGTCATTCGTGACAAAGCTCTCGACGATATTAAAAATTTCTGCGGGCTTAGCGGTTTCAAAGTCTTTTACGTGTCGAACACACGTTATCGCAAAGGCATGACCGAGCACAAGGAAGGTTTAGTCAGACTGAGTGGTATCATCGATTTGCGCGATTATCTTCAACAAAACTTTTCCAAGTGGCGCGCCGAAAATCAAAAACTCCGTGTGCAAAGAATTACATGCGCAAAGGAAGATTTTGTCTCCCAACTGCGTCAAGAACGCGGCAATATTCAAACGCGCATTCAATCTAAGACCGAACAGATTCAACAGCGTCAACGAAACTTTTTGAGCAGACTTGAAACGGTAGTCGGTCAGTGGAACGAAGACTCCTCAAGATACCGTTCCGAATCGAATCGGCTGGACGAAATGCGTCGAGAACTTCAAAATTTGCGCGACCGCTGGAATCGCGAACGTTATTAATCGAGGTGAGCTTTTATGGCATTTATCGCAGCAGCAGGCGGCGGAGTCTTAGTTTGGAGAATGTCGCACGACAATTATTCTGATTACCGGGATTACTCTGACCATTACAATCACAGTAATTATCGCGAATACGGCGATTCGGCTTTGCGCAACCAAATCAGCAATAGGGAAAACGAAATCCGCAACAAAGAATCGAGTGTCGAATCCCTTCGCCAGCGCATGAACAACGACTTCAATTCGCGAATAAACGAACTCAAGCGCGAAAGAAATTATTCGGGACTCACTTACTCGCCGGACAGCGTGATTGCCGATGTCAAAAACGACATGCGCCGCGAACTTGACAACGAAATTGCCCGCGATAAACAAGAACTCGCCGAAATCGACAAAATGATAGCACGCATCAACGAATTGGAACTTCAAGCCAAGAGGTGATTCCATGAGTTACATAACTCAAGTCGTCGACGAATTCTTTAACAAGTTGGACAAGATGCAGGGTGACCTTGCAAAGTTTTCGCAAAACCTCGACCGTCGCAGTGAAAGCATTCCGTCGCTGTTACAAAACTTTGAGCAAGCAGTCTTCGCAACAAACAATCTCAAAAATTCGGGTTCCAATGCCGTCGAACGCGCCGCAAAAAAATCCTTGGATAATTTTCGTGCCGTCGTCGAAACGTGGCGTGACAAAATCGAGTCCGACCGCAAAGGCAAGCAATTCATCAAGAAAAACGAAAAATATCTTGTCGTGATGATTTTCGGCGCGGTCAAAGCCGGCAAGTCTACCCTCGGCAACTTCTTCGCGGGCAAAAACTTTTTCAACGCACCATTCGACAACCGCTACAAAAAAATTTCCAAACCGACTTTCGAGACAGAAGAAAGCGGACGCGAAAACGGCGACGTTGAAAAAGACTCACGCGGCGACACTTGGTTTAAAGAAGGCGTTATCGACACGACGGGCGCAATTCAATATTTCACGCTCAGCGGATTGCGTTGGATTGATTCGCCGGGCACGGGTGCCGTCAGCAAGTTGGGCGACACCAAAAACATGACTGCACTTGTCGAAGAATATCTTAGCTATACCGACATGTGCATATTTTTGATGAACAGCTCCGAACCGGGCTTGCAAGACGATATGCGCTATATGCAAAAGCTCAGTCGCGAAGGTCAGGAAGCTCTGATCGTAATTACGAAATCCGACTTGAACGACGAGGACGAAGACGCCGACGGGAATTTAATCAGCACTCTTGTCCCCAAACCCGCCAAGACGCGTAAATTGCAGGAGGATGACATCTGCCGCCGCGTCAAAGAAAATTATCCCGAAATTGACGCAGACAAATTCAGAGCCATAAGTATTTCTACCGCGCTGGCGAATGAAGCCATAGCCGACGAGGACGACGAAAAGTTTAAAGCCGGCGGTCTTGATAAGTTGATGAAAATTTTGGGCGACAAAGTCAGCGACAATGCCATCGCCCGCAAGCAAGAAAATCCGCGCCGTCTGCTTAATTCTTTCGTGGACGGCGTTGTTGCTGACTTGAAAAGTTTTGAAGCCGATCTTGCCGAGATGACTGCCGCCGTCGAAAAGTACAAGTCCGATATGGAAAGAATGTCTGCGCTTATCGTCGCGAACGTGCGCCGCGAAGTTCGCTCGGAAGTATCGGCAAGAGCGAACGACTGGAATAGACAAGTCAACCGTGGTTCTTCGATTGACAATGCGACAATCAGCGCGGAGGTATCCAAAATCCTGCAAGACACGCTCAACGCGGAGATCAGCTCACAAATGCGCCGCGTTATTGAGAATTTCCAAAGCGCAGAATTCAAGACCGTTAAGGCAAACATTTCGGCGACCGAACTCAAAAAGAAAACTGCGCAAATTTCCCATACTTACACCGAAAGTTACACCGTCAGCCGCCCACCGCGTGGTTTATGGGAAAATATCAGAAGTTTTTTCGGCAAGGAATATTATCGAACGAAACATTCGACACGCACGGAATATCAAACAATCGACTTGGGCACGAACCTTGACGAATTTTTGAACAGCCTCATGCCGCAAGTTGAGGATTATGCCAAAAGCCAAGCGGACGAAAAACTTGCCGAGCTTCGCGACAAATATTTTGCCGAACGCGAAAAATTTGCTCTGAACATGCGCGAGCAAATTGAAAAACTTCGCGCAGACCTTCTTGCTCTGAAATTTTGAGGCGATACCATGCAAATAATCTTGAAACTTACGACGGCTTGCAATTTAAATTGCGTCTACTGCAGTGAAGGCGATCAAGCCGTTGCGACGTTGCCGCAAGAAATTTTCTTCAAACTGGTCGATGAACTTCCCGCGATTCTTGAACAATCAGGTAGCAAGGACGCGGAATTTTTGTTTCACGGCGGCGAACCATTGCTTTACGGTCGTGAGCGTTTGAAAACGTTAATCGAATACGCCAAAGAAAATCTGCCTGACTTCAATGTTCGATTCCTCATGCAGACAAACGCTACGTTGATTGACGACGCTTGGATAAAATTTTTCGTCGAGAACGAAATTTCCGTGGGCGTGTCTTTGGACGGTTATCCGGAACTTCACGACAAAAATCGGCGTACCAAAAACGACGAGCCGACTGCCGAAAAAATCCTGCACAATCTTAAACTTTTGCGCGAAGCGGGCTTGAACGTCGGAACGTTGATGGTTTTCAATTTGCCCGAAGATGTCGACGCCGATAAACTTTTCGACTTTATTCAAGAACACAAACTTCATCCGAAAATCCATTCGGTCGTTCCCTGCGGACGTGCTCTCACCTTGAAAAACTCCGACGAAATTTACGGCGCATGGATTGAGCTGATGAAAAAACTTTTTGAGAAATCACTTGCTCGTGACGGCGCAGACGTGATTCAGCCGCTTGACGAAATTGTTGATGCGATTTTGGGTATTGCGCCCCTTCGTGAGTGTTCGTTCAACGGATCGTGTGGCAAAAGCTTTATAAGTCTCTATCCCGACGGCGAAGTAGGCTTTTGCGGGCGCGATAATTTTGCCAGATATTTGACTTACGGCAATCTTCGCGAAAAAAATTTGCTTGACTTGTTCAACTCCGCCAACGCACAAAAGATTCGAGCGCGGCAGGAATATCTGTCAACGCACGACTGCAAAAACTGTTCGGATTGGGATCTTTGTCACGGAGGCTGTGCTTTCGAGGCGGTCAACTTTTCCGGTAAGTTGGAGGCGAAATATCCGAACTGCGCAGGACGAAAGAAATTCATCACATGGTTGCGGAACGACGGTCTTAAACTTTTGAAGACCGCTCTCGTCCGCGAGAAAACAAAACTTCGCAATTGCATCAAAATTAAAAAGCAACTGTGTAGCGAAATTGAACAACTTGGAGTCGACAATGCTTGATATTTTATTTCTGAACGTGCATCGCCGTTATCTGAACATCGAACCGAAACACGGCGGCTTTCTGGGCATTTATTTGTTGGCGGCTTTTGTAAAACAAGAAGGTTACGAAGCCAAAAGTTTTTCGGGCACGTTGGAAGACGGTCTTAAACGCCTTGATAAACTTTGTGTAGCAAACGAAGTTTTAATGGTCGGACTGTACTGCGACTACGAAAACATTACCGAGAATATTTTTATCAGCCGCCACGTCAAAGAAAATTACAATCTGCCCGTGATTGTCGGAGGACCTCAAGCAACTGCCCTTGACGAAAAATTTTTCCGCAAATCGAAATGTGATGCTGTCGTTCGATACGAAGGCGAACTTACTGTCCTTGAGCTTATGAATTTCTTTCTGGAAGAAGTCGGCGATCGGAAAAAGATTTCGGGGATAAGTTATCTCGACGGCGACAAACTGAAAACCAATCCCGAACGCCCGCTCATAAAAAATCTGGACGCCTTGCCTTTTATAGACGAGACCTGTTATCTGGAACCTAAGAATTTTTATACGAGCTTGAATTTAATGACGGGGCGCGGCTGTCCTTTTCACTGCGCTTTTTGTCACGAGGGAGCTCATACGCGTTCGGTGCGCTTTCGGTCGGTTGACAACGTGCTTGCCGAGGTCGATGGCTTTTTAAAACATTGGGATGACGACGAACTTTACATCATGTTCACAGACGATACCTTTACGCTGAACACGGAACGCGTCAAGAAAATTTGCGACGGATTGGTCGAACGACGCAAGAATTACAATTTCAAATTCTTTTGTGAAGGACATATCCACACGCTGTATAAAAATCCCGAAATGATTTCTTACTTGGCAGCGGCCGGTTGCGTGAGAATTCAGTTGGGCATTGAAGCGGGAACCGCGAAAGTTTTGCAGGCTTACGGCAAAAACACTTCGCCCGAAGAAATTCTGGAAGTCGTGCGCCTGTGTCGTGACGCGGGTATTCGAGAGGTTTACGGCAACATAATTCTTGGCGGCGCAAATTTCAACCGTAAAACTTTTGAAGCCGACAAGGAATTTGTTCGCAAGTTGCTTGAAGAAAGTCAAGGCGTTGTTGAAATCGGCATCGTTACGTTTTGGCCGCTGGCGGAAACGAAAATGACCCGTTGCCCCGAAGCTTTTGGCATAAAAATTTGCGACTCGGAATTTTTGACATCAGTCGGTGACTTCCCACAAATCGAAACACCCGAATTGGATTGCCTCACGATAAACGAAATGCGGCGCGAGTTTACGGAAGAAATTTCCGAACAGATGACCGACATGCTGGAAAATTGGCGCGTGCCTACCGAAAGAATTTTGAGCTGGTTTCCGGTTGCTCGTCGCTCAAAAAGTTACGGAATGTGGTTCAAAGAGCTTATGAAGTCCGATACTTTGTACTCGTATTATGAAATGCTCAAACTGGGTGAAGGTTTTCATTCCTCGCAAATTGAAAATTTGTCGACGGCACATCCTTTGCGTGTTGTCCAACTTTCAACGGAACTGCGGCGAATCGACGTGGAGACAACGGAAATCTGTGGAGTAAAATTGTCGGGTAGCGATTTGAAAATTTTACTTCTGTCCACGGGCAAATTGAGTGTCGAAGAAATTTCGCGGCACGTTTCACGAAAAATTTCCGATGTGCTGGCAGTTCTGGACAGATTGGAAAAGCGACATCTGATCGTTTATTCGTTGCACTAAGGAGGGAAAATATGACTGAACTTAAGGATTATCAAAGCGTCTTGGGCAAGACAGCTGCTCGCATCGAATCGTTCTTTGCCAAATATCCTGACGCTTCCGACGAACTCGGCAAGCGGTTTGCCGAAATCAACGCGTCGAAAATCCGCAAGGTCGAGCCTGAAATTATGATTTACGGGATTTACAACGCGGGCAAGAGTAGCATTTTGAATGAGCTTATCGGCGAAGACAAAGCCGCAGTTGAAGACATTCCCACGACCGATAAAGTGACTTATTACGCTTGGCAAGGCTACAAAATCGCCGACACTCCCGGAGTCTTCGCGCCCATTGAACATGAAGCAGTTACGCAAGCTCATCTGCGAAAAGCCGATATAGTTTTGTTTGTCATGAGCGCAGACGGTTCAAACGAGAAAGCCGAAAATTATCGCCGCATGAAAGAAATCATCGACGCGGGCAAAAAGATTATCATCGTACTCAACGATAAAAACGGAGATTTAGGCAAAAACGACGCGACCATTCAGGAAATCAAACGCAAAGTTGCCGTCAACATGAACATGGTCGGCATTGATAACGTCGACGAGAAATATTGTATCGTAACCGTCAACGCGGTGCGTGCTCGCAAAGGTCGGGTTGAAGGCAAACTGCGACTCATCGAAAAAAGCGGACTCGGCGAACTCAAAAGCGTCATCCTGAGCGAACTTAAGCGCACGACTTCTTTTGATATTTTGCGCAGCGGAATTCGTGAGCTGGAAAATATCCTTAACGACTTCATCACAAAATTGGAGTCTCGCGAAAAATCCGAGTTGCTCAGCAAAATGAACGAGGTCATACGAAATTTCGACAAACAAAAAATTCAAATGCGTCGGGAGATTAACTCGTTCATTGGCAGGAAAGCAGATATTCTGGGCGCGTCGTTACCGCAGATGATTTTGGACAACCGCAACAATTGCCAAGAAATTATGAATGCTGAAGTCGCAAAGCTCAACGCCGCCGTTCAAACCGAAATTCAACGTCAATTAAAAGACGCGGCGGTAACTTTGGAGTTGGAGTTACAATCTTTCGCGGAAATAAAAATTGATTCGTCGAGTGTGGAATCCGAAAGTTTCAAAAATATCCTGATGCGTTTGACGAAAATCAACGAGCAAACGACTCAAGCTGTCGATATGCCGAACAACGCCTCTGATAAAAATAATCCTGCGGCGGTCGGAATGCTTGCAGGACTTTTGACGGAAAGCGGGACAGTACTCGCGACGCAATTTGCCAAAACTGAAATTGGCAAGGTCATCGCCTCAACTGCGCTCGGAAAAGTTTTAGGGTCAGTCGTGCCGGTTATTGGTCCGATAATTACAATCGCTGGCATACTTTCTACGTTTTTGGGATCCAACGATAGAACTGACACAGAAGCAAAGCTTGCCGCCCGCAACGAGGCTGAACGTCGACGCGTTGAAGCTGAAATGCAAGCTCGACAGGAACTTCATCAGAAATGTCGCTACTTTGCCGACAATCTTGCTGACGAATTGAAAACCGCCGTTGACAAAAGTGTTTCAGAGATTTTGTCTAAATATGAAGCTCCGTTTAAAGCTGAAATCGAAATGCGCAAGAACGAAAATGATCAGCTTGGTAGCGATATTCTGGCTTTGCGTGAGCTTGTAAACGAATATGATTTACTTCGCGTGGAACTCGGTGCAAAATAAATAAAGTTTTTGTGTAACTGCTATTGGACTGACAGTAACAAAATGCGTGAACTTGGGCTATCCAAGTTCTTTTTTTATCAGCTCCGTTTTTAAGTTATTATTTCTTTTTTTAGAAAATTCGGCGCGCCTTTCTTTTTTTTTTTGGAGTAGCGAACGGCTTCCGCAGATCGAATCGCCTACAGTCGTCTCTACCGTCGCCTGTCGCGGATGTCGCCGCCTGCGGGTAGCTTACGACTCTAATCGCCTTACCCTTTCTGAATTTTTGATGACTATTTTAGCGACTGCGGACGGCGTAAGCCGATTAGTCGTAGCGTTAGCGTAGGCGATTCGGCGTCGCCGTTCGCTACAACATTTACAATATATAAAGGCACGGGGCGGCTCTCGATAAATCGCGTCACTACTAGACAAAAATGCTATTTTTGTTGCTTGTTAAAATCACGAAACCGCCACGGGTAATTCACGAAACCGCCACGGGAAAATCACAGAACCACCACGGGGCAGGGGGTAGGAGTATACTTATGATTATAATAGGTTAGATTAGTAGGAATTATTTAAGGCGGTGAATTTGATAGAGTAAAAAGCTCCATGTTTTTTGGTAACCTCGAAAGAATCGATGATGTGTTGATTCAGTAAATTCTCGAAAAATGCTTTTATGAATTCGCGAGCGCGGCGTTTTGTTTCAACGTGTGCATTTTCCATACGAGCTTTAGTGAAAACATCATTGAAAGTGATGGTGGGAGTCAGTTGTCTGTGAGCAAGAATTTCTTGGACGCGAAGCATACAATAATTTTTGAGTTCAATGTTCATGGGAGTGTTTTGTTGACGCGGAATATCAAGCAGGTTAGAGTCGTAAGAGATGATTTGCCTCTTAGTTTGAGCAATTTTTAAAAGGGGAGGTTCAGCGAGGAAGAAAATAGTAATGGCGTCTAAACCATTCTCGGCAGAGGCGTCGAAGTAAGCAGCGGGAAGAAGAGGAGCGTTGGCGGAGAAAGGTTTGCCGTCGTTGTATCCCAAGACCTCACAAAGTTCTTTAGCGGTATAGTCAATGGTACGACACATAAGAATTTTAATACTGTCGATGATGGCGGCGAGTTGATCTTTGCTGGGCTTAGCATCATAGCCTCTATCTACTTTGCCGGTGAGAGCGCGATAGATAATGGCGGGCGTGGTGTAGCGGTTGCCTTCAAGCCATTCTGAAATGCAGACGGAAAGAACAAAACGATCGAAGAGAGTAAAAGGACGTTGGATGTTGTAACCAGCGGCATTGAGAATTTTGTAAGCAGTGATGATGTCACTATTCTTCTTGTGATTACGCTTTTCGATAATCTCGAAGGTGTCGCCGTTGAGCAAGTCATTCATGCCATCGGAAGAGAGTTTGAATACGACCTTAGCCAATTTTTCGTTGAGTTCAATGCGAGTTCTGGAAGGACGGATACTGCCGTTAAGTCTCTTAATAACGGCAATGGGATCCTCGACGGTGAGAACATCGGAAAAGGTTATTGAGGTTTGTAAAGACATTTGATATACTCCTTTCGCTAGAAAACATTTTTGTGCAAAATGCACGAGTCAGGCGGCGGCATCTAAAGTTTAAAACAGATGTATGTCAACTGACAATTTTTTTTATTGTCTGCAGTCACGATGACGAACAGTATTATTGGTAGAATCAGATTCCTTGAATTTGTCGCAAGGCTCGAAAGTATCGTGTGCGGAATAGTAACGAAAGTAACAGTCGTAGTTGGTGCCTTGACGATTCTTGAGACACTTCAAGTGAATTTGCCGAGGCTGTCGTTTCTTGGCGTCGTCGATACGTTTGCGCGTTTCGGCAATGTTGTTGTAGCTTTTGAGCGTGTTCATAATGTTGAGTTGCAGAGCCCAAACGACATCAGCGGTGTACTCAATGTTGCCCGATTCCTTGAAGCTCTCGAACGAGACCGACTGCGCGTAGTTCGTCCGATTGAAACTGCTTATGACGATGAAGGTCGTATTGGTGTCGCGCTGAAACTTCTTAAGCTTGCGAACAGAATCATCAATGCCGAGCTTGGTTGATTCGCGACCGGTCGGCACGATTTGCAAATAGTCAAGGCAAACGACCGGAGCACGTTGTTTGTTGGAACAAAGAGGCTTGAGCATAGCAAGCAGTTCGTCAACAGTCTCGTCCTGCAGTTCAAGGACGCTCAAATTGATTTGGGAAGCGGAAAAATCTGCGCGGACGTGATCGAGTTCGGCAGACCAATCGCCACGACGAATTCCTGCGGCAGTCAGCGTAGTCTGCGGCGCACGTCGAAAAATTTCGCGGGCAAGCGATTTTGAGAACAGCTCAAGGCGGCTCATTTCGTAGCTACAGTAAATGCACGTTTCGCCACGTCGAGCGAGTTGCTCAAGCAGTTGCCAACAGAAAGTCGTTTTACCGGCAGCGGGCGTCGCGCCAATGACGTAGAGACCCGGACTGAAGAACTGCGCGGCGTCGAGATTTTCAAATCCTGTAAGTCGTTTGGCGTAATTTTTAATGGCGTCGATTTCGGCATTGAAATCGTTGGCGAAGAAGTCGGCGAAGTTCGTTCGCTTTGACGGCAATTCATCGTAACTGATTCGGTCAAAGGTTTGTTGAGCGTCGGCAATGATGTCAGTCGGCGAGCGAATGTACCGTTGAGCGTTGTCGACAATGATTTGAGCGGTCTCAATCAGTCGGCGGCGAGTAGCTGTCTCTTTGACGGCGCGGGCTTGGAATTCGGCACGTGCGGTCGTAAACTCCAAATCGACGAGCGAGAAGAGATAATCACGGTTGATTTTGTCGAGTTCCCCTGATTTGCGCAATTCTTGTTCGACGGCAAGCACGTCGGGCGGTGTGCCTTGGAAGTAAAGTCGATTAATGGCGCGATAGATGTCTTGATGTTCGGGACGATAGAAATCGTCGGCGTCGACAATGGCTGATACCAGCGGAACGACTTCGCCGTTTTTGAGCATCATCGCCGACAGAAGTTTCTTTTCAATCTCAATGGCGTTGGGCATATTGTCCGAATCTGTACGCATGAAAATCACCTCATTACAAAAGAAAAAGACGACACTCACCTTTCAGGTGAATGTCGTCTTGAAAATAACTCCAAAAAGCCCTTGCAGGAATTATCGCTATGGTATAAAATAATCAAACGTTAGTTCTACGAAGTTTTAAGCTAACAAACTCATTGAGAGTAGCGATAGGAGTCCC
>ODAI012182617.1_pt1 | contig 12558 bp, 12 predicted proteins | sample 1539321 | NCBI WGS metagenome assembly ODAI01 (sample SAMN02144231, study PRJEB22623) | gut metagenome | biome: sheep rumen | host: Ovis aries | place: New Zealand
AAGGAAATATTGATATAAAATTATTTTTAGTAATTCAAACATTAATATGGAGATTTGATAGTGTTATTGAAAATTTATCTGATTTTGGAGTTAATTATAATAAAGTTGCTATTTCATTAAAAAGAATAGATGAAATTGTTAATAACCGTTTGTATAAAGATGAAAAATTTGGAACTAGAGAAATTAATGATGATAAAATTAATATTAAATTTGAGAATGTAAAATTTAAATATAGAAAAGATGAAGAATATATTTTAAATGGATTAACAATGCAAATAGTTCCAAATAAAAAAATTGCCATTGTTGGAAAATCAGGGCAAGGCAAATCAACAATATTTAATCTTTTGATAAGATATTTTGATGTAACTTCTGGAATAATTAAAATAAATGATATAGATATTAAAGATTTAACTGAGAATAGTTTAAGACAAAATGTTTCAATTATAAGACAAAATCCATATCTTTTTAATCAAAGTATTTTAGACAATTTTAGAATGGTTAAAAAAGATGCTACTTTAGAAGAGATAAGGAATGTATGTAAAAAAGCATATATAGATGATTACATCATGTCATTACCTATGAATTATAATACTATAATTGGTGAAGGCGGTATAAATTTATCTGGTGGTCAAAAACAAAGAATTGCAATTGCAAGAACTTTATTAAAAAATTCTAAAGTAATATTATTTGATGAGGCAACATCAGCACTTGATAATGAATCACAAGAATATATTAAGAAAACAATTGATGATTTAGTTAGTTCGCACACTATAATTATAGTTGCACATAGGTTATCAACAATAGTTGATGCGGATATAATATATCTAATAGATAATGGTAAACTAGTGGCAAGTGGAAATCATGAAGAATTAATGAATACATCTATGTTATATAAAAAATTATATGATCCTGAAATAGATAATAGTGATACTTAATTATTAATTGACTGTATAATTTGAATGTGTTACAATAGCCGCATTATATTTATATATTTTTATTATTTAGGGGGAATATATGGAAAAAATAGTTTTAAATAAAAAAATAGATATTACTGATTATGAATTACTGATTAATTTAATGAATGAATATGAAGATGTAGTAGATAAAGTATATATATCTATATCAGGTATTATTGATTATGTAAGTTTAATAGATTGCTATAAATTAATGTATGTAATTAAAAGAAAAGCAGATGAGATCAGAGATCTAAAATTATCAAATATAGAGACAGTGATGTATGTATATGATATTGTTAGAAATAGAAAATGTATATTTGATAATGAAAATAATTTATTAAAAAAATTAGGATATCCAAATTTATTTAATTCATTGCTATATTATATAGGTATTGAAAATTATAATATTTATTTAGTAGAAAATGATAATCCACTAATTAGTTATGTAAGAAATACTATTTATTTAAAAGATGATAAGTATAATATAGATGGCGTTTATTACTTTGATTTTGCATGTAATAAAAAAGGTGAAACAAATGAATATTTAAAAGAATATTCATTATTTGCTAAAACAAGATGTTATATGGATAGTTTAAATTCATATGATTTTAAAGAAATTTCATTTCCAATTTATTCTATAGATATGTATAAAAAAGTAAGAAAAATAATTGAAGATAAGAATTATGAAGAATTAATGCCATACATAAGATCTATAAATTATATGTCAAATTTAGTAAAACATTCTAAATTAATTAGTTTTAAGAATATTATTCCAGTATTTGAAGAGTATGGCAAATTTGATGAAAAAGAATTTTTAAATAAGTTTGAAATAGTATTTAATAAATTTAATAATGAGATACCTGCTGAAACAATGTTAAGAGTATTGAATAATGTTAGAAAAGTTGAATACTATCAAAATTCAATTTTGTACCCATACTCATTAGAAGACATGTATGAAACTTGTATAAAATCAAATTGGAAGTTTGCTTTAAAACATTTAGATACTAAATCAAAAATGTTACAAAGAATTTTTGGAAAAGAAATAGAAATAAATGAAGCTGATAATTATAAAAATTATGGTAATGAGAGTGGATTATTTAAAGAAATAGAACAAGTAAAATTTACAAAAATTTTAAAGCTAGTTAGTGATAAAAAAAGTTAAGAGTATAATAAAAAATTTTTATTATGTATCTTTATAAAAACATTAAATAATGATATAATTATTTTTAAATAAAGATAATTGAATAATTTATAATATGGATGGTGATTATTATGTATAATAATAAAAAAATATTTATACTTGGTATGGCAAGAAGTGGGTATGAGGTAGCCAAATTATTAAGTAATTATACTAAAGATATTATAATTACAGATATGAAAGAACAAGATATTAAAAAAGTTAGTGAATTAGAAGGTTTAGGAGTTAAATTTGTTTTATCTAATACTCCAGAAGAATTACTTACAAGTGATTTTGATTATGTAGTTAAAAATCCTGGTATTAGAAAAGATCATTTATGTGTATTGAAAGCACATGAATTAAATATTCCTGTTATTAATGAAGTTGAAGTTGCTTATAATTTGCTTCCTGATGTTAAAATAATTGGTATTACTGGATCGAATGGTAAAACTACAACTACTACAATGACTTATGAAGTATTAAAAAAAGCAGGATTACCAGTTCATTTAGGGGGAAACATTGGATATCCTGTTAGTTCACTTGTTAATATGGTTATGCCGGGAGATATTTTAGTTCTTGAAATATCTGATCATCAACTTGTTGATACAGTTAATTTTAAAACAAATATTAGTGCACTTTTAAATTTATATGAAGCTCATATTGATTTCCATGGTACATATGATATATATAAAGAAACTAAAAAGAAAATATTTAATAGACATAGTAATAGTGATTTAGCAATATTAAATTTTGAAAATAAAGATGTTATGGAATTAACAAGTGATATTAATAGTTCAAAATTATATTTTTCTAGTAAAAGAAAAAGTGATTGCTATATAGAAGATAATTATATTATATATAAAGATGAAAAAGTTATTTCATTAGATGATATAAAATTGAAGGGTGTTCATAATTATGAAAATATAATGGCCATGATTATGATTGTTAAAAACTTTGATGTATCCAATGAAATAATACGAGATTATTTAAGCAAGTTTAATGGTGTAGAACATAGAATTGAATTTGTAAGAGATTATAATGGTGTAAAAGTATATAATGATAGTAAATCTACTAATGTAGATGCTACTATAACAGCACTTTCTTCATTTGATAATCCAACAATACTATTATTAGGTGGTTTAGATAGAGGACATTCATTTAGTCCATTAAATGAATATATGAAAAATGTTAAATTAATAGTATGTTATGGAGAAACAAAAGAAAGAATAAATGATTGGGCTAAAAGTATTAATATACCATGTATAGTTAAAGATACTTTAAAAGAATCAACTATAGAAGCGGTTAATAATTCTAAAGAAAATGATGTAATACTTTTATCTCCAGCGTGTGCTTCATGGGATCAATATGAAAATTTTGAAATTAGAGGTAGTGAATTTAAAAATATAATTAATTCTTTATAAATCGAGTAATACTCGATTTTTTTTTAAGTTCATGATATAATTTTTTAGGTGATGTTTATGGATAAACTTATATTAATTAAATATGGAGAATTAACTACAAAAAAAGCTAATAGAAATGCTTTTATTAATCTTCTTACAAACAATATAAATAAAATATTATCTGGATTTGAATATGAAATAAAAAAAGATCGTGTTAGAATGTATATTGCTTGTAATGAAGCTGATTTTGATTCAATAATAAAAAAACTTAAAAAAGTTTTTGGAATACATAGTATAGTACCATGTCATAAAGTTAATACTAATAAAAGCGATATAGAAGCTAAAGTATTAGAACTTATTAAATTAAAAGATTATAAAACTTTTAAAATAGAAACTAATAGAGCAGATAAATCATTTGAAATACCAAGTATGGAATTTAGCAGATTAGTTGGTGCATATGTACTTAAAAATACTAATATAAAAGTAGATGTACATAATCCTGAAGCTTTAGTATTTATTGAAATTAGAAGAGAAGGTACATTTATCTATTTAGATGAAATAGAAGGTAGTGGAGGTTATCCGGTAGGTATACAAGGTAAAGGACTATTGATGCTATCAGGTGGAATAGATTCACCTGTTGCTGGCTACTTATCACTTAAAAGAGGTGTTGATTTAGAATGTTTATATTTTGAATCTCCTCCACATACTAGTATAGAAGCTAAAAATAAAGTAATTAAACTTGCTTCTATAATAAATGAGTATTCAGGGAATATTAAAGTACATGTAGTACATTTTACTAATTTACAAGAAGAAATTTATAAAAATGTTCCTGATAATTATATTATTACCATTATGAGAAGAATGATGTATAGAATAGCTGAAAAAGTTGCACATAAAAAACATTTAAAAGTAATAATAAATGGAGAAAGTATTGGTCAAGTAGCAAGTCAAACACTTGATAGTATGATTGTTATAAATAATGTAACTAATATGCCAGTAATTAGGCCAGTTGCTTGTATGGATAAATTGGAAATTATCGATATAGCAGAAAAAATAGATACATATGAAACAAGTATTTTACCATTTGAAGATTGCTGTACAATCTTTTTACCAAAACATCCAGTAATACATCCTGAACTTAATAAATGTATTGAATATGAAAGCAAATTTAATTTTGAATCATTAATAGATGATTGTGTAAATAATATAGAAACAATAACTAATTTAAGTGAAAATAATAAGTTTAACGATTTATTATAACCAAAAATTACCATAGTAATAATTGTATAAAAATTAATCTTTTGTACATTCTATAAGTGTACAGGAGGTGAAACTATGAATTCAAAAACAAATACAAGTAAAATGGTTGTACCTGGAGCTAAACAAGCTATCGAAAAAATGAAATATGAAATAGCTAATGAATTAGGTGTTAATATGGGACCTGATGCTACTTCAAGAGCTAACGGATCAGTTGGTGGAGAAATCACTCGTAGATTAGTTCAAATGGGAGAACAACACATGAGCGGAATGAATTATAATAAATAATTATTCCTTTATAATATAAAAAATTGACAGTTTCATCTGTCTTTTTTTAATTTAAATAACAAATTTTACTACTCATAATAATTCTATATTACACAAAATATATATAGGAGGTGTAATAATGAGTAGTAGAAATAGACTAATAGTACCTGGAGCAAAAGAAGTCCTAGAAAATATGAAATATGAAATAGCGCGTGAAATGGGAATTAAACTAGGTGCAGAAACAACTTCTAGATTAAATGGAATCGTAGGAGGAGAAATGACAAAAAGATTAGTCAATTTAGGTAAACAATACTTAAAATAGTAATATGTAATCATATTACTTTTTCTAGTTTATTTTTAAAACACTCATTGACTATATTAAATCTTTATTATAAAATTATAATAGGTGATACTATGAATAATAAAGGGTTTGCTGCAACAGGTATTTTATATACACTATTAATGCTATTTATACTACTTATAATGGGTATTTTAACCATGTTCTATAGTAGAAATGGCTTACTTACTAAAATAAAAAATGATATTAAAACAGAAATAGCTGGTACTAATGAATTTAAAATAAATGTTAATTTTAATATATATTCAAACGATGAAGAAATTAGTCCTGCAAATGATATAGTTGCTCCAGATAATAGAGAATTTAGCCAATATGTAGATTTAGCTCCATACTTTGATGAATATGGAGTAGATCAAACATATCATTTGGAATTGGATTTAAAAAGTGAAGATACAACAAATTATGATAAAATACGTATATATTTTCAAAATGGTTCATCATCTAGATATAAAATCACCGAGGATCCTATAGAAACAGTATCAACTGAATGGAAACATGTAAGCTTTGACTTTAATGTTTTTTTAAGTAGACAAACAGATACACAAGCAATGTTAGCATTCTATGGTACATATGGAACTGGAAATAAACCAGTAGTTAAAAATGTTAGATTATCGCTAGCAAACAGTCAAAAACAAGTAACTTATGGTACTAATTATGGAACACTACCAACACCTAAAAGAGCAGGATATAGATTCTTAGGATGGAATGGGAAGAATATGCTAGATTATAATAGTGCGGGATATTATGCACGTGCAACACAAAAAGTAACAATAAACAATGAACTAGTTTACCAAAAAGTAAATACATATACAGATGGAATTTGGCCGATTTTTTCAACAAATGCAGGTACAATAAGATTTGTTAATGGGCAAAAATATACAATAAGTTTTGATATTTGGTCTGATACGCCTGCAACAATAGCAAAAACTTTTTATGTTAATAATGTAACACGTGCTAATCATAATATAAGTAGTATAAATAGTACAAAACAACGCTTATATTCAATATTTACATATAGTAATATAGGAAATCTTGGAAGTGAAATATTACATATTTATCCAAAAATTGGATCTGATAATAATATATATATTTCAAATGTATTAGTTGAGAGTGGTGAGTTTGCTACTGAATATGAGCCATATTATATAACTGATACTACAAAAGTTGTACAAGCTTATGATCATACGTTAACTGCAATATGGGAACCTATTAGTTAATTATATATAAAAAGAATAAACGTGTTTGTTTATTCTTTTTTATTCTAATATTTTATCTATAAGACCGTAATCTAGTGCTTCAGTGGAAGATAGGAAGTAATCACGCTCTGTATCAAGTTCTACTTGTTTTATGTCTTTACCGGTATTTTTTGCCAGCATACTATTTAGTTTTTCTTTAAGTTTTAATATTCTTTCTGCTGCTATTTTTATTTCTGTTGCTTGACCTGTAGCTCCTCCTAATGGTTGGTGTATCATTACTTCGCTATTAGGGAGGCAATATCTTTTCCCTTTTGTACCACTGGAAAGTAAAAATGCTGCCATTGAAGCTGCTATACCTATACATATTGTAGATACATTTGATTTAATAAAATTCATTGTATCGTATATAGCCATTCCTGCTGTAACACTACCTCCTGGTGAATTTATATATATACTTATATCGTTATTATTTAGTGAATCTAGGTATAATAGTTCTGCTACAACTATATTAGAACTGGTATCAGTTATTTCTCCTGATAGTATAATTATTCTATCTTTAAGTAGTCTAGAATATATATCGTATACTCTCTCTCCGTTATTATTTTTTTCTATTACTGTAGGTACTAAGTTCATTAAATCACCCTCTCTATTTTTATAATAGTTAAAAAATAATAAATTATTCAATAAAATATGTGACAAAATCTAATATTTTTGGTATGATGTATATTAGAGAGAATAGAGGGATATTATGGCTAAAAAAATTAGTGTTAATTTTAGAAATTTAGAAACAGTAGAATTTGATTCAGGTGTTACTTTACTTGAAATATCAGAAGCATTTAAACATTATTTTAAATTTCCTATATTAATAGGTAAAGTTGATAATCATATTACTTTTTTAAATGAACAAATAACTAGGAGTTGTAAGGTTGATTTATTTGATATATCAAGTGGATTAGGTAATGAAGTATATGGTAGAACTTGTCAATTTATACTTGTACTTGCTGTACGTAATTTATTTGGTAATAGTGCTTCTTTAGTTATTAATAATTCTATTGATAAAGGATTTTATTCAACTATTGAAGGTGTAGAAATTACTAAGGATAAAATTGATGAATTAAAAAGTGAATTTGATAAGATTGTTGCACAAGATTATATTATTAATAAAGTAAGTGTTTCTAGATATGATGCGATTAAGTATTTTAAAGGTAAAAAATGGTATGATAAAGTTAAAGTATTAAAATACATTAGTAATAGTTATATTAATTTATATCGTATTGATGATATTTATGATTATTTCTATGGAGAACTTACTTATAGAACTGGTTTAATTAATGATATTAAATTAACTTATATAAGTGGTAATGGTTTTGTACTTAGTTATCCTAGTGTATATAATCCTGAATTTACATTAGATTATATACATCATAAAAGATTATTTGAAACATTTGCTGATTATAATGAATGGGGTAAAGTAATAGGAGTAAATAATGCTGCTGATTTAAATGAAGTAATATCTACAGGTAAATATGATGAATTTATTCGTTTATCTGAAACTTTCTATAATGATCAATTATCACATGTTGCTAATATGATAAATGAAAGAAAAGATGATGTTAAACTTGTTTTAATAGCAGGACCATCTTCTTCTGGTAAAACTACTACATCTAAAAAGTTAGCAACTTCTCTAGAAGCTAAAGGATTTAAAACTCATCCTATTTCTATTGATGATTATTTCTTAGATAGAGATAAAACACCAGTATTAGAAAATGGTGAGTTAGATACTGAATCTTTAAATGCTGTTGATGTAACACTTTTTAATAAGCATTTAAGTGCACTATTAGCTGGTGAAGAAGTAAGTTTACCTGAATATAATTTTATGACTGGTAAAAGAGAATATAATGGTAGAAAATTAAAATAAAAAGAAAATGATATTATAATTGTTGAAGGATTACATGGACTTAATGATGATTTAACAATGTCTATTGAAAGAAAGAATAAATTTAAAATTTATATAAGTCCACTTACTCAATTAAATATTGATGATCATAATCGTATTCATACAAGTGATACAAGAAAATTAAGAAGAATAGTTAGGGATAATAAATTTAGATCTTATAATGCAGAAAAAACACTTTCTATGTGGAAAAATATACGTGAGGGCGAAGAAAAATATATATTCCCTTATCAAGATGATGCGGATTATATTATTAATTCATCTTTAATGTATGAAATTGCAGTATTAAAGATTTATGTTGAACCACTATTATTTTCAGTACCTGAAACATCAGAAGTATATTCTGAGGCATTACGTTTAATTAATTTCTTAAGAAATTTCTTACCAATGCCAAGTGATCATGTACCTGATGATTCGGTTTTAAGAGAATTTATTGGTGGTAGCTGTTTTAAATAAGAAAAGAGGATATTATGATAAAAGTTGCAATTAATGGATTTGGTAGAATTGGTAGATTAGTATTTAGAATAATGGAAGAAAATCCAGAGCTTGAAGTTGTAGCTATTAATGATTTAACTGATGCAGAACAACTTGCTTATTTACTTAAATATGATACATCTCACCGTACATATCGTACTGATGAAATAAGTTATGATGCTTGTAATATTATTGTTGCTGGAAGAAAAGTTAGAGTGTATTCTGAAACTGAACCTAAAAATTTACCTTGGGGTGAACTAGGTATTGATATAGTATTTGAATGTACTGGGCATTTTACTGATAAGGATAGTGCATATTCACATATAATTGCTGGTGCAAAAAAAGTTATTATTTCTGCTCCAGCTAAAGGAGAACTTAAAACTATTGTTTATAATGTTAATGAAAATACATTAGATGGTAGTGAAGAAGTTATTAGTGCTGCAAGTTGTACTACTAACTGCCTAGCTCCGGTATTAAAGGTATTAAATGATAACTTTGGTATAGTAAAAGGTTATATGACAACTGTTCATGCATATACTAATGATCAAGCAACATTAGATATTGCACATAAAAAGGGAATTGAATCTCGTCGTGGTAGAGCTGCTGCAGCAAATATAGTACCATCAAGTACTGGAGCTGCTAAAGCCATTGGTGAAGTTATTCCTTCATTAAAAGGTAAAATGAAGGGTAGTGCACTACGTGTACCTACTACTACTGGATCTATAATTGATTTAACTTTAGAATTAGAAAAAAATGTAAGTGTTGAAGATATAAATAATACGCTTAAAAATAATGTAAATGAAACATTAGGTTATACTACTGATCCTATTGTATCAAGTGATATTATAGGATCTACTTTAGGATCTTTAGTTGACGGTTTATTAACTGATACTTTAGAAGTAGATGGTAAAAAACTCGTAAAAGTAGTTGCTTGGTATGATAATGAGATGGGATATAGTGCTCAAATGGTTAGAACAGCATCGTATCTTGGAAAGCTTTTAAATAAATAGAAAGATTTTAGTATCTTTCTTTTTTTAGACAAAATATGATTTATAAATAGTATAAAGTAATCCTCCGAAAGGGAGGGTTTATGGTAAGTATAGAACAAAAATATTATACTTGTAAATATGATAGACCATTTAAAGAAATAATGTTGAATGTTAATAATAAAGATTTGCTAAAGATATTGCTTGAAGTTATACTTAAAACAAAAATAAATAATATAGTAGTAAATAATGTTGAAAGCCTAACTAATAATATAAATATAAAGAAGAAACAATATGATGTGTATTTAATAACCGATAAAGGTAATATAGAAATAGAACTTAATTCAGGATTTCATTCGTATTTATATCCAAGAAATATGAGTTATATATGTAACATATATGTTAATCATACATTAGTAGGTGAGGATTATACAGAAAATACAAATATAATACAAATAAACTTAACATATGGATTAAATGATGAATATCCAATAAGAATATATAATGTAATGGATAAAAAAGGTAAGCTATTTGTTAATAATTTCAAAATAATAGAAGTAAATATGGAATATTATGAAAAAATATGGTATTCTAAAGACGTAAAAGAGATTAATAAAAACAAATATCTAATTATGTTAAATAGAAAGATAGAAGAACAAGAAGAATTTTTAAGCTATGTAAAAGATTGCGAGGTAGAAAAATATATGGAAGAGATAAATAGATTGAATAGGAATCCAGCATTTATTGAGTTTATGACAAAAGAAGAAGATCAAAGAAGAATAGAAAATTCACTGAAAAAAGAATTAAAACAAGTAAAAGAAGAAGCAAAACAAGCAAGAAAACAAGCAAGAAAACAAGCAAGAGAAGAAGTAAAACAAGCAAATCTAAATACAGCATTAAGTTTAAAAAAATTAGGTATCGATATAGAAACAATATCTAAAGGTACCGGTCTATCAATTGAACAAGTAAAAAGATTATAGAACTATTAACTATTTGTTAATAGTTTTTTTAAAAAGATATAATATCTTTTTATTATCTTAAATTACTTGAAATAAATATGAAAAAAGTATAAAATGTTATATAGGTGATGATATGGAAAATAAGGGGTTTACAATTGTTGAAATGTTAGGTATAGTAACTCTTTTAGCAGTTATTTTTGCACTTATATATCCTAATGCTATTGAAATGCTTGATAGAGGTAAAACTAGTGAATATAATAGATACAAAGATACTATTATTTTAGCAGCTGAATCATATGTTAATGCTGATACAACAAAATCTTTTCCAAATGTATGTGGAAATAAAATCGAAGATTTAACTTATGAAATTTTAATAATTAATGGATATTTAAGTAGTAATGTACTTAATCCCAATACAAATGAAACAGTTGGAACAAATAGTTCTAATAAAAAAATTATCATAGAATATGATTGTACTGATTCAATTAATAACAAAATAAAATATACATTACATGAATAGAGGAACAATATGAAAAAAACTATAAGAGATTTTGACTTAAAGGATAAAAAGGTAATTATTCGAGTTGATTTTAATGTGCCAATGAGTGATGGCGTAATTACTGACAACAATAGAATTAAAGAAGCTATTCCAACTATTTTATATGCAATAGAAAATAATGCTAAGGTAATTTTAATGTCTCATTTAGGAAGAATTAAAACTAAAGAAGATTTAAAGATAAATACACTTCTTCCTGTTTCTAAAGAATTAGAAAAATTGCTTGGTATGAAAGTAACATTTATTCCATATACTAGAGGGCCTGAGTTAGAAAATACTATAAATAATATGAACGCTTGTGACATTATTTTGATGGAAAACACTAGATATGAAGATTTAGATGGTGGATTAGAAAGTGGTAATGACCTTGAATTAAGTAAGTATTGGGCAAGCTTAGGAGATATTTTTATTAATGATGCCTTTGGTGTAAGCCATAGATCTCATGCGTCATCTGTTGGAATATCAAGTATTTTACCTAGTGGTATAGGATTTTTAGTAGAAAAAGAATTAAAAGCATTTGATTTAATTTTAACTAATCCTAAAAAGCCTTTTACATTAATACTTGGTGGTAGTAAAGTTAGTGATAAAATTGGCTTAATAGAAAATTTAATTGATAAAGTTGATTATATATTAATAGGTGGAGGAATGGCTTATACTTTTTTAAATGCAGCTGGTATAAGTATAGGTTCTTCATTACTTGATAAAGAACATATAGAATACGCAAAAAAATTATTAGAAAAATATAGTGATAAAATTGTTTTACCAATAGATAGTGTAGTAGCTACTAGTATTAGTGATGATGCTAGTTTTAGAGAGTGCTTTATAAATGAGATCAAAGATGATGAAATTGGTACTGATATTGGATATAATACAGTTAAATTATTTAAGAATTATCTTGATTTAAGTGAAACAATTTTATGGAATGGACCTGTTGGAATTTTTGAAATAGATAATTTTAGTAATGGTACTAAGGGACTTTTAGAAGTACTTAAAAAAAGTAGTGCATATAAAGTATTAG
>ODAI013143566.1_pt1 | contig 12558 bp, 8 predicted proteins | sample 1539321 | NCBI WGS metagenome assembly ODAI01 (sample SAMN02144231, study PRJEB22623) | gut metagenome | biome: sheep rumen | host: Ovis aries | place: New Zealand
AAGATCGATTCGCTGCGTACCCTGGCAGGCGAACTGCCCCAGGAAGTGAAGGATATGGCGGACGAAGTGGAAGGTCTGAAGACCCGTCTGGCTAATATCGAGAACGATATCAAGGAGTGCGAGACCCAGATCTCCGACCACCGCGTGCGTACAGAGAACGCCAACGCCTCTATCTCCCGCTATAAAGAGCAGCAGAACAGCGTTCGTAACAACCGCGAGTTCGATAACCTCAACAAGGAGATCGAGTATCAGGAACTGGAGATCGAGGCTTCGCAGCGTAAGATCAAGCACTACTCCGCAGAGCTCGAGGCAAAATTAGCGGACAAAGCCAAGACCACAAAGGACATCGAGGAGCGCACCGTCGATCTCAACCAGAAGCGTTCGGAGCTCGACCAGATCCTCGCAGAGACCAAGGCGGAGACCGAGGCGCTCGTTCTCCGCGCCGGCGAACTGGAGAAGAAAATCGACGAGCGTCTGCTCACCGGTTTCAAGCGTATCCGTAAGTCTGCGCGCAACGGTCTGGCGGTCGTCAAAGTGGAGCGCGACTCCTGCGGCGGTTGCCACGCTAAGATTCCTGCTCAGCTGCAGCTCGACATCCGCACCCGCAAGAAGATTATTGTTTGCGAGTTCTGCGGTAGAATATTAGTAGACCCGGAAATGTAACCAACAGGCTCAACACGCCTAACCACCATGTATCGCCGGCACCCAATGTGTCGGCGATATTTGTGCTGTTTTCTCCGATGGAATCGCGGGAAGTTAAGTAATAGAGTACCACAGCCAGCCCGTTGTTGGTGAAATGCATCACAATCGGCAACCAGAGGCTGCCGCTCCATACGAACACATACCCGAACATCGCACCAAGCAGCATACGCGGCACAAACCCATAGAACTGCATATGGATGGCGGAGAATACAAACGCCGTCACCCAGATTGCCACATGCACCTTTGGGCTTTGTCCTTTGTCACTTTGTCCCTTATAGATGATTTGTTGCAGCGTACCGCGGAAAGAGAGTTCTTCCGCGAGTGCCGGCAGTAACGCCATGAGACCTATGTTAATCAGTAGCTGTCCTATGTTGTCGGCAGCCAAGAACCGCTCGGTCAGCAGGGCGGCAGACGCTTCGTAGGCTTTCAGTTTTTGCTCGATGAAATCAAGAGAATCCGGCAACTCCACCCGGCTGTTCAGATCCGCCAACAGATTGATTCCCGGAATAGCGCACACCATGATTGCCACCGCCAGCAGGAACGACCACCCGTCCGCTCCCTTATCCAGCTTTAGCCACCGCAGAGGCTTATGCTCCTCGTCCCACATCCACGCACATAGAATAGGCGGCAGGAGGAAGGTAGCCGTGGTCTGCATGAATTGTAGCCACTTGAGGCTCTCCGTACTCTGGCTGCTGCCCGTGAGCACCGCCCACAGCCCCATTGCAAAAACCGTCAGCACCGCCATGATGCCGATCCACACGATGAACTGTATAGCTTTCTTTTTCATTGCCTTGTTTTTTAGTTGCTTTGCTTGATCTCAAACCAGTCCACATCGAGCCATCCGGCGTCGTTGTGTGTGCGGTTGTCGCGTGTGCAGAAAAAACCTACCTGCGCGCCTATCCAATGCCCCTCCACGGCTTGGAAGGGCTCACCGGCTTTGGTCCACTCAATACCGCTTTTGTCTTTTGACTTTTGACTTTCGACTCCTACAAAAAACTGTCCCTGCTGGGTGTCCGTCATCTCCAATCGCAGAAAGCACCACTCGTCCGTTACCGGCACTTCCAGTCTGAACGATGCTTTGCGTCCCGTAACAATCATTCCGGCTTGTTCGGCACCAACCATTTTCTTGTGTTTGTTGGGTGCGAACCGCACGCGCGCTGTAGCAGTGAAAGCAACAGCAGGGATCTTCTGCAGCAACAGGTTCGGCATCCATTCGTCCGCTTCGCGTGGTGCGGAATAGAGTCGCAGACGGCTGTTGGCGGCATCGCAGAAGAACCATCTTGGTTCGGCCCTTCCGCCTGACCACTGCCAGTCGAGCGCCAACTCAGTGCTGTCGAACTCATCGCGCCTAAGGAAATTCGCCCACGTGGGCTCCCTTTGTACATCGTACTTCGTCCCTTTGTACTTCTCAATGGGTTCTCCGTTGTTGCCCATAACAGGCCAGTCGTTGACCCATTTGAGCGGCTGCATATGTACGATTCGTCCGGCTACCCCCACATCTTGGAAATGCATGAAGAATCCCTCTCCTTCGGGCGTCTCCACCCATCCGCCCTGGTGCGGACCGTTGATGGCGGTTTTGCCCTGCGCGAGCGTCACTTTCAGTTCGTAAGGACCGTAGATATTCTTGCTCCGTTGCACCACCTGCCAGCCGGTAGCGACACCTCCGGCAGGGTGCATGATATAGTAATACCCGTTGCGTTTGTAGAGTTTTGTTCCTTCGCTGGTGGGGTGCTCCTCGTGTCCGTCGAAGATGATCCGGCTGGGTGTCTTGACCGCCAGACCGTCCGCCGTCAGTTCCGCCATCATCAGCACGGATTTCAGCCCGAAGCGGCTGCCTGCAACGCCATGGCTCAACCATACGCGTCCGTCCTCGTCCCATAACGGGCAGGGGTCAATATAGCCCTTTGCCGGCATAACCAACACCGGCTCTTCCCATTCGAGCGGAAATTGTAAATTGTGAATTGTGAATTGTGAATTGTGAATTGTGGAATAATCGTGCCCCTTGTGGGCTAAGAATTGTCCTTTGCTCCTCACGCAGTAGATTCCCCTGTCGGGGTCGCCGTAGTAGATCCATATCCTTCCGTCATGCTCACGGATAGCCGGTGCCCAAACGAAATTACCTGCCACTTTGTCGCCCTCTTTATATCCCGGCAGGCGGTATCGGATGGCGGCATCAACGATCTCCCAGTGTACCAAATCTTTGGATGCCAGGATCTGTAAGCCCGGTACGTTGTTGAACGAGGAGGAGGTCATAACGTATGTATCCCCCACGCGGATCACATCCGGATCCGAGTAATCGTACGGTAGGATAGGGTTCCTGTAACCCGGAACGGCGGCGTGAACCGCAATTCCAAAGGCGATGCCCGCAAGCAGAAATGCATACAATCGTTTCATGGTTGGGTATTCTGATATTCAAATGCGGCGCAAAGGTACAACAAAAATCGGACATACGCAAGAGAAAAAAACAAAAAACGGTTCATTTTGCAAAAATGCACCAAAATACTTGCATATATCAGAAAAAAGCAGTAATTTTGCGGCGTAATTCATTAGAAAACAATAAAGAAAATGAAAACAATTACTCGATGGGTGGTGCTATGCGCCTTGTTTGCGGGAACGCACGTGACGGCTCAGCAGAGCCATATAGGCGAGGGATTAGCCGATGTAGCCACCGTAGTGGCGGAGACCAAGACCGTAGATGCGCCTCAGGACAGTGCCGCTACCAAGGAGTCAGCGACGGTAGTCATACCTGCCAAACCCCGTCCGGCGTGGAAGGACAAGCTGTACTACGGCTATAATTTCGATATCTACTACCACCACGATACCCGTTCCGACCGAAAGGTGAACGGCTGGTCGATCAGCGTGACGCCGGAGATAGGCTGGCGGCTCAAAGAGCGTCTGCATCTGGGTATGCGTTTCGGCGGCGGCTACCAGAGTCTCTATCTCGGTTACGCCACGGAAGACAGTAACGGCAAAGAGACCACCTCTTACCTGCGTGTCAACCAGGGCGCATGGGAAGTGACGCCTTATGCCCGCTACAGGCTCAAGACGCTCTTCAACGACAAAGTGGGGATATGGCTGGAAGCGCACGTCTATACCGGCATGGAGTTCCCACGGGTCGTCGAGGGGGAGACGAAAGGTACGGACTACAACGGCCTGGCGCACAACGTCATCTACGGCTTGCAAGTCTCGCCGGTGATCACCTATCAGTTCAATAGGAAGAGCACGTTCCAGATATTCTTCTCGATCATCAGTTTCGGTTACAGCGGCACGGCTTTCTTCTACAAAGACCCCGATACGGGAGTCCGTCACAACGAGTACACCAACGACATCATCGTCTTCTCGGGCAAGCTGAGCAACCTGCTGGCGAACCAGTTCACCCCGGGGCTGTACGGCTTGAAGTTCGGTGTTCAGAAGAGTTTTTAAAACAACTTTAAGATAATGAAAATTCGCACCATTCTGTTGTTGCTCTGTGCATTGTTTATTCTTCCTTCGGAGGCGCAGAGTCTGTTAACCCCCGAGCAGCTCGCCAAGCGCGAGAAACGGAAGAACCTGACGGTGAAGGAATGGAACACCGATTCCAAATCCAAAACCCGCTGGTTGGACCACGTGAAGGTCTATGACGCCCAGGGACGTTGTGTCGAGGAGATAGAGTACGCCTCCTATGGCCAGCGGAACCGTGTGACAAGCAAATACGACGATGTGACGGGGAAAGTGATCGAAGAGGTTGAGTACAACGACCGAAACAAACCCGCCCGTATCCGTAAATACGAGTGGAACGCGGACGGTACGAAAGCCAAGCAGTATAACTACCTGCCGAACGGCAAGTTATACTCCGTGAAGGTTTTTGAGTATGTCTTCTCGGATAAATAAGCCTATCGGGCTAACTCGATGCAGGCGAGAATGAGCGGGGCGACTCCTTTGGGGTCGTCTCTTCTTATTTTCTCATGGATATAGTACTCATACGTGCCGTCGCGGTAGGGGTTTCCGCCGAGTCCGGCAACGGCGCAACAGTCGGTGAGTGAGAGCGAGCCGTCCTCCTCGCGGATGAGCTTATGCGCTTGGAGCCCCTCCAGGATCCGTTGCGCCTCCTCTCTGTAGCTCTTGTCGAGGACGCCGAGGCGTGCGCCTTTGGCAAAGGCGTAGCAGTACATTGCCGAGCAGGTGGACTCGAGGTAGTTACCCTCCTCGCCTCCGCGGTCCGGCACCTGGTACCAGAGGTGTGTCTCGGGATCCTGTACGGTCATCAGGGCTGCGGCTACGCGGCTGAGGATAGCTTCCAGCTCGGCACGCTCTGGTTGGTCCTTGGGCATCAACTCCAGCACATCGCACAGCGCCATGACATACCATCCCTCGGCACGCCCCCAGGTCTCGGGGCTGCATCCGGTGATCGAGTCGCTCCAGCCCATCTGCTTGCTCTCGTCCCAGCCGTGGTGGTTGAGTCCGTTCGCCTTGCGGGTATGGGCATCGACGATGAGGAACTGTTTGGCGATGTCGCTCCACGCCTCCGGTTCGGGTTTCCACGCCGCGTAACGGGCATAGAAAGTGGTGCCGGTGAAGAGTCCGTCCAGCCACATCTGGTGCTCATATACCTGCTTGTGCCAGACCCCGCCTTCCTCCGTCCGCGGCTGTTCGCTGAGCTGCTCACGGAGCGTCTCAATGGCGGTCACGTACTGCGGCTTGGGGTCTATCGCGTTGAGCAGGATCAGGAAATTACCGCCTTGGATACGGTCCATGTTATAGAGGCTCTTCTTATAGGTCAGAATAGTGCCGTCTGTTCCGATGAATTGGTCGGCAAACTGCTGCGCGTGGCGCAGATAGGTAGTGTCGCCTGTGGCGGTATAGAGCTCCACGAAAGCGCGTGCCATAAGGGTGGGGGTGTACTCCCATTTGGGCTTGGAGGCCCCGTCACACATCCAAATCTCGGGGTGGTGAACCATCTCCGAACGACCGATCTCTTCTGCCAGCTGCAGATAACTTTTGGAACTACAAGCGGTCAGCACGAAAGCTGCCATAAGAATGAATTTTCGCATGGTGATTTTTGTTTTACGGCGCAAAAGTACAAAAAAAAATGCATATACGCAAATTTTATTTGTATAATTCAAAAAAAAGTATTACCTTTGCACCCGGATTTTCAACCTACCCCCTGCCGCGATGGTGGAATAGGTAGACACGAAGGACTTAAAATCCTTTGGCCAGTGATGGCTGTGCCGGTTCGACCCCGGCTCGCGGTACTACAAACTTTAAAATCTATACGTATGAGGAATTATCTACTCCCCATTATCTTATTTCTATTGCTCACGTGCGTGCATCTGTGTAAGGTGCAGGCTATGGACGTGGCTACCAAGAGCGATCTGGCTGCTGTAGCGACGCAATGCGCAATAGACGGCTGCGCCGGCATGGAGTACACCCTGACCGCCGACATCGACCTGTCGGACACCCTATGGACTCCTATCGGTACTGCGGCACGTCCTTTCCTGGGCCATTTGGATGGTAACGGACACATGGTCAACGGTCTCCACCTCTTTGCTGCGGGCGTGACGGACGGCGTAGGTCTGTTCGGTCACGTAGGTCAGGGTGCCCTGATCGAGCGTCTCGGAGTGAACGGTACGCTGGTAGCCAAACCCAAACGCCGTATCGGTGCCATCGCCGGCGTGTGCGACGGTACGATCCGGCAGTGCTGGAGCATGACCTATATCGCCGCTGCGGGGACGGTAGTGGGCGGTTTGGCAGGCGAGCTGAACGCCAACGGCACGATAGAGGACTGCTACCATGCGGGACTGATATACAACGCTGCGGATACCATCGGCGCCATAGTAGGACGTAACAACGGCGGTACCCTCCGGCGTGTCTATAACTCCGGGTATGCCAAGGACGGTTATGCCATCGTAGGAGTGGAGGGAACCGGAACATGCCATTACGAAGACTGCTACTACGACCGGAAGGCATATTACATGAAGCCCGGTTCGCAGGACGAGGGTATTATTCCTCTGGATGTGACGGGCGACCTGTTTGCCGTCTTTGCCGGCAATGCCACTTGGTCCACCTCCACAACGAGGTACCCGGTTCTGGCGGATTTCGAAAGCAGTAATGCCGCGCTTCTTTCTGCCGCGCCGATGTTCATAGACACCGAGGAGGAAGACCCAATCAACCATGCGGATATACTGACCCGGGATTTCACCGTCAGCACGGAGGGTGGGGTCACCTGGGCTTGCCGCGAGGAGAGCGGCAGGATATGGATCGATATTCAGGATAATACGGTGCGGGTGAATCGTCCGTGCGGTCAGTTCGAGGTGCTGGTCAATGTCAGCAAGGGCGCTGATACGCGCGTGGCTTACATGAACCCGCTCCGTCTGGCGGATTTCATACCGGGTGTGTTCAACGGTCCGGACGAGGCGAAGGAGTTTTGCTACAAGGCGGAGGTGAACCTCCCCGGTGAGATAACAACCCACACCTTGGCTCAGTACGGCGGCATAGAAGCCGGTAACGAGTATTTCTACATGGTCACCCGCAGCGTTATCGACCAGAACGGCGATACTATTCCCTATGATACTTTGCGCAACGAGAACGAAGAGCCTCGCGGGTACAACGCCTGGTACAACTCCTACCGGGTTCCGACGGACAAGCCGGGAGAGTTTGTGCTGCGCCGTTATGCGCATGACGAGGCGTGCGTGAGTGATTGGGTGCGCTCGGAAGGGCAGTATATCTACCGCGTCTTCCCGGAACTCAAACCGGGCGAGATAGAGGATAAGCAGGACACTATCTATTTGGATCCGAACCCGCGCAGCGTCACGATAGCCAATATAACCGCAGCGGAAGGCGGCGACGGGAATATCACCTATACCTGGACCCTGAACGGCGAGGAAGTGGCGGAATCGAACACGGCGGCACTGACCTATTCCTTTACCCAAAAAGGCGTGTACCTCTTCCGCAGGGTGGTCAATGACGGGCATGATTGCGGCGACACCATCTCTGCCGGAAGCCGCACGGTCGTTGTGTTCGACAAGTTCGAGCCGGGGGCCGTATTGCCGGACAATGCACCGAAAATATTCTGCGAAACGGCAGAGGCAAAGGATTTTATCGTTTCCGCCACCGAAGCTACGGGAGGCAATACGCCCAACTACCATTACCAGTGGTACACGATGGAAGGAGGAGATACCGTGCGGATAGCCGGCGCTGTGGAGCAGAATCTGGATCTGGGCACACTGACGCTGGAAGCCGGAAAGGACTATACGTTTGTCCGCTACGCAGAGGATAACACCCGCTTTACAACGCTCACCAAGAGCGCAGAGGAACAACAGATTCATATCATGGCGGAACTCAAACCGGGTATCATCCACGGCGGCCGGCAGGATAACTACTGCGCATCGTACGATGCCGGCGACGCCGCTATGGTGGTGGTCGATGTAGAGGAGATAGACGGCGGTGCAGCCGAGGGCGATGAGGGACATCTGGAGTACAGATGGTTGCGTGTAGCCGAGGGAAGCACCGATACGACAGTCATGGAAGGGTGTAACGCGAACGAACTGCACACCTCCTTCCCACTCGACGAGTTAAACGGAAAGACCTATACCTATATCCGCGAGGTGCGTAATACCGGTTGTGACTGGTACCGCTCCATGGGAGAGGCAAAGCGGTACTATGGTCAGGATACACGGTATAAAGTGATTAAAACAATCTGCAAGGAGCACCTGCCCTATACGATGACCAAGAATGACAGTACCCATACCTTTACTGCCGACGGCGAAGAGTGGCTCGTACTGAATAACACCAAGGGATTATGTTCGGAGGACACATTGTTTGTGATCCGGACGGTGACCATGCCGGTCTTCGATATCGACTCCGTGGCGCATGTGTGTCAGGAAGAGCACACTATCACCCTCTATTATGAGAAGAAGGCCGGTCAGTCAGACCAGTACCGCGTGACCTATTCCGACCACCTCGCCAGCATCATAGGCCGCAAGGGAGACATAGGTGACATTACCGACGAGGGCTCTATCACCCTCACGGGGATTCCGGCTATCGACGCGAATGAGAACAACTGGTTGGAGTTGGAGATCGGTTATACCGGTGACGCTACCGATGAGAGTGATATCTGTTACAGCGACCCGCACCGCCTGCGCATCGATTTCAGTCTGGGCGGATACCTGCATACGAAATACGACCGCGTGCTCTTTGTGGACAACAACCCCGATAACGGTATTGCCACCGGCGGCGAGAACAAGCTGAGGTTCGTGGCTTACCAGTGGTATAAGGACGGGCAGAAACTGGAGGGGGATACCATGCAGTATTACCACGCCGGCGGAGAACTCCTCTCGGGTGTCTTCTACGTCATGCTGAAGACGGCGACAGGTGAGGAGTACCGCTCATGCGAGATTTCGCTGACGGGCGCTCCGAGCGCTGCGCCGCTCCGCACAGAGGTGTATCCCGTTCCGGTGAACGCCGGCGAGCCGGTCACCATCAAAGCCTACGGCCGCGCGCAACTGATCTCCTTCTCCGGAGAACGGCTGAGTGCCGAGGTGCCGGTAGTGGAGCAAACGACCATCCCTGCACCCGCCGTGACAGGCCTGTATTACGTGCAGATACGCACCGATGAAGGCGATATGGAAATGCATAAAATAATCGTTAAATAAGGAGGAACGGCTATGAAAAAGACAATGACTATTATCTGCCTCTTGGCAATGACCGTTTCCGTATTGGCGAAACAATACCCCGATTCCGTGCGTCAGGCCTCGGCTGAGGAGCCTAATATCGCCTATGGCTGGAACTTCGAGTTCGCGGGCGGTGTGGCTGCCGGCAGTTATACCTACCGCCAGCTCTTTGCTCCCGCGCCGGCGGGCGACCGCCATGTGACGAATAAGGGGCATTTCCCGTCATGGAATGCCGCTTTCGGACTCAGTTATTACTTTGTGCCCTGGATGGGTATCGGGACGGGGGTACAGTTCTCCTCCTACGTCAATAATGCCGCGGTGGACAAGCCCTGGGTAACTCCTGTGCGCAAAGATGCGTTCGGCGATGACTATACCCTGACGGCTACGCCGCAGAACCTGAGCGAATATCAGGAGATTTATATGCTCGAGATCCCTCTGGCACTTAAGTTCCGCTACCGCCCCGGCGTGGTCGGTCTGACCGCTACGGCGGGAGCTAAGATCGGTCTGCCGATGAACGCGCGGTATAACACTTCCGCCAACGCCTCCATCCGCAATGCCGTCCATTACCCGCTGTACGACCTGACGATCCGGGACGTGCCGACGGTGGTGGAGAGCCGCGACATAGCGGTGCAGCAGGGTAATTACGGACTGACGATGTTCAACCAACTCAACTACGCTGCCTATGCGGAGCTGGGCATGTTGATCCGCCTGCACCAGCGCGTGGAACTGGCGATTGCCGCCTATGCGAACTACTATTTCACAGACGTCCTTGCCACTCACTCCACGACCGGTCTGGGTTTCTCGGACGGACAGTCGATAGGCGAGTATCCGGCGGCGTACACCGAGACATACAACGGTGTGCTCCGTACCAACGAGGTGCAGACCCTGCACCCTTGGTCTGCAGGACTGAAGATAGGTATCCAGGTCAATGCCAACCGTACCAAGGCGCAGCGCGACTACGACCGAGAGCAACGCCGTCTGCGCAAACTCGCTAAAGACTCGGTACCGACGGAGGATACCATACCGGCGATCGTTGAGCCCGTACCGGCTGACACCGTAGCGGAGGAAGAGACCGTGGAGGAAATCATCGAAGCGGAGATCACCGACCCGCGCGAGCGTGCTATCCTGCAGATCATGCAGATTGCCGAGGAGAACGGCATTAACATCTGCGAGGAGATTTGTGTGCCGATACCTGTTTTCGTGCACGATACAATCTATGTGAATTGCGAGGAGGCAGACCCGGCGGTCAAGGCGGCTGCGGCTAAGAAACTGGCGGCGGTTGTCTATTTCCACCTTGATAAATCCACACCTATCCTGCAACCTAAGAACGTGCTCACGGCGATCGCCAAGGAACTGCGTCATTACCCGGATCAGAAGGTGGAGATCAGCGGTTACGCCTGCCGTCTTGGCAAACCGGCTTACAACCGCCGCTTAGCCCTCCGCCGTGCAAAGGCGGTGGCAGCTAAACTGCGCTCCATGGGCGTACGTGAGGACCAGATGATCATTACCTCTCACGGCGCAACCGATTCCTATAAGAACACCCAGAAACACCCTCTGTCCAAGGACAGAAGGGTAGAAATCTACTGGGCGGAATAAAGTTCGTGAAATTACAGACGACGAATAGCAACAAGGTGGTGAGAATAGCCACCTTGTTCTATGTTATAGATGCCTGTCTCGTCGATCTTCTCTACCTTCACGCGTCCGGAGCAGTGGATCACGCGCTCGGAGTCAATGAGGATACCCACGTGGGTGATATGCGGAGTTGTCTCCTTCCCTTCAGAGGAGGCAGGGTGAGGCTTTTCAAAGAAGACGAGGTCACCCGCTTGGGCTTTGTTTAGAGAGGCAATCTTGTGTCCCTGTGTAGCTTGCTCGGAAGCGTTGCGTAGCAGCTTCTTGCCGAAGAGACTGAGGATAACCTGGCTGAAGCCCGAGCAGTCCATGCCCAAGGCGTTCTTGCCGCCCCAGAGGTAGGGTACGTTGAGGAAGAAACGGGTGACTTGCAGGAGGTTCTGCTCGCTCATCTCATAGGGCGCGGTAATGACCATGTTCGGGTCAATGCGGAAACCTACGCCTAAGACCTCGAACCGCCCGAAGCGCGCTTCATGACCTTCGTAATTCGTAATTTGTAATTCGTAATTCGCAAGAAGGGTGCCGGCAGTGAGGGGGATCGTCTGACCGTTGTTCTCGCTCATGGCGTACGCCATCGGGAACGCCACCAGGGCGGCTCCCTTGAGCGTGGCGCTGTAAGCGGTGTACTCGTCTTGGGTCATCGGGGTGATCATCTTCGCATCGACCCATCCCCCCTGACCGTCCGCCTCCAGCCGTACGTGGTACCATTTGGGCGGAAGGCTTTCATCCGATGGCTCACGGCTCATCAGCGTACAGAGTTCGCCGAAGAGCATCTGCGTCTCCTGTTCTGCGCCCTCGCGCGCCTCCGCCCGCACGGGCACTATACTATGTAAGGAAATAGCTTTTACCATACCTCCTGCGGATGGTGGTTATCGGTCCGCGGATAGTCGATGGAGTAGTGCAGACCGCGGGACTCCTTGCGCTCCAGTGCCTGACGGGTAATGAGGTAACCTACGTTGATCATGTTCCTCAGCTCGCAGATGTCTTTGGTAGCTTTCACGCGGCGGAAGAGGTCCTCGGTCTCTTCGTAGAGCAGGTCGAGTCGCTCCCACGCACGGCGCAGACGCAGGTCAGAGCGCACGATACCCACGTACGTGGACATGATCTGTCCTACCTCCTTCACGTCCTGCGCAATCAGTACGCGCTCCTCGTTGGAGAGCGTACCCTCGTCGTTCCAGGCAGGCACGGCTTCGTTAAAATCGTACTCCTCGATGACCGAGAGGCTGTGCTTGGCGGCTGCTTCAGCATAGACCACCGCCTCGATGAGCGAGTTGGAGGCCAGACGGTTACCACCGTGCAGACCGGTGCAAGAGCACTCGCCTACGGCGTAGAGCCGGCGGATCGTACTCTGGCCGTCCAGATCGACCTTGATACCTCCGCACATGTAATGCGCGCAGGGGGCAACGGGGATATAGTCCTTGGTGATGTCGATGCCGATGGAGAGGCACTTGGCGTAGATATTGGGGAAGTGGTGTTTGGTCTCCTCGGGGTCCTTGTGGGTCACGTCGAGGCAGACATGATCAATCGCGTGGATCTTCATTTCGTTATCTATCGCGCGGGCTACAATGTCGCGCGGCGC
>ODAI013981590.1_pt1 | contig 12558 bp, 12 predicted proteins | sample 1539321 | NCBI WGS metagenome assembly ODAI01 (sample SAMN02144231, study PRJEB22623) | gut metagenome | biome: sheep rumen | host: Ovis aries | place: New Zealand
ACTACTATGTAGTTGCGTTCCAAACTCATAGTAGTTGGAGCGCAAACACATAACAGTTGCAGAAAAGGGACTAAATGTTTGTATTTTCAGCTTTTGGGGGCGGTGTACGACTTGCGCTCAATGAGCGTATACCTACACCCGTACCTCTGTCACGTAAGCTACTGAGCCTGAGCAGTCTACGAAACATGGTGTCGTATGTACAATTTTTATTTAAATTCTTCGGTAAGATACTATTCTCATTCTCTCTACGAAGATACAAAAGAGTTTTTCTTTTCAAAAGAAAACTGATTATTGTTTCTAAAAAATAGTAAAATAATCACTACCTTTGCAGCCGACAAAAACCATTACGACAAGTGACAGAAAAGCATATCATACTTGAAGACATAGAACCCGTGATGCTATACGGCACGGGGAACAGCCACCTGCAAGTCATCAAGTCGCTCTTCCCGAAGCTGCGCATCATGGCACGCGGCAACGTGGTCAAGGTGCTGGGCGACGAGGAGCAGATGGCACAGTTTGAAGAAAACCTCGAAACGATGCGCAAGCACGTGCTACGCTTCAACAACATCAGCGACGAGGACATCGTTGACATCGTCAAAGGCGTCAAGACCAAGGAGGAAGCCGTCAAGGGTGTCGTCGTCTACAGCCTGTCGGGAAGGCCCATCAAGAGCCGCTCCGAAAACCAGCAGAAGCTCATCGATGCCTTCAACAATAACGATATGGTCTTCGCCGTAGGACCGGCAGGAACGGGTAAGACCTACCTGAGCATAGCCCTCGCCGTGCGTGCCCTGAAGGAGAAGGCCGCCAAGCGCATCATCCTCTCACGCCCTGCCGTAGAAGCCGGAGAGAAACTCGGATTCCTGCCGGGCGACATGAAGGACAAGATAGACCCCTACCTGCAGCCCCTCTACGACGCGCTCGAAGATATGCTGCCAGCAACCAAGCTGCAAGACCTGATGGAGAAGCACGTCATACAGATAGCCCCACTTGCCTTCATGCGCGGACGCACACTCTCCGATGCCGTCGTCATTCTCGACGAAGCCCAAAACACTACCCCCGCACAGATACGCATGTTCCTCACCCGTATGGGATGGAACACTAAGATGATTATCACAGGCGACATGACGCAGATAGACCTGCCGCGCGAACAGAAAAGCGGACTGCACGAAGCCCTCCGCATACTCACCGGCATAGAAGGCATCGGTGTCGTCACACTCGGCAAGAAAGACATCGTACGCCACAAGCTCGTCACCCGCATCGTCAACGCTTACGAAGCGGCGGATAAGAAGAAGAGTGAGGAGTGAGGAGTAAGGTGTATTATAGTTTTTATCGCCTTCCTTTGTATCGGAGGGTATGCTTGGCATCAGGACGGAAGACTGACTTGCGTTGTGGAAGGTTCCAGGTGATAGCGCCGTCGGTCAGTCGGGTGCGTGTCATCCATGCGCAGATGCGGTCTGTCCACCGTGCAGCAGCAGGAAAGGTGGGATGGATGCCGTCGAGTCGCTGGCAATAGACGGGTGTGCTGTCGAAGAAACGGTTGGGAGCGACATTGCGACGTATGACATCCACGATGGTACGGTCGGAGAAGCGTCGCCATGTGAGGGGACCTATCCAGAGATAAGGCGTGTCGCCGAACTGCTTGATGATCTGCTGTATCCACAGTTCACGCTGGGTGTAGTCGTGATAGCCCATGTCGTTGGTGCCGAGTGACATGATGATGAAGGTGGGGCGAAGCCGCTCGATATGGTAGCGCAGGTCGCCGGTTGTAGCCCACATCTTGGCGGTAGAGCCATACCAGATGACGCAATGGAACTCAAAGCCGTTCTCGGCGGCATAGTCGGAGAGGCGGCTGCCCAAGCCGTCGCACATGGAGTCGCCGATAAGCAAGACCAACTGACCTTGGTTGGGGGATGAGGGTTGAGAGTTGATTGATGAAGGTGTGCCGTCAAAACTCATCACGGGAGGAACCGTGCTGCCCTGTTGCGGCTTCATAGGTGCCGGCAGCGTGTCAGGACGAGCTATGAAAAGCCCGTCGACAGCCGTCTGCGCCATCAAAATTGTCGGCAGCAGGAAGCTGATAAGCAGCAGCAATTTACGGTTCACCATTGACTTCACGATTTCACAATTTCACGATTTGTCAGCTTTACCTAACGTTCTCCCCCTTTAGGGGCTGAGGGACTTTCTCTCCTCTTCTGCCATATCTCTATGCTGTTGACGATGTTCTGCCAGAGAATGTAGCAGCCAGGACCGACGGAGGAGAGCGGATTGAGATAGGTATAGGCTATCCAGATGGCAAAGGCGGTGTTCTTCTGCCCTAATGCCTGACCAGCCTCGACGGTACGATTGAAAAAATGGCCAACATAGCGGCCTACGGCAAACTGGACGATACAGAGCAGGAGTCCCAGCAAGGCTATGAGGAAGAGAAAGCCTGCGGTGGTATCAGCATGACAGATGTTCATCACGGTCATACCCGTGACAATGGCGAGTGATACAGCCCACAGATAGTAGCTCAGGTCCTTGATGCTGACCACAAGCTGATGGAACCGGTGCATGTGATGCTTTACGATATATGCCAGCACCATGGGAACCAAGAGAATGAGGCACACTTTGTACAGGATGAGGAAGAAAGCGTGGAGGAACGACATGTGGACAGAGGGGTCTATAAGCGGAAAACAGACGGGCACCAGCGTGGCACACATGAAGTTGGAGATGAAAGTGTAGGTGGTCAGTTCTTCCAGCGAACCGCCCAGCTTCTGGGTGACGACGGCAGCGGCAGCCGCCCCGGGGCTGATGATGCAGGTCAGTACGGCTTCAAGCAGTATCAGGTCGCGCCCTTTTACATGAAAGACCAGAATGGCACCTACGATGACGGAGATGAAAAGCAGCTGAAACAGGCACACCCACCATATCCACCTGACTGGAATGAGCTTGCGGAAGTCTACTTTGCAAAACGTCACAAAGAGGATGAAGAACATGAACAGGGGGAAGATGGTGCTGAAGATAGGCAGGAAGAACTCCGCCGCCGACTCCAACTGCGGCACGAAGGCAAAGAGCAAATAGGCAAACGTGCCCGTAGCCATCGCTACGGGCAACGTCCAGTCTTTGATAAAACGTATAACTCCCAACGCTCTACAGATTGTCCTTCTCTATGTCCTTGAAATACTTGTAGGTAGACACCTTCAGTTCGTCGGTTGCAGGCTCGTCGGCAACGATGATGCCGTGGGGATGCATCTGCAGGGCTGAGATGGTCCACTCGTGGGTGACGGCACCTTCAACGGCAGCCTTCAGCGCACGTGCCTTGTGGTGACCGTTGACGAGTATCATCACCTCTTTGGCATCCATGACGGTACCCACGCCAACGGTGAGCGCCAGCTTCGGCACCTTGTTCACGTCGTTGTCGAAGAAACGGCTGTTGGCGATGATGGTGTCGGTGGTCAGCGTCTTCACGCGGGTGCGTGAAGAGAGCGAAGAGTAAGGCTCGTTGAAAGCGATGTGTCCGTCGGGGCCAATGCCGCCGAGGAAGAGGTCTATGCCGCCTGCCTCGCGAATCATCTCCTCATAGTGTGCACACTCAGCCTCCAGGTCGTCGGCGTTGCCGTTGAGGATATGGATGTTTTCCTTCGGGCAATCGATGTGGTTGAAGAGGTTGCGAGCCATGAAGGAGTGGTAGCTCTCAGGATGTTCTTCCGGCAGATTAACATACTCGTCCATGTTGAAAGTGAGCACGTTCTTGAACGACACGCGTCCTTCCTTGTATGCCTTCACCAGCTCGGCATACATGCCTTCGGGTGAAGAACCGGTAGGAAGTCCCAGAACGAAAGGCTTTTCAGCCGTTGGCTTGGCGGCGTTGATACGCTCAATGACATGATTAGCTGCCCACTTGGACATCTCGTCATAGTTTTTTTCAATAATCAGTCGCATAATCTTTTTTGTTATTAGTGTTGTTGATATTCTGCACAAAAACCATGCAAAAGTAATATAAAAGAGAAAAAAATGCTTCGCATCATGCCGATATTTATAATAAGTTAAGAGTTCGTTGAAATACTTAAAGTAAAAAATACTTGTTCTTTTTGCTTATTCTAAGTTTTCATTATACCTTTGCATCATTAAACTTTCGTCACCTTGACGCATCAAAGTAAAGAAAACAACAGAAAAAGAATATAAACATCAAACAAAACAGATAAGCAAGATGAAAAAGATGGTTATGATAACCCTGATGCTGGTGGGCATGTTCACGGCAGCCCATGCACAGGGAAAAGCAGAAATCAAGTTTGACAAACAGGTCATCAACATCGGCACATTCCCCGAAACGGCAGCAAAGAAGAGTGTCACCTTTACCTTTACCAACATCGGAGAGGCTCCGCTGGTCATCAACCAGGTCGTTGCGTCATGCGGATGCACCAGCCCGCAATACGACAAGAAGCCGATAGCTCCGGGACAGAAGGGCAGCATCAAGGTTACCTATGACGGTGCCGGAAAGTTCCCTGGATATTTCAAGAAGAGCATCACCGTGCGCACGAATGCCACTACGGAGATGACACGCCTGTATATCGAGGGAACGATGACAGAGTAAGGGGCTTTCTACTTGCGGAAGTAGATACCAGAAATTTTGCGCTGGATGGCTATGTAGTTTACTACAGTCACCAGCGCAAATAGTATACCCCCAACACAAAGGGCGGGCAACATGGTGCCTTCTTCGATTTGCGGGAAGAGGGCGAAGATGATGTCCATATAGTAGTCGCGCACCAACCAGAGGGCGACAATGGCGATAATGAGCACGACGGCATTGAGCCCCAGCGTGAGCAACTGGTAAGGCAGGGCGACTCGTCGGGGCGAATAGCCGATAAGCAGCAGACTTTCAAGTTTAGAAGAGTTCTTCTGTACCAGAAGATAGACGCTGAGCATGAGGATGTAGAAGCTCAGGAGCGAGATGATGAGCCCTACCACCATCACGATAGTGACGACCAGCCGCAGGAAGTAGGTCGTCTTCTCGGCATTCAGCTGATCTTTGTCCAACTCGTAGCCGTGGGAATCCAAATACCTGGTGATGGTTTCCGATGCCGGGTTGTCTACTTCTACGATGAGGCGGGTGACTTCCGGAGTAGTAGATGGAGCATATTTCGCGTTAGCCCACTTCATGAACGAAGCCGGAACAAGAATTTCGTTCATGCGATTGGAGAAGCCGATGACACGTCCCTGATAGTTGTCTGAAGCGGTCTCGCCCCCTACCCCACGAATAGAGAGTGCCAGGTCGATCATGCCTACGAGCCCGTCGCTGATCTTGGGAAGCGAACGACTTTGTGCCAATCCGAAGTTATACATGTTGATGTATGTACGGGGAAGGATAACGGGCACCTCGATGCTGCCCTCCCGATACTGCCAGTCGGCTTTCGGAGCATCTATAAACTCGTCGGGGATGCTCTGCATGAAGATTTCAGAGTGGAGGATGTTGGTACCGCTGACACCCATCTGTGCCGTCACACGAAACTCATTGCCCATGAAGGTGCCCGCTTTGCGGATGAACGGCTGTGAGGTGATGTCGCTGAGCTCCTGCTGAGTGAATGCGCTGCTGCGCCCTGAGAGCGTACCTGCCGTTCCTATCTGCTTGCTGACCACCAAGTAGTCGGCTTTCATGAAGCTGTCTTCTGCCGTGAAGACGGGCAGCACGTCACGATAGAACTGCACTCCCAAGAGAACGATGAACATACCAAAGAGGTTGGCAAAGAAGAAACCCGCAAACTGGGCGATGCTGATATGCTGTCGGAGCAATTTCCAAATGAGATTCATGTTCGATTCTTTATATTATGCGTAGCCTTTCTTCCATCTGTTGAAAGAATAAGGAAGAGGCTCGTCACAGTTTAACAACTTTGTCATAAGGCAGCTTCATGTGCTTGCCTATGCTGGTAATGATAATACCGGCGCCCTGAGCGCGTGACTCTTCCATCATCAGACGACCTACGATGTCAGCATTGTTGTCGTCAAGATGGCTGATGGGTTCGTCTGCAAGCAGAAAGTCGAAGGGCTGAACCAACGCACGTACCAACGCTACACGCTGCTGCTGTCCGAACGACATGCGCCCCACCTTGACATCCCACTTCTCGGCTATGCCCAACTGCTCGAACCAATCGGCTATCTGCTGACGGGTCTTCCATCCAGTCAATTGATTCTTAATCTCCACATTTTCGTAAGCCGTCAGTTCGGGAAATAGCCGCAACTCCTGAAAGAGACAGCTCACGTGCTGCTGACGCACCAACGTCCAGTCTTTCACCTTTAAGCTTTTCGTATCGGTGGCATCGAAGAAAAGTCTGCCACTGTAGTCGTTGCGATAGCCGACGACATAGCTACAGAACGTGCTCTTACCTTTTCCCGATTCCGCCTCAAGCAGGTAGAGTCTGCCCTTCTCAAAGGTCAGTTGCTTTCGCCATACATCAGAAACCAGGTCTTCACGCTGGGCGAAGACCTGCGGCACCACGTTATCAAAGAGTATCTTTTCCAAGTATCAATTGTGAATTATGAATTGTCAATTATGAATTGTCAATTGTAATATAGAATATATCTTACTTCACCGAAGAGCGGCTTCAGAAGAGAAGAAAAGGCATCGGTCACCACTTTCTTTTCTTCATCGACTCCATTCAGATTGACGAGCAGGCTCATACGACTGTTCTTCAACTGAGTGAGAACTGCAGCAGGCAACATCTGGTCAGCAGCTGTCAGACGACAGCGTGCCAGTTCTGCCTCGCTATCGACATCGAGTGGCTGTGCATCAGGTTTCAGTTGGGCTGCCCACCCCATCTGCATCTTGTCTCCGGCTACTTTCGGGACAGCCAGCAGCAGGTCGCCATCGACACGGTTCACGAAACCATCAATGTCTATCTTGACGCTCATTCCCGTGAGCATGGCACGGAATGACTCGCTCTGCTTCATCAGCGGCAACAGCCGTGTGCCGTCAACATTCATCATCAGACAAGAGAGCACATCGGCAGGTAGCTGGTTAAGGAACATGCCGGAGACCTGCCGGAACACGCCATGGGCTGATTTCAACCCGGCATCTACCTTTTCGTCAAAAGAGAAGGTGTTACCGTCAACGAGTAGACAGCCGTCTTTCACCTTCATGGCGGCTGCTATCAGGATTTGGTCTAAAGGTGTATGGGCAGGAGCTCCCAAAGTGAATGGCGACACAAACTGGTCGGGCAAGGCTTGTGCCTGTGCAACCATCGCCACTGAAGAGTCTATTTCAGCAAGCTTACCAAACATCGGGGAGTCTACGATGCCTTCCTCTGCCTCCAAGTATTTCACCATCTTACGCATCAACCCGGCTTGGTCGGCACTGACAACAGGTCCCATCACCATAAAGGCTGCATCGTTGAAGCCTGCCACCCACGACCTGTTGAGCACGGTAAAGTGGCAGCCACGCCGCTTCTGGGGTTTCGGACAGCGCCCTTGACGTGCCATTTTGTCGAGCCATTCCTCGACATCATCTTCGTCCTTCACCTTCATCACCATGCCGAGATTGCCGTCGGGAGCCTCGAAAAGGTATACTTTTGCCGTCATGTCGATGCCACAATCAGAAGCATCGGACATGTGGAACCATGCCTTCATGAGCGAACCGTTGACACCTTTTGCCTCGCCCGTCAAACCAGGCAGGTCTATGGCGATGACAGCCGTGCTGTTCTTGGGTATAACGTTCAAGTATTCATCGTTAGAACAAGAGGCAAGGAGCATGACCATCAGCAATGTACTCCAACAAAATCGTATTCTTTTACACATCTGTATGCTATATATTTTCGGTTATGAATTCCAACTCTTTTTATTCAGACATTTCCCTGTTGACCAACTGCGACATCATCACAGCCGAGAGACCAGCGGTCTCTGTACGGAGACGGGCGTTGCCGAGACTTACCGACTCGTAGCCGTTAGCCATCGCCTGACGCACCTCATCAATAGAAAAGTCGCCTTCAGGACCTATCATCACGGTCATGTCTCCCCCACCCGCCTGCCGTATCTCATTGAAGAAGTCCTTACGGGCTACCTCCTCATAGCAATGGCAGATGAACTTGCGCCCGGATTGTGGCAGGCTGACGAAGTCTTGGAAACCAGTCATTGCGTTTACAACAGGCTTCCAAGGCTTGCGACTCTGCTTCATGGCAGAAACGACAATCTTTTCTATACGCTCCGTCTTGACCACCCGGCGTTCAGAAAACAGACACGAGAGGAACGTCAACTCATCGAAGCCTATCTCCGTAGCCTTCTCTGCCATCCATTCCACCCGCCCCATGTCCTTGGTCGGTGCTATCGCCAGATGGATGTGTCCATGCCACAAGGGGGGCTGAGGCAATGCCTCCTCAATAGCGTACATACACCGCTTCGGTGTCGTCAACGATACCGTTGCCCGATAGAATGTGCCACAACCGTCCATCAGAAACAGCTCATCACCACTTGCCATACGCAGTACACGCACGGCATGCACAGCCTCGTCTGCCGGTAACTCACCAGCATTCAGAGCATCTGGAACGTAGAAATATCTTGCTTCCTTCATCTGTTTCTTCTTTTCATTTCGTCACGCAGATACGATGCCAGCTCGTAATTCTCCTCACTGACCGCCCTGTCGAGTGCCTGTTGCAGCATCTCTTCACTGATAGAGTTGACGGGGATTGACATGCCGCGTGCGTCCTCGCGGAAGGGGACGCTCTGGCGCATCATCAGCTTTTCTTCAATATAGAGCGGAATGTCGGAGATATACGACAGTAGTACGCCGTCGCTGGCACGGATAGCTGTCATGTCCATCGTCGCGGTATTCACCAACGATGCCCGATACTGCCCGTCGATGATATCAGTAATGACCACTTCAAACTGGCTGATGGCATCCATGCTCCACAAGGTATGGCACAACACTTCCGGCAGGAGTTTGTTGGCTACCGGCGTTTTAGCTATGCGCAACGAGAACTCCTCTTCCATGTGCTTGTCGCAGACAATGGAAAGCTGGCGCACAGAACCGGTATCTGTCAGCACGATGATACCCATCTCCGTATCTCCTATGATTTCGGAGATACCGCGAAAAACCAGTTTGATTTTGTTCATACCAAGCAATTATTTCTTATCGGGATGGAACAGGACAGCGAACGACACGGCTACGACAAGGGCAAAACCGGCAAAGATGAACCAGCATGACTGCCAGTCGCCAATGAGGAATCCGTTCTCGTTCCATGTACAGTAGTGGTTGACTATTTCGCCTGCTGCAAGTGTTCCTATTGTTGCACCTAACCCGTTGGTCATCAGCATGAAGAGTCCTTGAGCTGAAGCTTTGATAGAAGGACTGCACTCCTGATCTACGAACATGGCACCTGATACATTGAAAAAGTCGAAAGCAACGCCATAGACGATGCAGGAAAGGATGAAGAGAATGACACCCGGCATCGCAGGATTGCCCACTCCGAAGAGTCCGAAACGAAGCACCCATGCAAACATCGCCATCAACATCACCACTTTAATACCGTATCGACGAAGGAAGAAAGGTATCATCAGGATACACAATGCCTCACTAATCTGGGAGATGGAGGTCAGCAGGGTGGCATTGTTGGCTGCAAACGATGAGGCGACAAGCGGATCGGTGCTGCCCTTGAAACTGGTGATGAAGGGACCCGCATAGCCGTTGGTGACCTGAAGCGACATGCCCAAGAGTGCCGAGAAGATGAAGAACATCGCCATCTTCTTGGTCTTGAACAGTTTGAACGCATTCAAGCCAAAAGTCTCTGCCAGCGAGGTGGCAGGCTTCTTATCCAGCTTACAGTCGGGCAGCGTCAGACAGTAGAGGAATAGCAACAGGCTCAAACCACCCGATACGAAGAACTGCATGTAGGTGTACTGGAACTTGTGGGGATTCTCGGCAAGTGTGAACGAGAACGCACCGTCTTCCCATACCGCACAGTTGACAAACCACATCGTAGCGATGAAGCCAACAGTTCCTAACACACGGATGGGCGGGAAGTCTCTCACGGTATCCATACCGTTCTTCTTCAGAATGGTGAACGCAGTGGTATTTGAAAGAGCCAACGTAGGCATGTAGAAGGCTACGCTGAGCGTATACATAGCGATAAACATAGACTTATTGGGCAGCGCATTGCCGAAACCTGCCGACACACCCATATACCAACAACCCAGCATGGCACAACCAGCGACCAGGTGGCACAGCCCCAACAGTCGCTGCGGCTGAATGTACTTGTCTGCCACGATGCCCATAATAGTAGGCATAAAGATAGATACAATACCCTGAATAGCATAGAACCAGGAAATCTGCGCACCAAGTCCGGCACTCCCCAGATAGTTTCCCATACAAGTCAAATAAGCTCCCCAGACAGCAAACTCCAGGAAATTCATCAATGATAAGCGTGTTTTCATAACTAATATTATATTTTAATCATGTTCTTATTCTCAAAAAGCAAGAATTCACATGCAAAGATAATGCAAGTCGGAGACAACACAAAACAAAAAATCCATTTTTTGCCTAATTGACAATAAAAACTACGAGCATTGCAGAAGTCTTTCTGCACAAACGAAAAGATTTATCCTTACCCCTACAACTATAGGATGAGTCATATTTATGCTCTATTGAACTGAATAGTAATGAAACAAATAAATATACAAAAAAATTGATTGTCTCACGACAACCAATCTTTATTAACCTTAATAATCTAATACCATGAAAAACACAATGCAAATTTATGGAATCCCTTTCAATCTGCAAGTTTTTCGCCTTAAAAAGTTTCAGTATTAAACATTATTTAAAAGTTTTTCCATCCCAATTAAGGTTTGTTTGCCTTAACAGGGTCTGAAAATCCTCTTTTTCATCACTTGTAAGCAATGGAATACCAAGACTTATTCTTAACAAATTATCGGCAGGTGAAAAGTGATATTCCATCAGTTTCATCTCTACCGATGCCAGCAAATCGCGATAACGAGCTTCAGTCATCGCTTCAGGCTTGGCAATCATGCTTTCCGGGCTGGGCCACTGAACGGGGTCAACAGCAACGGGGTTCCATTCCATGTCATAGAAAGACAGCATGCTCTGAGCCACCGGTCCGCGATAAGTGCGCACCAAAGCCACCACCTTGCCTCTCTCCACGTGTGGCAGTATCTTCATCTCCATTTCTGAAGCAGCCGACAATTTAATCCGCATAAAGTTGTCTGTCAAGGTGTCTATCTCCGTTTTCTCTTTCAGCAGGTTGGTGACGACGGCTGGTGCCTTCATCTCGACATAATCAGCAAGTTCCGTGCGCATACTCTTGTTCAGATATGTCGTCAGCGAATCGGGCATGTCTATCCACAACTGACGCATGTTTTGGGCATGCAGGGCTGACACAGAAACAGCCAGCAACATCAACATAATCGTCTTCTTCATATCCTATTTCTTTATTTTTGCATGCAATATTACTGCTTTTTCAAGAAAATGCCAAATGAAACGAAAACAAAATCAACCGACAAAGAAAAACAAGTAGTGCAACTTTTATATCGAAAATATCTTTTCGCTTTGCTTACTTTATCGATTTTTTGTACCTTTGCAGCCATTATCGCGCGAACATTATATAAAAAGATATTGCAAACATGGAATTAGCAACAAAGTATGACCCCAAAGAGGTAGAAGCCAAATGGTATCAGTATTGGCTTGACAACAAACTCTTCAGTAGTAACCCCGACGGACGCGAGCCCTACACGGTGGTGATACCACCACCTAACGTAACGGGTGTGCTGCACATGGGACACATGCTGAACAACACAATACAGGACATCCTCGTCCGACGTGCACGCATGGAAGGCAAGAACGCCTGCTGGGTGCCTGGAACCGACCATGCCAGCATCGCTACCGAGGCGAAGGTAGTGAAGAAACTTGCCGAGCAGGGCATCAAGAAGAGCGACCTTACGCGTGAAGAGTTCCTCAAGCATGCGTGGGACTGGACTCACGAACATGGCGGCATCATCCTGAAACAGCTGCGCCGATTGGGTGCAAGCTGCGACTGGGACCGCACGGCGTTCACGATGGACGAGAAGCGAAGCGAGAGCGTCATCAAAGTGTTCGTTGACCTCTATAACAAAGGACTCATCTACCGCGGACTGCGCATGGTGAACTGGGATCCGAAGGCTCAGACGGCACTCTCCAACGAGGAGGTCATCTACCACGAAGAGAAGAGCCACCTCTACCACCTGAAATACTATGTAGCCAATGAGGACGGTTCCGTTTGTTGCGACGGTATTGCAACAGACACGACAGAAGGTAACGTTATCCACAAAGATGACCACGGCTATTACGCCGTTGTCGCTACGACACGTCCAGAGACCATCATGGGCGATACCGCTATGTGCATCAATCCCAAAGACCCGAAGAACCAGTGGCTGAAAGGACGCAAAGTTATCGTACCGCTCGTGGGGCGTGTCATCCCCGTCATCGAAGACCGCTATGTAGACATCGAGTTTGGTACGGGCTGTCTGAAAGTAACACCTGCTCACGACGTTAACGACTATGCACTGGGTAAGACCCACAACCTTGAGACAATAGACATCTTCAAC
>ODAI011309071.1_pt1 | contig 12557 bp, 7 predicted proteins | sample 1539321 | NCBI WGS metagenome assembly ODAI01 (sample SAMN02144231, study PRJEB22623) | gut metagenome | biome: sheep rumen | host: Ovis aries | place: New Zealand
GACCAGCACCAATCTGCGTTGCCAGACGGATACGCTGCGCCTCGCCGCCCGAGAGCGTGGCCGCCGCGCGTGAAAGCGTGAGGTAGTCAAGGCCCACGTTGACCATGAAGCGCAGGCGCGCCACGATCTCCTTCACGATGGCGGCACCAATCAGGCACTGACGCTCCGACAGCTGCAGATGCTCAAAGAAGTCGAGGCAGTTGCGGCACGAGAGGTCGCAGACCTCCTGGATGTTCTTGTCCCCCACCGTAACGGCAAGGTATTCGGGCTTCAGGCGCGCACCGTGGCACGTGGGGCACGGCACCTCGCGAATGAAGCGCTCCAGATGCGTACGCATCGTGTCGGACGTCGTCTCCTGGTACTTCTCAAAGAGAATGGAGCGCACGCCGCTGTACTTGGTAAACCAATGGGTGTCACGTCCGTCGCGCGTGTGATAGTCAACGCGGATCTTGGTGTTGCCGAGGCCGTCAAGCAGCGCGTTTTGCACCTTCTTGGGAAGGTCTTGCCAGGGGGTCTCGTCCGAGACGCCCAGGTGGCTGCACACGGCAGAGAAGATCTGCGGATAGTAGTTTGAGCGCCCAAAGAGACTCCCAAAGACGCCTTCCGAAACCGAGAGCGAGGGGTCTTCGATGATGGCTGTGGCATCCACCACACGACGCGTGCCGATGCCATCACAGTCGGGGCAAGCGCCGTAGGGCGCATTGAACGAGAAGTCGCGCGGCTGGAGGTCGTCGATGGAGTGGCCGTGCTCGGGGCAGGCCAGGGCAAGCGAGTACTGCAGCAGCTCGGCCGGTTGCTCCTGAGGATTGTCGCGCCCTTCGAGCAGGTAGAAGCCCACGCGGCCCGAAGCGATACGGGTGGCGGTCTCAACCGATTCCGCGATGCGGCCCAGCGAGTTCTCGCGCACCACCACGCGGTCGACCACCACCTCGATGGTGTGCTTGAACTTCTTGTCGAGCTTCAGTTGCTCGTCACCAAGGTCGTGGACCTCGCCGTCGATGCGCACGCGCGAGAAGCCCTCGTGACGTAGATCTTCGAAGAGCTTGGTGAACTCTCCCTTGCGCCCCAGCACGACCGGTGCAAGCACGAGCGCGCGCCTGCCCTGGGCGTGGGCCAGCACTTTGTCGGCCACCTGATCGGTTGTCTGACGCTCGATCACGCGACCGCACTCAGGACAATGTGGCACGCCGATGCGCGCGTAGAGCAGACGCAGGTAGTCGTAAATCTCGGTGACCGTGCCCACCGTCGAGCGCGGGTTACGACTCGTGGTCTTCTGATCGATGGACACCGCCGGACTCAGACCGTCGATAGAGTCGAGGTCGGGTTTGTCCATCTGTCCCAAAAACATGCGCGCATACGAAGACAGACTCTCGACGTAGCGCCGCTGACCCTCTGCATAGATGGTGTCAAACGCCAGGCTCGATTTGCCCGAACCCGACAGGCCTGTGATAACTACCAGCTTGTCGCGCGGAATCTTGACGTCGATGTCACGCAGGTTGTGCTCGCGCGCGCCGCGAATGACGATGGAATCAGATGCCATAAGTGACTCCGCCTTCCTGCCCCGCCCGTGGGGCGAGAATCCCCCACGGTCCTTGTGCGTGATGTTCTAGTTTAGCCCACTCAATAAGAACAGTTGTTCTCATTTTCAGAATCACAGGGAGTGCAAAACCTGTTCGAGTTTTGCATCGGCAGGGCGCTCCAGCGTCCACGGCAGGAGCCGGCACGCCCCTACCAACCTGCACGCCCAACGCCCGCCAGCGTCTGCAGCCACGGCAGTTTACAGCCCGCCCAACCGATGCCAGACTGCAGTGTCTTACATTCCCAGCAGCTCGTCGATACGCGACAGTCGATCGCCCACATGCGCCGAGAGGTCTTCTACGCGCCGCGCCGCCGCGTGGGCTGCCTCGGGCGTTGCCGCATCGGGCCGCGCGTGCTCTTGCGACGACCCCAACACGAGCGTCGTCACGAGGTCGTCCATTACCCGCTCGAAGAGCGCCCGGTCGGCTGCGGGGGCAGCAGAGAGCGCCGCCTTCATGGCTTGCGTATTGGTCTGCCAGCGTGCGAGCAGGCCCGAGAAGGTGGCCTCGGCCGTTGTGTCTACCAGCCACCCCAGAAGCTCGGCAAACGATGTGCGATCTGTGGGTGTCATGGAACAGAGCCAGTCGTTGAGCCGCTGAGCCAGACGCCAGGCATCGTAGTCCATCCCCTGTTCCACCACGACGTCGTGGCCCACAACCTCCCAGGTAAAGGGGTCGTGCTGCAGCAGGCCCTCGGCCGCGCTGCGCACAACGGTCAGATCTGCCTGACTCCGCTCGAAGAGCATCCCCACCAGCGACGCACGCGGCACGAGCTTGTGCAGGGGCACATCGTTGTGCCAGCCTTCGCGCTGATGCAGTTCGGGCGCTAGACCTGGACCGTCAAACGAGTAGCACGTGCGCACGCAGGCGCTTGTCTCGCGGGGAGCCATTGCACATGCGTACGTGGCAAGCGCGCCTCCCTTGGAGTGCCCGCACACCCAAAACGTGCAGCCCAGCTCAGCCACCGTCTCCTCGAGGTAGCGAAGGGCTCTCTGCTGTGCGGGGATGGCCTCGTCACACACGAGCCGGAAGTTCTCCTTCCACCCGCGCACGGAATCGTCGGTGCCGCGGTACGCCACCACAGCGCCCGCCCCTTCGGGAAGCACAAAGGTGGTTGCGGAAAACTGCATGCTCGCGGCGTCCGCCGCCTCGCTTGCGTGCAGGCAGGCACGCACGTTGGCAAAGCGCGGCGAGGCGGCTATGGCGTCAAGAAGGGCGCCCGACCGCTCGGGGTTGTGCAGACCTGCCGTCACGTGCGCACGCAGCCAGGTGCCAGCAAGATCGACCAGCCGCACTCCCGCACGGTTCGAAGCACCCAGCTCGTCGGGAAACCGCAGGTAAGAGAGCCATGCCAGGCACAGCGCATCCACACGGCACAAAGGACGGCTCGCAAAGGAATCGCGCGCGGCGCGCACATAGTCGACCATCGATGTCACGAGTACCTCCCTCAACGTACGTTCATGATAGCGTGCATCGCAGGTAACGCGCCTTTCGTTGCGCATGTTTGCTCATGTTGGGTAGAATCTAACCCGTTCGATTGAACCTAGGAGAGGAAGCAACATGACTCCAGAGGAAGAAGAGGCCATTCGCCGCGAGTTCGAGGCGTCGCGCAAGAGCGGCCACCAGAGCCAGCAGCAAAACCATGGCATCAGCCAGTTCCAAACAAACGAGTTTAGCAACATCAAGCACGTCATCGGCGTGGTGTCCGGTAAGGGCGGCGTAGGCAAGTCGCTCGTTACGGCCATCCTTGCTGTCGAGCTGCAACGCGCCGGCCATGCCGTCGCCATCCTTGACGGCGACATCACTGGTCCCTCCATCCCCAAGATGTTCGGCCTTTCCGACTACCGTGCCCGCGCGATGAACGAGCTCATCCTTCCCGCGCAGACGGATGGCGGCATGCGCATCATGAGCACCAACCTGGTCCTCGAGAACGAAACCGACCCCGTCGTCTGGCGTGGACCTGTTCTGGGCAACGCCCTTCAGCAGTTCTACGAGCAGACACTGTGGGGCAACATCGACTACCTGCTGGTAGACATGCCTCCCGGAACCGGGGACGTCGCGCTCACCGTGTTCCAGAGCCTGCCCATCGAGGGCGTGGTTATCGTCAGCAGCCCGCAGGACCTCGTGCAGATGGTAGTGGGCAAGGCAGTCAACATGGCATCCATGATGGACATCCCCGTGGTGGGCCTTGTCGAGAACATGGCGTACTTCGAGTGTCCCGACTGCGGCAAGCGCCACGAGATCTTTGGGCCCAGCCGCGCCGCCGCCACGTGCGAGACCTTTGGAATCAACATGCTGGGGCAGCTGCCCATCAACCCCGCATTCGCCACAACCTGCGATCGCGGCATCATCGAGGAGGGACTCCCCGAGGGACTTTTGCCCGATGCCGTAGCAGCCATCGAAAAGCTTGACGCATAAGGTTGCTTGCCGCTTCTTACGTGCCAGCGCGTGCCCCCTCACGAGCCCTTGTGAGGGGGCACGTTTGTGTGCGGTGGGTCCGCCGCTGCACCATGAAGGTGGGCTGATCTGATGGGGGACGCCCGGCAGGTTGACGCTAGAGGCGTACAATGGACACCGCCAAAACACACGTACAAGGAGACCTTGTTGAAGAAAAAGAACGAGACCCGTGCGGCGCGCGAAGACCGTCTGAAAAGCGCTGCTCTGGCGGTAGCCGTACCGCCCACCTGCGACATTGCCGTTGTGGGCGGAGGTGCCGCAGGGCTTACCGCCGCCGTGTCCGCGGCTGAGGCAGGTGCGAGCGTTGTGGTGCTTGAGCGCGGTCTCGCCTGCGGCCTGTCCATTCTGGCCACCGGCAACGGCCGCTGCAACTTTGCCAACGTGCAGCTCGACGTCAGGCGTTACAACGACCCCACGTTTGTGAGTGAGACATGCGGTGGGCGTTGGCTCGACGACATCCTTGGCTTCTTTCGGTCGTGTGGCCTACGGTGGAGCCTCGAGGACGACCGTCTGTACCCCACAAGCCGCCAGGCGGCAAGCGTCCGTAACGTGCTGCTCCGTCGTGCAGAGCAAGCGGGCGTTGTGCTGGCCCCTTGTCGTGAGGTCTGTGACATTCAGGAGAACAACGGGGGCGCTCGCGTCTCCTATCGCGAGGCGGGCTCCCCCGACGATATCAAGACGCTCGAGGCTCGTGCCGTGATCGTGGCAAACGGAGGCGGCGAGGCGTCCCCGCTTGCCAGACTCAACCTTCCCGCTACAGCCGCTCAGCCCGTCCTCTGTCCGCTTGCCTGTGCCGCGTCACCCCTTGCGACCCTCGATGGCAGGCGGGCTCAGGTCCAGCTCTCCCTCACCAAGGCAGATTCGTTCTTCCCCTCCTGGCGCGAGCGCGGCGAGGTGCTCTTCCGCCCATACGGGCTCTCGGGCATCGTCGTCTTTGACGCATCGCGGCGCGCTCAACCGGGCGACCTTCTCGAGCTTGATCTGGCACCCGACGTCAGCAAGAGCGAGCTGCAACAGCTCGTTGACCAGTTTACCCGGGGCAGCTTTACGCCGGGCTGCCTAGACGGCGTGCTCGATCCGGTTATCGCCCACACGCTCGAGGAGCTTGCGCGCAAGCGCTGGCACATCGATTGGCCCGAGCACACCGCACCTGCCACCGACTCTGCTGCCCTCATAGCACTCACCAAGGCACTCCCCTTCGTTGTTGGAGGCCCCGCCCATCCAGAACAGGCACAGGTCACCCGCGGTGGACTCGCCACCAGCGCATTCAGCACCCGCGCGCTCCAGTCTGCCGACTACCCTTGGCTCTTTGCCTGCGGAGAGGCGCTTGATGTGGACGCTGACTGCGGTGGCTTCAACCTCGCCTGGGCTTGGAAGAGCGGCATGGTTGCGGGCTCTGGCGCCGCAGAGGTGGTGCGCGCATGCTAGAGCTTGGAGGCATCACGCTGCCGCTTGCACGACTTGATGGCACGACACGGGCAGAACAGAAGGCCCTGCGTGCAGCCGTGCTCAAGATGCTGCACCTTGCGCCGAGCGACCTTGCCTCACTTGAGCTTTTCCGCCGCTCGGTAGACGCACGCAAGAAGCATGAGGTTCACCTTACCTGTACCGCTCGCCTCACGTTGCGCGGCGGAGCCAACGCCGAGCGGGCCCTTCTTGCCAAGGCCCGCTCCTGGCGCAGCGCCAAGCAGCTGAAGGTGGTCACCGATGCCGCACCACGCCTTCCCATGCAGCCCGCGCCCACCGCAGGCGGTCATCCCGTCGTTGTGGGAGCGGGGTGCGCCGGCCTCTTCTGTGCCCTCGCGCTCGCGCGCGCAGGCTGGGCCCCCATTCTGGTAGAGCGTGGGGATGGGTCGCGCGAGCGTACCGCCGCCATCGAGCGCTTCAACAAGACGGGCATCCTCGATCCGCAGAGCAACATCCAGTTTGGTTTGGGAGGCGCCGGAACCTTCTCGGACGGCAAGCTCTCGACCGGCACCAAAAGCCCCTACCACCGCCTCATACTGCAAACGCTGGTGGAGGCCGGTGCATCCCCCTCCATCCTTTGGGACGCAAAACCGCACGTAGGAAGTGACATCCTTCCCACTGTCGTAGAAAACGTCCTGGCCACGATCCGCCAGGCCGGCGGTGAGGTCCGCCTGCGCACGCAGCTCACCGACCTCACCATACAAGACGGCCGTGTCCAGAGCATCACGCTGACTACGCACAACCCCCTCGCGGGAAGCGTGCGCGAGGAGCGTCTTGCCTGCACGCAGCTCATCCTTGCCTGCGGTCACTCTGCCCGCGATGTCTACCAGCTGCTCAAGGACCACAACGTCGCACTCGAGCGCAAGACCTTTGCCATGGGCGTGCGCATCGAGCATCTTCAGGCAAGCATCGACCGTGCTCAGTACGGACCCTCGGCAGGACATCCTGCCCTCGGCGCAGCACCGTACAAGCTGGCAGTCCATCTCCCCTCGGGTCGCGGTGCCTTCAGTTTTTGCATGTGCCCGGGCGGCTACGTGGTGGCTGCTGCCAGCGAACCAGAAGGCGTGGTCACCAATGGTATGAGCCTGTCAGATCGCGCCGGCACCAATGCCAATGCGGGCCTGCTGGCCAACGTCTTTCCCGAAGACTTGCCGGGCGACGACGTGCTTGCCGGCATTGCGCTCCAGCGACAATGCGAGCAGGCGGCCTTTGCCGCAGGTGGTGGCTCCTACAGGGCGCCCGCTCAGCTCGTGGGTGACTTCCTCAACAGCACGCCCTCAACGGCGCCCGCAACGATTTTGCCCACCTATCCTCGCGGCGTCTCGTGGGGCAGCATCGACGGATGCCTGCCTCCCTACATAACGCAGACGCTGCGCGAGGCAATTCCCCTCATGGCACGCCGCCTCAGGGGCTTCGATGCGGCTGACGCGGTGCTCACAGGCGTCGAGACGCGTTCGAGCTCGCCGGTACGCATCACCCGCGATGCAGACGGGCAGTCCATCTCGACGCAGGGCCTCTATCCCTGCGGAGAGGGAGCCGGATACGCAGGCGGCATCATGAGTGCGGCAACCGACGGCCTTCGTTGCGCCGCGTGGGTCATGGCCTCGCACGAGCGGTAAGTCGCACGTGGGTTGCAGCAATCGCGCGCGAGCGTAGGCGCTCACGCAGGCACGATCCTCGCGCCTGCCCGCTACTCGGCATCGCCCCCGCCGGGCGCGAGCTCGCGAATCAACTCGAGCACCTTGCGCACGAGCACGTCACGCTCATGGGGCTCAAGATTTGCCGCCGCGCGCGCCATCGTGGGCACCGTGGTGCGCCACTTCGTACGGATGTCGTGAGTGTACTTCTCGTCGGGAGCATCCATGATGGCAAACACGGCCTCAACAAAGCGCTGGCGCTCGGCAAGCGAGGCGCGCCTGATCCACGCGTTGAGCGAGCTGTCCACATAGTTGGCCGTACGCCCCAGCCGCGGCTCAAACACAAAGTCGCAGTCGTCGACCTCCCAGCTTAAGGGGTCATGCTGCGCAAACCCACTGCTGGCGCTGCGCACAACCAGCGCATCCTGCTCGTCTTGGTCAAACAGCATGCCAAAGATGGACGACTTGGGAACCGTCTTGTCGAGGAGCACCGTCGGCCCCTCCTGCTCGAGCTCCGAGCGCGTGAGCGCCGTAAACCCAGGACCATCGTGCGAGAAGCAGCAGGCAATGCGCCCCCGCAGCTGCGGCGCGCAGGTCATGCCGCTATAGATAGCCATGTTGCCGCCCTTGGAGTGGCCGCCAATCCATAGCGTGCCCGGAAGCCGCACTGCCACACGCTCAACGTAGCGCACCGCCTGCACCTGTGAGGGAACCTGCACCTGAAACGCCATGTTGAGGTTTTCCTTCCACCCCACAATGGTGTTGTCGGTCCCTCGGAAGGCAAGGTAGGTCTCAGTAGGCGACATGCGAAAGGACATCGCCGAGAACTGCATTTGCGTGATGCGGTCAATCTGCATCACATAGTTGCAAACCATCACATCGCGGAACCGCGGACTCGCCGCCAAGGCCGCAATCAGGCGGCGCGCACCAGGAGGGTCGTACATGTGCCCCGTCATCTCTTCGAGCCAGTCGGAGCGAAAGAGCTCGTGGATGGGCAGACCAGCCCAGCCCCACGCTGGTACCGCCTGCGAGGGAAGCTGGAAGTAGCTGAGCTGTGAGAACACAAGGCTGTCCACGCGGCAGAGCGGCCGCTCGGAGAAGCGCTCGCCATGCGCCCAGACGTAATCGATGATGTTGCGAAATGCCTCGGGCACGGCACCCCTCCCCTGCTGCACGTCGATGCGCGTCTACGATAGCATGAAGCACACCGCGCAAACGAATATGTGACACGATGGCCACGAGCAGCGTGAACGAATGAACCCGTTGCGGGTGACTTCCGTGAGAGGAGCCGGAGTCCTCTGCGGGTCTTTCTCGGGCGGTGAGGAGCGATGGCGCGGCGGGAGCGAGGACCAGCGCGAGCGCAGCGAGCGCCTCCGCAGCTGCCGCGCCGGAGCGACGAACGCTCTTGCCCGAGCTGGCCCCGAGGGAAGGTCCCCCGCTCCTCGGGTGGCAGCGAGCGCCTCCATAGCTATCGCGTCATTGCCTTCTACCACCCGAGCGGGATCGCGACAGAAGGGCTCTCGGGGGCCTCGGGAGGCACCAACCACTTAACACCATCTTCACATCGCACACGGTGCCGTTGGACAGTCGGTTGCCGAGAGCGGTACCATATTGCCTATTCGTACCAGCAAGAAAGTGTCCAGCTCGTTCTGAAGAGAGTGGTTAACATGCTTAGACGAACAGCAAAACTGGCTATTTCATGCGCTCTTACCGCAGGTTTGGTTCTTTCTGGAACGCCGTGCGTTGCTTTTGCCGTCACGTCCGCCGAGCTGCAGGCTCAGCTTGACGATGCCCAGGCGCACCTTGGTGAGCTCTACGAGAAGGCAGAGCAGGCCTCCGAGGAGCTCAACGACACGCGCTACCAGATTGACGAGACCAACAAGCGCATCGATGAGAACGTAAAGGTAGCCGAGCAGAAGCAGCAGGAGCTTGACGAGGCGTCCGCCCTGTTGAGCGATGTAGTGGCTGAAGACTACAAGCGCGGCAGCATGTCGCTGCTCTCGCTTGTCTTGGGTTCGAGCTCCGTCGAGGAGATCGTCAGCAACATCTACGTTGCCAACAAGGTGAGCGTGCGTCAGCAGGAGGTCATCGACACGGTCAAGCCCGTGCGCGCCGAGCTTGACGAGACCCGCACGAGCCTCGAGAAGGATCGTTCGCAGCTTGAGGTTCTCGCCAAGCAGCAGGAGGAGCGCCAGGAGAGCCTGCAGGCGAGCGCCGACGAGACGCAGCAGTATGTCAACGGCCTGAGTGCCGAGGTCCAGGAAGCTCTTGCCCGCGAGGAAGAAGAGCGCCGCCTTGCCGCCGAGCGTGAGGCGCGCGAGCAGGCCGAGCGTCTGGCTGCCCAGGCTGCGGCTGAGCGCGAGGCCGCTGAGCGTGCGGCCGCCGAGCAGGAGGAGGCGCGCCAGCAGGAGCAACAGCAGCAGAGTCAGAACACCAGCACGACCTCGAATACCAACACCAACACGAATTCGGGCAGCACCAGTTCCCGCAGCAGCTCCAGCTCTTCGGGGGGCAGCGTGAGCTCCGGTGCGGCGTCGACCATCGTGTCGGCCGCCCTGTCGCAGGTGGGTGTCTCGTATGTGTGGGGCACCTCAAACCCAGGCGTCTCGTTTGACTGCTCCGGCCTCGTCATGTACTGCTACGGATGCGCGGGCATCTCGGTGCCGCACTCCTCGGGCGCCTTGTCGGCCTACTGCGGCAAGCCGGCTTCGTCGGCCGTTGCGGGCGACATCGTCTGGCGTCCAGGACACGTGGGCATCTGCATTGGAGGCGGCCAGACCGTCGAAGCCTTCTCGCCTGGTCAGGGCGTGGGCTTTGGTAGCGTGAGCGACTTCGTGTCGGCTGGTTCACCTGCATAGGAAGTATTGCATGTCCAAGGCACCACAGCATTTTGGTAACAACGCGCATCGCCCTTCAGCTTCTGAGGGCGATGCCTTTACTGCACAGGATTCGTTGACGCAGGAGGGCTCTGCGCAGGCAGCCTCCGTGCAAGAGACGTCCACGCAGGTCCCCAGCGCGCAGGAGGCACCTGAGGCCTCCGCTGCCCTCGAGGATGAGACAGCCACCAATGTCACGCGCTCGGCGGCGCTGATGAGTGTGCTCGTTATCATCAGCCGCGTGACCGGCTTCTTCCGCACGTGGGGCCAGGCCTACGCGCTTGGCGTGACAGCGCTTGCCAGTTGCTACACGGTGGCCAACAACATGCCCAACCAGCTCTATGAGCTGGTGATGGGCGGCATGATCATGACGGCCTTCCTGCCGGTCTACCTGTCGGTGAAGAAGGAGAGCGGCCGCGCGGGCGCCAACGCCTACGCCTCCAACCTGCTCTCGCTCGTGCTCATTCTCATGGGTGCGGTTACCATCGTCTCATTTGTGCTGGCAGGGCCCATTATCTGGACGCAGTCGTTCTCGGCCTCGGCCGACTTTGACGCCGAGCTCTCGGTCTACCTGTTCCGCTTCTTTGTGATCGAGGTCGTGCTCTACGCCCTCTCGTCGATCATCTCGGGCATCCTCAACGCCGAGCGCGACTACCTGTGGAGCAACGCCGCTCCCATCTTCAACAACGTCGTGTGTACCGCCTCGTTTGTGCTCTATGCGGTGCTCAAAGACATCAAACCGGGGCTGGCGCTGCTGTCACTGGCGGTGGGTAACCCCCTGGGTGTCTTGGTGCAGGTGGTCATGCAGATACCGTCGCTGCTGCGCCACGGCGTTCGCCTGCGCCTGCGCATCGACCTGCACGACCCAGCCCTGCGCGACACGCTCTCTATTGGCATCCCCACGCTAGTGGTTACTGTCGCATCGTTTCCGACGGTTGCCGTCCAGACGTCGAGCGCCCTGCAGGTGAGCGCCGCCGGTGCGTCGGTGGCCTACTACTCGCGCCTCTGGTACATGCTGCCGTACTCGGTCTTTGCCGTGCCCATTACGGTAGCCATGTTCACCGAGCTCTCGCACTACTACGCGGAGGGCAACATGGACGCCTTCAAGCAGGGCGTGCGTTTTGGCTCCAGCCGCATCCTGTTCATGCTCGTGCCCTTTGCGCTCTACCTCATCGTGTTCTCCCCGCAGTTGGTCACGCTTCTGGCGAGCGGGCGCTTTGACCGAGAGGGCTTTGAGAGTACGGTCATCTACCTGCGGTGGCTGGCCACGGCCCTGCCCTTCTACGGCATCAGCACCTATCTGCAGAAGATCTGCTCGTCGCTGCGCAAGATGGCCTTCTTTGCGATGGCCACCATTGTGGCGGCTGTCGTACAGATTGGCTTCTGCTTCGCCACGACCGACCTTCTGGGTCTGCGCGCCGTGGCGTTTTCGTCCACGCTCTTCTTTGCGGCGGTGGACGCGGTCACGTTCCTGCGCATCCGCAAGCAGATTGGACCCTTTGGCTTGGGTTCGATTGTGCTGGCCTTCATGCGTGCCTTCATCTATGGCCTGCTTGGTGCCGTCGTGGGCATTATCATCTTGCAGTTCTGCAAGCAGGTGATGGGGCCCGACCTCACCATCATGGGCAGTCTGATCATGTGCGTGGCGGCGGGTATCCCAGCTGTTCTGGCAACCTATGGCGCCGCGACGCTGCGCCATGTGCCCGAGGCGAGCACCTTTACCAACCTGCTCAGCCGCTTCGTACGCAGGTAGCGGCTGCGCGACCAGCCCGCACCGAGGCACGGCGTAACCAGCTCGCGGACTGACGCAAGGTGCCCGCCTCAACACGCAAGCTTGCGGCAACAATCACCAACGAGCAGGCAGTCGGGTGGGTTTTTCTTAAAGGTGGCCAGAGGTGGGCATGAGGCACGACGCATGCGCTAACATGTCATTTCCTGTAGCAACATCACGTCCTCAACGGTTATGCGAGAGGGGTTTTCATGCAGACCATCGAGACGACCGACCGCGCAGTCTGGACGGACCTCGTTACCAGCTTGGGCGGCCATCCACAGCAGTCATGGGAGTGGGGTGCCCTCAAGGCGGCAACCGGTCCTTGGGAAGCGCACCACATCATCTTCAAGGAGGATGGCGCCGTGATTGGCGGCGCGCAGATTCTGCTGCGCAAGATGCCCTTCCCCTTCAACCAGATTGCCTATGCGCCGCGTGGCCCCATTGCGGCCGACGAGGCGCGTCTGCCCGAGCTTGCCGATGAGGCTGCCGCGTGGGTCGACAAGAACACCAAGGCGGTCAGTCTGAAGATCGACCCGGCTGTCACTGAGCTGACGCTCTCCGACAGCTGGAAGCCCAGCGAGCGCGTGCTGGTGAGCAAGACGGCGGTCATCGACCTCACGCCAAGCGAGGATGAGCTGATGAAGGGCATTCCCAACCGCAAGGCCCGTCAGTACATCCGCAAGGCGGGGCGCGACGGCGTGGTGATTCGTCCGGGCACCAAGGAAGACCTTCCGCAGGTGCTGGCCATGTATCAGGCCACGGCAGACGCTGA
>ODAI012583028.1_pt1 | contig 12557 bp, 12 predicted proteins | sample 1539321 | NCBI WGS metagenome assembly ODAI01 (sample SAMN02144231, study PRJEB22623) | gut metagenome | biome: sheep rumen | host: Ovis aries | place: New Zealand
TGCCTTTTCCACCCGTCTTTGAACAGATACTTCTCTTCTTCTTTATATCGTTCAAGCATTATAAAAAGACTCCATTTATCTGTCAACGATGGAATCTTTTCATCCGACTGTCCTTTTTTGAAAATGAAAATCTTTTTAATGATTCTTGTCATTATCCTTTATGCTTTATATTTTTTATTCTGATATAATCAAAATGAAATTAAGCCCTTATTAAAAACAGGTTAAGTGGTGTTGTCATACTTCAAATCGACCGTTTTTCGATTTAAAAGGGTGGAAAGATGGTTTCATAATGGTTGATTTGGTTGACAATTTTCGTAATTTGCGTAAAATGAAGCAAAAGTTTCATTGTATTTGAAAGAAGTGATTGTATTTGGCTGAACTGTCAGTTGAATATCTCGGCGGAAGCGGTTTTCTCATCCGTATGGGAGAGGACGGCCTGTTGTTTGACTGCAGCGAAAACGGAGCGGACGAGCGGAAAATACCGGATGAGGAGACCCTGTCTTCTTTTGAAAACCTCACCGTTTTTGTAAGCCATGCCCACGAGGACCATTTTTCCCCGGAAGTTTTAAAAATCTGCCCGCCGCAGACACGGTTTATTTTCGGTTTTGACGTACCGGAGGAATATGCCGGAAAGCACATGCATCCCGGCGACGTTTACGAAACGGGGAGGCTGAAGGTAACCGCTTTTGATTCCACGGACGACGGCGTTTCTTTTCTGGTGGAAACGGACGGAGTTACCCTCTTTCACGCGGGAGATTTAAACTGGTGGCACTGGCGCGACACCTCCACCATCGCGGAGATTGAAGAATCCGAAGCCAATTTCAGAAAATGCGTAGATCCGATTCCGTCTGAGACCATCGATCTGGCTTTCTTCCCGGTCGATCCCCGTCAGGGCAGCATGTACGACGCAGGCGCCGGCTATTTCGTCATGGAAAAGAAGCCGAGGATTCTCATCCCGATGCATTTTCAGGGAAGGCCGGATGCTGCAAGACGCTTTGCACTGACCTCCGAAACCGTCAACACCCGCATCGAAGTCCTGTCCAAGGCCGGAGAACAGATGATTCTCCAGCTGTGATTCACCCGATTAAAAAAAAACGGCTGCCGCCGTTTTTTTAAATCTTCTCCACTTCCACAACCGTCAGTTCAAGCGAGGAGACCCGGAATCTGACGTTCCATCCGGAGAAGCTGACGCCGTAAACTCTCCCGTCGTCCTGCTGATAAGAAGGCCTGGGATCCTGTTCCAATACCCCGTACAGCGCCTTGATTTTATCCGGATCGATCTTTTCTTTCAAAGGCTGCGGAAAGACAACCGTCAGTTTTCTTTTCTCGTTTTCATCCGTAAAGCCGCCCGTCGCGCCGTCAATCCTGTCCGCGTAGGGAAGATAAGGCTTGATATCCAGCACGGGCGTCCCGTCCATCAAATCCGCGCCGCGCACGACGAGCACAGGACCTTCCTTTGTCTGTTCCACTCTGTCAAGCTTTACGCAGGACAGGCCGATCGGGTTCGGACGGTACGGAGACCGCGTGGCAAATACGCCGATCCGCCGGTTTCCACCCAGCCTCGGCGGCCGTACCGTCGGAGACCACGGAACCTGCCTGTTTGCGGAGAAAACCCAGATAATCCAGAGATGTGAAAAACCCTCGATTCCCCGCAGCGCCTCTTCCCTCCTGAAGCCCTCGTCAAATACGATCCGGCTGAGAGTCTCCGGCACCAGGCCGCTTTGGCGCGGAATCCCGAATTTCTCTTTGAAGTCGCTCCTGACATGCGCGATCGGTACAAACTCCATCGTAATCTCCTCTCTTTCCGGCCTATCTTACCATTTTCAACTGGGCTCTTCAATCTGTCCGCTGAAAAGAGGATTTCTTCTTTTTATATCGAATAGTTGAATGTTAAGCTTTTTGTTTTACATCGGTTATCCACTTTTCTGTGGATAAAAAGAAACATTTCCACAGCGGTTTTACACAGGAAGTTTTCTTTTTAACTGCAGGAATAAAGCGCGTTTTCAACACTTTCAACCACACTTCGTCTATTACTCCTATTTTCATATACTGCAACGACCAAACGGAGGTACAAGATGATCTTTTCCTGCAATGCCCAGGACCTCAACCAGGCGCTTTCCACGGTCAGCCACTCCATCGCCATCCGCTCCCCCAAACCAGTGCTGGAAGGCGTTCTTCTTGAATGCTGTGACGAAGGCATCCGCCTGACCTGCACAGACCTCACCCTCGGTATCGAGACCGTCATTCCGGCCGTCATTCAGGAAGAAGGGCGTGCGGTCATGCCGGGCAAACTCTTCTGCGACATCATCCGCAAGCTGCCCGGCGGCGACTGCGTCATCTCCGTCAATAACCGGCTGCAGTCCACGATCAGCTGCGCCTCTTTCAGAATGTCCATCGCGGGCATGGATCCGATCGAATACCCGGAACTGCCGGAGGTCAAGGGCGAATCCTTCAAGATGAGCGAGCGGGTGCTCCGCTCCATGATCGCCGGGACGCTGTTTGCCACCGCCGTCGACGAAAGCCGGCCCATCCTCACGGGCTGCCTCATGGAGATTACGACGGAGTCCATGACGATGGTCGCGCTGGACGGCTTCCGCCTCGCGCTGCGAAAGGAAGAGCTTCACGGGACGGAGCACAACGTGCAGGCCGTCATCGGCGGCAAGGTGCTCAGCGACATCTCCCGCATCCTGACGGACAGCGAGGAAGAGGTTGAGATTTGCGTCGGCAAGAGCCACGTGGAGTTTAAGATCGGCGCCACGAGGATGATCGCAAGGACTTTGGAAGGAGAATTCATCCGTTACCGGCAGATTCTCCCCGCCGAGTGGAAGACGAAGACGAACGTCGCCCGCAGGGATCTTGAAAGCGCGATTGACCGCGCGAGCCTCATCGCCCGGGAATCCAAGTCCAACCTGGTCAGCTTTTCGATCGAGGGAGAGCAGCTGCGCATCACCTCCAATTCGGAAACCAGCGATACGGAGGAAAAAATCCAGGTCTACACGGAAGGAGCCGATCTTACGATCGCCTTCAACGTGCGCTATGTGACGGACGTGCTCAAGGTCCTCTCTGACGACAACATTGTCATGCGGTTTAATTCGAATGTCAGCCCCTGCGTCATCTGTCCGGAACAGGGAGACGGATACCTGTATCTCGTGCTTCCTGTCCGCGTATTCAACGCGCAGTAATTTCCATGCACATCACATCACTGACCCTCAGAAATTTTCGCAGTTACGAAGAAGCGGAAGTGCTCCCCGGCGAAGGGATGACGGTCTTTTCCGGGCCCAACGCGCAGGGCAAGACGAACATCCTGGAAGCGATGCACCTTTGCTGCACGGGCAGGAGCCACCGGACGAGCCACGACGAAGAGATGATCCGGTGGGGATCGCCTGCGGCGAAGGTATCCGTCCTTTCGTCCCAGAAGGACGGGACGCACGAGGTTTCCGTCATCCTGACCAAAGGACAGAAGAAAAAAAAGAGCGTCCGGATTGGCGCAAGGCAGGCGGAGCGCATCGGGGAATTGTTCGGGCACGTCTTCGGCGTCCTGTTCTCCCCGGAGGATCTGCAGATCGTCAAAGGCGGCCCGTCGGAGCGGCGGCGCTTTCTGGACATGCAGCTCAGCCAGCTGAGACCCGCCTATTTTTACGCGCTGCAGCAGTCGGCCCGCATTCTGGGGCAGCGGAACGCGCTGCTTAGGGCCGTCTCGGAACACCCTTCCCTGGAGGGAACGCTGGATACGTGGGATGAGCAGCTGGCCCTTTCGGGCGCATCCATCGTAAAAGCCAGGCGCGAGGTGATCGGGGAACTGTCCCGGATGGCCTGTGAAGAACACCGGAACTTGACGGCGGGAAAAGAAGAACTGAGCCTGCGCTACACTTCCGAAGCCGCGCAGCAGGAAGACCCGGGCGCCTTTCTCCTGCGCAGATTGCAGGAAACGCGAGCGGACGACATCCGGCGCATGACGACTAGCACCGGCGTGCACCGCGATGACATCGTCATTTCCATCGGCGGAAGAGACGCGAGGACCTATGCCTCCCAGGGACAGCAGCGCAGCGCTGTCCTCTCCCTAAAACTGGCACAGACGAGCTTTGCGGAAAAAGAGCGGGGAGAACCGCCCATTCTCATGCTGGATGACGTGATGAGTGAGCTGGATCCGGACAGGAGAAGGCAGCTGATCGAGAGGATCGGGTGCATGCAGACCTTCGTCACCTGCACGGATATCAGCGACCTTGCGGGAGCAACCCAGGGGAGAATTTATCAGGTCCGTGAAGGAAAACTCTATGTTTGAAGAGTTTTCCACATTTTTCCACAAAAAAAGAAAAACTTATCCACATTCCTGTGGATAACACTGGGGAAAACCGCTTTCAAAATAGGCGTAAAACCGCGAAGACAGTGGGTTTGCGATTCCCAGGCGGACGACTGAAAAGAGATAAAATTCCAAAAGTTGGAAACTGAGGAAAAACGATTTTACGGAAAGGGCAGAGCGGATGGATCGCAATAAAAGGCATGTCCGGTACGTCACGTCCGGTTCCGGCTCTGCCGCTGGAACGTACCGCATGAGCCAGCCGGCTGTGAGAAAAAAGAAGAGCGCAAACTGGAAAGGCCGGCTCCGTGTACTGTTCACCCTCCTGGCGATCGGCGCCGTACTGTATGCCGGATGGAGATTTTTGACCAGGGAGCGCGGAAGGACCGGGATCGGAAGGGTCATCCGCATCGGCGCGACCCTCAGCCAGAGCGTGACCCCGTTTTCGGACAACGTCGTTTTTTACGACGGGACGACGCTGCATTGCGTTTCCGCGACAGGCGGTAACGAGTGGAGCTATCAGATCGGAACCAACGCGGATTACGACGCGACGGAAAAGCGCATCGTCGCCTGGTCCGGAAACGACCTGTACATCCTCAATGAAAAGGGCAGGCTCATCTACAACAACAAGATGAGCGACACCATACAGTTTGCCGATGCGGGAGAGGAATACGTAGCCGTCTTCAGCGGAGAGGCCGATCAGGGTGTCGTGACGGTCATCAACGGAAACGGACAGACGGTGGACAACATCCCCGTATCGGGCCAGACGCTCATCGACATGGGCTTTTTCAGGGCGGTTACCACGTCTTCCGGCACGGCCCAGACGGAGCTCATGTGGATGCTGGGCCTCAATACGACGGGAACGGTGATTTCCACCGAACTGCAGACTTTTCAGCCGGGGCGCCTTTCCATCGGAAAAAAATCCATCGGGGATCACATCGCCTATGAGATTTACGACATGGAAGGCGGAAACCTGGAGATCGTGACGACGAGGGAAATCCTCCATTACAACTACCGTCTCGTCGAAAGCGGAAACCCGACGCTCATCTACGGCTACTCGCTGCAGGATGTGCGCAAAGAGGGAAATGTCACCTACAGGCTGCTCATTCCGGCACAGGAGCAGACGGGCAACATGAGCATTGAAAGCGTCCGTCTCATGTACGGGCAGGTGGACAGAATGACGCACCTTCCGGGCAGCTGCCTGGATGTCAGGCTGGGGAAGCGCGCGGTATACGGCTTTTCTGCAAGCGCGCTGTATTGCTGCCGCTTCGGGGACAATACCTTCCAGAGCTTTGCCATGCCCATTCAGGTCACCGCGGTGCTCGGCATGCTGACGGACAACCGCGCCGTCGTCGCTTCCGGATCTGAGATATACGTCGTGGAACTGCCGATGTAAGGACAGCAACAGAAAGGAAATGGCACTGATATGCCTACCAACATCGTCGATATCATATGCATAGCCGTATTGATCATCAGCGTTCTCTACGGTATGTACAGGGGATTTATCAGCGGAATCCTCAGCCTGGCGGGTCTCATCGCTTCCATCGCCGGCGCCTTCGTGCTGACGCCGAATCTCTCCGGCATCCTGAAGGGGAACGAAACGCTGGTCAACACCCTGCTTTACTATACGGACGCGGCCAGCCGGATTGGCAATGTGGATCTGTCCACGCTTTCCGTCTCGCAGGTCACCTCCGGCACGCTTTCCGATATCCTGCAAAAAGCCAAGCTGCCGCCGGCCTTTGAAAACGTGTTCATCGGGCAGATGCAGACCGCCGTCGGTACGGCGAAGGTTTCCTCCGTCCTCAGCCAGTCGATCGTGAACGCTTCCATCACCATTCTCAGCTTTCTCATCTGTTTCCTGGGCTGCTATCTCGTCGCGCTGTTTTTCATCCACATGATCTCTTACGTGTTCGAGTTTCCGGTGCTCCGCCATCTGGATTCGCTGGTTGGAGGGCTGTTCGGTTTCGTGCGCGGCTATCTCACCCTGGTCATCCTCTTTGCGCTCGTGCCGATCGTCCTGGCGGTCGCGCCGGTAGATCAGATACAGCAGATGGTCAATTCTTCGCAGCTCGCACCGCTGTTCGACACGCGGCTGATCTTTTCCATCCTTGGTTTGGGAGGCTGAATATGGCGGCCCTGTGTTATACGGCTCTCTTCGAGGCGGCCGGCGTGGCCGCCGTTCGCTTTTTACTCCCCAAAAAGAGCCTTCCGGACAGGATCTGGCTCGGGCTGTGTCTGGGAATCCTGCTGGAGATGTGGCTGCCGGCGCTGTGCGCCTACGCGTTCGGCTTTACGCTGGCTGCGCATTTTGCCGCCATCGCCGTGCTCCTCGCACTCCTCACCCTCGCCTGGTTTTTGAGGGACCCGTCCGAAGTCTGCCGATTTTCATCCGATGACCGGAAGCAGATGGCGGTCATGGCGGCAGTATGCATTCCCCTCACGGCGTTTTCCGCATACCTCCAGGCGACGCACATGATTCTCCCCGCCGCGGACGGTTCCTACTGGTGCGGGCAGTCCACCTACGGCGATTTGTGCATGCACCTCTCCTTCATTACGTCGATGGAGAACATGTCTTTTCCGCCGAAATACAATCTCTTGTATGATACGCCGCTCGCCTATCCCTATCTGACGGATTCGCTGAGCACGACATTTACCATGATGGGGTTGCCGCTCAACCTTGCCCTCGTCATCCCGGGAACGGGACTGATGGCGCTGACTTACGCGGGATACGCGCTTCTTGCGCGCCGCTTTCTCGGCAGCCGGAAAAAAGCGATAGCCGTCGCATCCGTGTTTTTCTTTTTAAACGGCGGCCTGGGCTTTCTCTATGATTTTGATCTGGCCGGGCGGGATCATTTCGCCAGGGTTTTGGAAATCTTCACCGGATTCTACAAAACGCCGGCCAACCAGCCGGAGTACAACCTCCGTTTTTCAAATGTCATCGCGGACCTGATGATCCCGCAGCGGTCTCTCATGGGCGGATGGGCGATGATTCTGCCGTGCCTATGGCTGCTCGACGTCTCACAGAAGGACCGCTCCGTCCGGGAGACGGTGTTGCTGGCCCTGTGGGCAGGCGCGCTTCCGCTTGTGCATACGCACACCTTTCTGGCGCTGGGCCTCTTTTCCGGCGGCTACCTCGCCGGCAGGCTGTTCGTAAACAAAGAGGACCGCAGAGGGACGCTCATGCGTTCCGCGCTGTATCTTCTCATCGTCCTGGTGATGGCGGCCCCGCAGCTGCTGGGCAACGCGGTCCGGCAGACGCTGGAAGGCGGTTCCCTCCGCTTTCAGTTCAACTGGGTCAACAACAGCGGCGGAAGGGGGATGATCGACGGCTACCTGTGGTTCTGGATCAAAAATGCCGGTCTGCCGTTCATCCTCATGCTCTGCGCGCTGCTGAACGCGAAGCGGCGCAGGATGACGGAAATCGTCTTCGGCATGACGGCCATCTACGTCGTGGCGGAAACCGTCCTCTTCCAGCCGAACGAATATGACAACAACAAGCTGTTTTACATCTGGTTCATGTTTGCGGCGATCCTCGCTGCGGACTACGGTTCGGTGGTGATGCAGCGGCTTGCCGGCCTGCGCGGCCGCGGGCTGATCTGCGGGCTGTTCATCTTCTGTTCCGTCTTCTCCGGCAGCCTGTCTCTGGCCCGGGAGGCCGTCTCTTCCTACCAGCTCTTCAATCCGACGGCGGTTGCGGCCGGAAAGTGGATCCGGGAGAATACGGAGAAGGAAGCCGTCTTTTTGACGGGGCAGGAGCACATCAATCCGGTCTGCTCGCTGGCCGGGCGGCAGATTCTCTGTGGAAGCGACCTGTACGTCTTCTTCCACGGGCTCGACTACCGCAGGCAGGCGGAGGATTGCCGTCTCTTCTATGAAGATCCGGAAGCGTACGGCGAAATCCTCCAAAGGTACGGCGTCGACTACGTCTACGTCAGCGATTACGAACGCGCCGATTTCGATGTGGACGTTGACGCCCTGGAGGAGCTGTGGCCGGTCGTCTACGAGAACAGCAGCGTTAAAATCTTCAAAACAGGTGCGGGGATAAGCGGATGATCGAACGATTTTTGAAGTATTCGCTGGAAAACGGCCGGAAGATTAGCGTCATTCTCAGCGATGCACAGGGAATGAAGCGAAAAAACCTGCAGGTGACGGCTGTGGAGGAAGAGGGGTTTTACGCGCTGTTTCCGGGGCGGAAAAAAGCGGTAAAGGTCCCTTTTTCCAGCGTGCTTACGGCTGATTACGCAAGGGGAGACCACGGAGAGCTGGAGTAAGATGACGGGAATGAGCTTTGTATTTGAGGTCTGCGAGTGGATCGGCACGGCGGCCTTTGCCGTATCGGGCGCGATGACGGCGATCGACAGGGGATCGGATCTTTTCGGCGTCCTCTTTCTGTCTGTCGTCACGGCTCTTGGGGGCGGAACGATACGAGACATCCTCATCGGTCACTTTCCGCCGAGGATGTTTTCGAATTCCCGTTACCTTCTGCTGGCCTGCGGCTGTGCACTGCTGGTCTTTGTACTGGCGCGCCATTTCAGGGAGCGGTATCTGCGGAAGGAAGAGCGGATCGAACAGATCAACAATCTCTTCGACGCGCTGGGCCTGGGGGTTTTTGCCGTATCCGGCGCGAGAATCGGGTTTGAGGCGGGGTTCGGCGGCAACCTCTTTCTTACGACCTTCCTGGGGATGACCACGGCTGTCGGCGGCGGGATGCTGCGCGATATGATGACGCGCGAGATACCGTTTGTGCTGACCAAGCGGATTTATGCGGTCGCGGCGATTGTGGGGGCGCTGCTCTTTTCACTGATGATGCGGGCGGGTTTGCCGCAGGGGCCTTCTTACTCCGCAGGCATGGCGGCCTGTGTCGCCGTGCGCCTGATGGCGATGGCGTTCCACTGGAATCTGCCGAAGGCTCTGGAATGAAAGGACGCGGGTGCGCGCCCTTTTCTTTTTACGGCTTCCATGCTATACTCTCTCGGGACCGGGAGGTGAGCAGGGGATGAAAATCGACGTCTTCGATTTTGACGGTACGATCTATGACGGCGATTCGACCGTCGATTTTCTGAAGTATGCGTTTGCGAAAAAACCGCTTCTCCTCTTTTGTGCGCTTCCGCCGCTGCTGCGGGCCGCTTTACTGGCGCTGACGGGGCGGTTTACGCTGACAAAATTTAAAAGCAGCCTGTTTTCCGCGCTTGCGCGCCGTGTTTCCCTGGAGGAAGAAGCGGAGCGTTTCTGGTCGCAGGAAAAGACGCGGAAGCGGCTGGGCCGGTGGTTTCTCGAAAGGGAGCGTACCCTGCCGGTGGTCATCGCCTCCGCTTCGCCGGATTTTGAATTGAAGGCGGCCGCGCGGCTGCTCGCGCCGGACCTTCTGATTTGCACGAGATGCGATCCCGAGACAGGGCGGCTGATCGGTGAAAATTGCAAAAGCAGCGAAAAAATCCGCCGGATCAGGGAAGAATGGGGAGACTTTACCGTCCACTCGATGTATACGGACGACGCAAAAGCGGACGCGCCGCTGCTTGCGCTGGCCGAGGAAAAATATCTGGTTTGCCACGGAAACGTTTCAAAAATAGGGGAATGAAGACAGAAAAGGAGCTGGATTACGATGGAAAAGATGAAGGGAATGGAAGGCTTTTTTACCGCATGCGTCACGCCGTATGACGCGCAGGGAGAAGTTAACCCGCAGGCGCTCACGCAGCTCATGAGCCGGAATCTTGACGAAGGTGCGGCGGGTTTTCTCGTCGGCGGGAGCAGCGGGGAAGCGCCGCTGCTCACGAAAGAGGAGAAGATCCGGATGCTCGAGACGGCTGCAGCCCATCCAAGGCGCGCCGAAATGAAGCTGATCGGCGCCTGCTCCGCTTTTTCCCTGAGGGAAGCGACGGAATTCGCGCGCCTTTGCCGGGATCTGGGGTACGACGCGACCATCACGACTGCGCCTTACTACTATAAATTCGGCATGAAAGGCATCGCCGGCTTCCTCCGCTCCATCCGGGAGAGCGTCGATCTTCCGCTTTTCTTCTACAATTTTCCGGGCAACACGGGCGTTGAAATCGACCTGAACGATCCGTCCATCAAGGGTGTGCTTACGGACGGCACGCTTGCGGGCGTGAAACAGACGAGCCTCAATCTGCACCAGATCGAGCGCATGCTGGACCTGAACCCGGCGCTGTCCGTCTTCGGCGGATACGACGAGGTGTACATCGGTGCGCGCATCATGGGCGCGTGCGGCGCCATCGGATCCACGTACAACTTTACCCTTCCGCTCTTTACCAAAATCGAAGCGGCGTATCAGGCCCGCGACCTTGAGACGGCGCAGGCGCTTCAGCACCGTGCCAACCGCATCATGCAGGCGCTGGTGGACTGCGCGCTCTTCCCCTCCATCAAGCACATGCTGCGCGTGACGGGCATCGACTGCGGCGAATGCCGGGAGCCCTTTGCAAGGCTGACGGACGAGCAGAAGGCTTATGTGGAACGCGTGGTGCGGGAGAATCTGTGAGCAACGGGATGAAAGAGAATCCACTGGAGGCGCTTTACGCCTTCTTTGAAGAGGGAACGAAGGAAACGGTCGTCTTCGACCTGGAATGGAATCAGAACGGCTACGCGCCGAACCTGCGCATGCCCCACGAAATCATCGAAATCGGCGCCTGCCGCCTGAATGAGCGGGGCGAGGTGACCGACCGCTTCAGCGAACTGATCCGGCCCCGGCTCTACCGCAGGGTGGACAAGCACATCCGGCAGGTTACGGGGATTACGGAGCAGGAGCTTTCTTCCGGGCGCACCTTTCCGGAGGTGTTTGCGGATTTCGCCCGTTTCTGCGGGGACTCGGCGCAGCTGATTACCTGGGGAAGGGACGATTATCCGGTTCTGCGCCGCAATCTCGAATACTACATGCAGCCCTCTCCGTTTTTGCCCCCGCTGGATGCGCAGCTCGTCTTCGGGTTTGCGCACTTCGGCGACGCGCACCGGCAGATGAATCTGCATGCGGCGCTGGAAGAGACCGGCACACAGCTGGAGGTTCCCGCCCACCGTGCGGTGTACGACGCCGAATGCACGGCCGCGCTTCTTCCGGCGGTTTCCGCCGGGCTGGAAGGGCTGGGAGAAGAGAAAAGGAACGAACTGTCAGCCATCCTGGAGCGGGAGAAGCGCATCGCGGACTCCGTCCTCCGTTCCCGCCCGACGCACTACAGCGTCCATACGGATGCGCTGCGCGACGATGCGGTGACGAACCTCCTGTGCCCGCTGTGCGGCAGAAAGATGTCCTTTGCGGTGGCCTGGTTTGACGCGGGAAGGGACCGGTATGAAGCGATCGGCCGGTGTGCGCAGCATGGACAGGCCCACGGGCAGATGCACCTGAAACGGGGGACGAACGGGGATCTGACGAGGCACCAGAGGGTCTTTCTCGCCTCCGACGACGAGGTAAAAGCCGTTTCGGAAGCCTACCGGCTCTTTCTTCTGACGCCGCCCGCCAAGCGCCATCACCGCCTCTGCATGGAAGAGGTGCGGCGCGTTTCGGAGCGACAGAATTTTCCGTCGAAAAAGGGTTGATTTTTGTTTCAATTTTGTTATAATATTGTTAACAATACTCATAATTCGGAGGAGCAGAGTATGAAGAGAGTATGGGCTGTCCTTCTCGCACTGGTGCTGACGCTCGCCTGCTGCTGTGCGCTTGCAGAAATCACCGCGGCGGATGAGGCTGCGCAGAATAACGGAAAGAAGACGGCATTGGATCAGACGGGCCTGCTGGTGGAGCCGGGTACGACCGCTGCGAGCGCCGCGCTGCCAACCCCTGAACCGGAAGGGCTCATCAAGACGGAGACGGGCAGGCTTAACTTCGTCAGCGCTTCCCGCTACAAGAGGACGCGCAAGGTGACGTATTACAATGACGTCTACGCTTACAACCACGGCAATTATCTCCTTCAGCCCTTCGACAGCAAGGTGCCCGAGGAGTACTTTGTGATGGATGAAGGCGGAACGCTGGCGGTAGCGCCCATCGTTCTGGACATCACGGACGTGATGCGTGAGCGCCTCTACGGCGCGGACGTCGGAGAGACGGCCATGTTCTACGGGCAGTATTGCGAGCAGATCCGCGATATGCGCAAGAAGATGAAGCAGATCGTGACGGAGAGCAAGCATACGGATTCCAAGGGCGAGCTGCACGTCACGAAGACCAAGAGCTACGTTCCTGTCGGCACTGAACTCAAGGACAACCAGTACGAGACGGGCAAAACCCGCTACAGCGCGAGCACGTACGGTTATTCCGGAA
>ODAI010978467.1_pt1 | contig 12556 bp, 8 predicted proteins | sample 1539321 | NCBI WGS metagenome assembly ODAI01 (sample SAMN02144231, study PRJEB22623) | gut metagenome | biome: sheep rumen | host: Ovis aries | place: New Zealand
ATAATTCTGTGATCTGTACCCTCTGTAAATACGATTTTCTTAGGATCCTTTTTAATGATGTCAATTAATGCTCCAAATCCTGCCATTTTTAATTCCTCTTTTCTTTCTTTAAGTAATTATTTTTAACCTCTAGTAAAACCAAGGTGTTAGTTTTTCAAAACCACTTGATATGATACTACTTTTTTATGAAAAAATAGTGGTTTTCTGCAATGTTCTTAATTTTGTACTCTTTTGTATTTTTGTTAATTATTTGTCAATTATTACACACCCAAAATTCGTGTTATAATGCCTTCTAGAAAATAGATTGAAGAGGTTATTATGCTTTATAGAAAACAAACGGGATACGATGAGTTTAAGTGCATAGCTGATAAATGTCCGAAGAGCTGCTGCATTGGGTGGCAGATTGTGATTGATGAGGACAGCGTTAATAAATACACGAATACTTCCGGGAATTTTTCTGATAGGCTGAAGGCTGGCATAGATTACAGTGAACAGTGTTTCAAGCAAAATGCCACCAGATGTGCAATGCTTAACGATAATGGGCTTTGCGATTTGCAGTCTACACTTGGAGAGGATTATCTTTGCAATACCTGCAGGATGTTCCCAAGACACATTGAGGAATTCCAGGATATTAGGGAATATTCGCTGTCATTGTCCTGCCCTGAGGTGACCAGGATGATGATGGAGCCTGACTTTGAATTTGGGATAACTGAAACTGAGGATGAGGCTTGCGATGATCCTGAGGAATTCGAAGATTTTGATTTTATGCTTTACGACAAGCTGGAGTATGCCAGAGATAAAATGTTTGCGCTTGCAAAGGAAACTACTCTTCCACTGCAGGAGCGAATGAATATTATTGCCTGCATGGCCTTAGAATTGCAGGAGCTTTATGATGAAGGCGATATTTTTGAGATGGATGATGTAACTGCTGATGACACCTTTGAAACTACAGGCACCAGCGCTATGCTATCTTTAGATAATTGTATCAAGGGCTTTGATACCCTAATCGAAATGGAAGTTTTGGAGGAATCATGGCGAGATTCTATTAAAGAAGCCAAAGCTTTTTGGATTGCCCATAAAGAAAGCTTCACCACTTGGAAGGCTACCATGTATCCAGCAGCTGAAAAAGAATTCCTATTTGAAAAGCTTCTAGAATGCCTGCTTTATACCTACTTCTGTGGCGCAGTCTACGATGGTCAAATCTACGCCCGCACCATGATTGCAGTTCAAAGCACCCGCTGGCTGATGATGTTAGATGCCGCAAGTAGCCAGGAGCTTGCAAAAACCATCTACCTATATTCACGAGAGGTAGAGCATTCTGATTTGAATGTAAATACACTTATCGAATATTTTGAAGATGAATTATAAGGCTTCTCCTTGATTAGGTGTGTAGCTATATATTACCCTCATCCGTCTGCTGCGCAGACACCTTCCCCCAGAGGGGGAAGGCTATTTTATTTGGGGCTTATTATACCATCTTCCTCAACAGCCACATTGTTAGAGATGCTCTCTACGTAGCTGTAGCCAGCTGCATCAATTGATGTGCAGGCGCCTGAGGCGGTGATAGGGATGATGCGGTAACTTACATTTCCTGCCTCATCCACAGAAAACTCAACCGCTCCGCCGCCACCTGATTTGATGGACTGGTTAAAAATGAAATTGCCAAGGCTATAAAAGATAGGCTTGCCATTGTAATATTCAACTGGTTGTAGGCAGTGGCTATGCATGCCGATAACTGCATCAGCGCCAGCATCTATCATCTTGTGGCCGTCATTGGCCTGGTAGTCTGTAAGCTCTGTGGTGTGCTCCACACCCCAGTGAACCATTACGAACAAGTAATCCACCTGTGGGCGGGCCGCTGCGATGGCATTTAATAAATCTGTCTCGTCGTAAAAGCAGAACTCGCCTGGCTGTGAATTAAGCACATTCCAGCTTCCTACTGGAATAACGTGGCTGGCAGCAAGGAAACCGTAGGTTCTTCCCATATCGTCAGTCTTTATGATAAGCTTGCTGGCTTCCTCTAGGCTGTTGCCGGCCCCTGTGTATTCAATTCCCGCATTAGTCAGGGTGGTGAATGTGTCGGTAAGTGCATCGTGACCAAAATCCAACACGTGGTTGTTGGCAAGACCTGCGATATCCACACCCAGGTCTCCCAAAATGCTTACATATCCAGGATTAACCCTGAATGTGTACTGCTTATCAGGAGCCTTCTGCCCTCTTTCAGAATAGCAGAATTCATTATTTATCATTGTAAATGTAGAATCCCGAAGTAGCGACTGAACATCTGCAGATGCCACACCGTCAATTCCTTTTGCATTATAAGCAGACTGGACATATTCACTGATTTCAACGTCACCGGTAAATACGATATTTGTAGTAGTCTGGGCTGGCGCTGGTTCCACCGCAGGCTCAGATTCTGCCACAACTTCCTTTTCTACAATAGTCTCCTGTGTCTGAGCTGCCACCTGCTTTTCATTACCAAGAGCCTTTTCAAAAAGGTCATCCCCTACAAAGTACCACACCACAGCGCACACTAGCACTGCGATTAACATAGTATTAATCAATATCTTGAAAAATTTTTTCATAGTCTACCCTCTACCTAAATTTATTTTTTTCTGGGTCGTAGTGGTAATCGATCATTGCAAGCTTTGCAATTATCTCATCACCATCTACTTCATTATCCTCAGCCAATGCATCAAAGCTGCTGTAGTAATCACGAAGTGCGGTATTTACAACAGACAAAAGCATCACTGGGTCCTTAGGAAAATTCATATTGCCTCCTATCATTACATAAATCGGTCAATTAATCTTTTGCGACACGATTAAATCAATTATAATACATTTATTATCAACTATAAAAGGAGAAGATGTATGAAAGAATTTTTAAAGAGAAAAAACATCGAGATTTCGGTGAAGCGTTATCTCATTGATGCCCTTGGCGCCATGGCCCAAGGTTTGTTTTGTTCACTTCTTATTGGAACAATCATTAATACAATAGGAACTCAGTTTGGAATTGGATTTTTGACAGTGCCTGTAGCTACTGTTGCAGGTGTTGATTACACTGTTGGCGGTCTTGCTACTGCAATGAGTGGTCCAGCCATGGCAGTTGCCATCGGCTATGCTCTTCAGGCCCCACCACTTGTACTGTTTTCACTTATCACTGTAGGCTTTGCGTCTAATGCACTTGGCGGCGCAGGTGGCCCTCTTGCCGTTCTTTTTGTAGCAATCATTTCTGCAGAAGTGGGCAAGGCTGTTTCTAAGGAGACAAAGATTGATATTCTTGTTACTCCACTTGTTACAATCGGCGTTGGTATTGCCCTTTCCGCTTGGTGGGCTCCAGCACTTGGAAAAGCTGCAAGCTCTGTAGGAACACTTATCATGTGGGCTACAACAAAGCAACCATTTATCATGGGAATCCTTGTTTCAGTTATTGTAGGAATCGCTCTTACTCTTCCTATTTCTTCTGCCGCAATTTGCGCAGCCCTTTCACTTACCGGGCTTGCTGGTGGCGCTGCTGTAGCAGGCTGTTGCGCACAGATGGTAGGATTTGCCGTGATGAGCTTTAAGGAAAATAAATGGGGCGGACTAGTTTCACAGGGAATAGGAACATCAATGCTTCAGATGCCAAACATTATCAAAAACCCTCGCATTTGGATTTCACCAATCCTTTGCTCTGCAATCACAGGTCCTCTTGCAACATGCTTGTTTAAAATGGAAATGAACGGCGCTGCTGTTTCATCAGGCATGGGCACCTGCGGACTTGTTGGTCAGATTGGTGTTTACACTGGCTGGGTAAATGATATTGCAGCTGGAACCAAGACAGCTATAACTGCTATGGACTGGATTGGACTAATCTTGATATGCTTCATACTTCCTGCAGTGCTTTGTCCTTTATTTAACCTAGTGGCTGTAAAGCTTGGCTGGGTAAAAGAGGGAGATATGACATTACAGTAAACTTACAATCTAACCTACTTAAAAAGGAGCCGCAAAATTTTGCGACTCCTTTTAATATAACATTTACTATTTATATACCACCTTATTTCTTCCGGTTTCTTTCGCCTCATATAAGCATGTATCTATGCGTTTAAATACACTTTCTTCATTATCATCTGGTCTAATAAGTGTAAGGCCTATACTCACAGTAACATGCCCTACCTTTTCAAATTCGCAGTTTTCCACAGCCCTTCTTATTTCCTCTGCAAATTCAATGGCGTCGTCCTTTGTTATATTAGGCTTAATACCAATAAACTCTTCGCCGCCCCATCTGCCGATAATATCGTTTTGATTAAAGAAATATTTAATTTTATTAACACCAGATTGTAATACAATATCCCCTACGTCATGACCATATAAATCATTTACATTTTTAAAATGATCAATATCTACAATCATTACAGCAATGCCATTGTACATATTTTGAGTCTCAACGAACTGCTTCATGTAATGATTAAGAGCTCGTCTGTTATAAATCTGAGTCAGTTCATCCACACTTGCTACCTTAAACAAGGTATCTACAGCATCTCTTAAGTCAGAGGATGTAGATTCCAGGAAATTAACAAGACGCACTGCAAGTGGTATACTTCCAGACTGCTTTTCCCTAAGGTAATCCTTTAAATATGGACTATTAAATTCAACCTTTCTTCTATTCTCTTTAGAAGGTGCTTCCCCTTCTCTCATTCCAACCACTACACAAGATGCATTCAAAAAACCTCTCATGCCATCAGCGTGCAAAATCTCACCATATCCATGAGCCCAGGTAGTACTAGGCAATACATTTTCATAGAATGCCAACTCAAGCTCCGCCAAATCATCCCCCATCAACATTCGTCTACTCATGCATACATAGATATACACAGCTTCCGGACAAAACTCTGCTAAATTTTTCGCATTTAATGCAGATTGGTCTAACAAATAATCAGATGTGGAATAGCTTAGGCTGACCCCTACTCCCTCTGGTATTTCTGTGGCAAATGCCAATGCCCCATCCTTGTGATAATCAAGAGCAACTCTAGCAAGATAATTATTGCCCTCTTTTATTATAAATGGAAATGAGCTTGTGTTTTCAAAGAAATAATCATTCATTCCTACCCCAAGATGTTCTTTATAAACATCAAAGGCTGGACGATTGTTAATCTCATAAACTATGCCCTTATCATCTGACTTTGTCACCTCTAATTCTCTACCAAGAGGTTTAAAGCCTAGATTGTAGTAGTGGTCTAAATGCAAATTCTTACCATAAAAAAGAATTGCAACTATACCTCTATTGTAGATTTCAGTTCCAACAAAAATCTTGGATTTATCATCCCCCATCTGTGGGGTTCCTGCCAAAGCACCAAAAACTATCAAATCCTTATCGTATTCATTGATTCTGTCTATAAACTTCTCAGGGCACAATGAGAAATCTGATGACATCATAAGCACCCCTCGCTTATCAGGAAATTCAGCTAAAACTGATTTGTAGCTTTCTCCTGCTTCAGAAGGGGTGGTGCCATTTGAACAGTCAAATATACTAATCTGATAATCGCTTTGCTCAAAAAAAGTAAGAGAGCAAACGGGATAGATAACAGAGTGGTTTTCCTTACTCAAAGCTCCATGACTGGTCATGCCATAAACATCAATTCCATTTAATGCAGATGACAAAAAATCCAGATGCCTTTGAATAGGCTCATCCTCGCAGTTTGGTTCTACTAATTGCAATAAACCCCGATACTTACCATACTCTGATAAGTGCACGATTTGTCCAATCATTTCCTCCATACTGCAATCGTAACCAATCACGTATCTATACTGCTTCATGCTTACCTCTTACTTTATGTGCTTTATAGGTTTGTCAATGGGTCAATTTGCTCTAGGACATTATTCATATCCTCAAACATAAAGCCTTTTTTGGTAATCTTAACCTTAATATCCTCGATGTCATTAGTTACATTATCGAAGTATCCACGAGAATCTTCAATGTTATCAGAAATGCTGTTGATAGAGCTCTCACAGTTTCTAAATACCTCACCCATCTGAACGCTCTGATCAGTAACCTCATCAGCAACAGTCTTAATCTGGCCTACAACCTCCTGTGTCTCAACAACCTTTTCGTGAGAAGCCTCGATAGCTTCCTTGGTATGGTCAACGGATTCAACCAGACGATTATTGTTTTCATCCAAAGCCTGCATACTTTCAAAAATGGATGTTACAACGCTCTGAATCTCTGTTGAAAGATTTGTTACTTCGTCAGCAACAACCGCGAAGCCTCGACCTGCCTCACCAGCACGAGCAGCCTCGATAGATGCATTTAATGCAAGAAGGTTTGTCTGCTTTGCGAAGCCACCAATCTGTTCAACCTTATCTCTGATTTCATCAAAGCTTGCCTGGAAGGCTTCGAAAACCTTTTCAACCTCTGCAATAGTATCTGAAACTGCACTAGAGCTTCGGTCAACGTTTTCCATTCCGTTATGAGAATCGTCAGCGGTCTGAACCAGCTTTTTAACAATTTCATCAAAGGCCTGTGTAATTTCCTCGATGGTCTTAAACTCATTTTGGAAATTTGCTACCGACTCAGAGATTGATCCGTATTTATCCTCAACAACTGCAAAGGATTCTCTGATAGTTTCGATACCATTAATAGTATTGGCCTCCTCTTCCTGAAGCTTATCCTTCTGTTCGATGGAGAATCGACCAACCTCCTTAATAGCTTTCATGCGAGATTTAATATCCACCTTCTTCTCAGGCGTATTCTTAACCTCGACAACTTCTTCCTCTTTTTTCTTTCTACTAAAAAGTCCCATACTGACCTCCTGCAATTCTATTCAAAAACGGCGCAAACCATTGTCTGATTTACATGCTGTTTCTTGTACTGCTCACCACCACCAACAATTCCTACATGAGGACCAACGCTCTTCATGGCTGTAAGGAAATCAGTCATGTAGTTTCTCTGGTTAAATAACAAATGTCTATAAATACAATTTACAGAGAATATGAAAGAAATCTTTCCGTTTTCGTCTCGAATCTGACGTCTGGTTTCATCGCCGATAGCCTCGTAATCCTTAAGCTCAAGAATCTCAATGGTGTCATTCTCATTAATCTTCTTGTAGTTGATGAGAGAACCATTGTTACCAATGGCATAAGGGCTACTGATGAAGATTTCATCACCAATTACACGACCAAGTGGGCTGACTAAGACGTTATCAACAAGCTCTGAACGGCTAACACCTGCATCTTCACAATAAACATCAGCTGCAGGTCTTCCATCCGATGAAATTAGCTCCTTCTTTGCAAGATTAACTTTAGTTGCAATATGTGTCCTACCGCATTCCATTGGTCCAAAGATATTCTCTGAATATGTTCTAATCTTTCCGGATTTATTTTTGATAAGGGCATAACAACATGCGTCTGGATAAAGAACACCATCAAGCATTGCATAGCCTGTAGCTCCTGCTGGGTAACCAAAAATAGTTCCACCAACAACAGGAATTCTTGCACGCTCTAATGCTACGTTCATGGTTGTTACCAAACGCTCCTCATCATTTGTACAAAATTCCAAGCAGATTGTATTGCTGTCACCAGCCTGAATTTTTGAAACCTTTTCTTCCATAGAAGCAATGTCAGCAATTGGTGCAGTTGAAAGATTACGAATAATGCCAACCTCTGCAGCAACATCACTTCCAAAGCACATTACAAGCATTCTTCTATCTGATGATTCCGATTCGTAATATGAAGTTGTGCTGGTGCCAATAAGTGGAACGCCCTTGAACTTTTCTGAAATAATTTCAGATGCTTCCTTTAGATGTTCGTAAGCGCATAATAAGACTAATAGATTTGGGTTATTTACTTTAGCGATTGCTTCTGCTACTGCCTGAGCGCAATCAGCTTTCATTGAAGTTCCTATTGATATTTGCATGCTGACTCCTTCCCACCTATAAACAGTTTAATATATATTGAAATTTATCACATTTTTAGGTCAAAAGAAGATATTTCACATATAATTCATCAAATTATCAGATTTCGGGAAGAAATCAACATACTTTATGTTAACAATTAACTATAATTCCTATTCTTCAAACAGTTTGCAGATATCCATCAAGCAATCCAGTCTTGCATATAATATCTTTTTGAGCTCCTCATCTGGCTCGGTTAAATCAGGAATCATAATTACATTACAGCCGGCGCCGTAAGCACTCATACAGCCATTTGGAGAATCCTCTACTGCGTAGGTTTCATCTGGAGCGATGCCAAGAGTCTCACAGGCGTATGCGTAGATGTCTGGTGCAGGCTTGCCCTTTTCGACCATATCAGCGCAAACAACTGCATTAAAATATTCAAATAGACCTATCTTTTTAAGATATCTGTTGGCACGTTCTCTATCGTTAGCTGTAACAAGAGAAATGAAAACATCATGGTCTCTAAGCCATTTCAATGTTTCTTTAGCACCTGGCTTAAGGGGAATCCCAGTTTCCTTAAGGATTTCCTCTACCATCGCCTTGCGATACTCTCTGACTGCCCAATAATCAAAATCTTCGCCGTACCATTCCTTAAACTTTTCCACAGCAAATGGGCGGCCCAGGGAGCGAAGCTCTAAGGGCTTTTCAGGAGTCATTTCGTAGCCGAAGTGAGCCAAAGTCTCAGGCCAAGCCTTCTGATAGAATTTTTCTGTATCTGTAAGTGTGCCATCCATGTCAAATAGCACTGCTTTTATGTTTTTCTTTTCCATATATCGCATCCTCTTTTAGTATTTACGTTATGACTTTATCATTTACAGCTGTCTCAGACAAGTGACTGGGTTGTTTTAAGCATAATAAGAGGATTAAATTCACATTATTTATGATGTGGTGAGTTGGCAGTTAAGTTTAAAATGGGAATCTATTATTTTCACTTAAAATCGTAAGATGCTGTTAAGTGAATATGAGAAAAAAATAAATAAACTTAATTTTCATTAAATATTTTTAGGTTAATTTAAGTTTATTTTAGTTTTACAAATATTCACTTAACTACTCTTTACAATAGTATAAGTTTTTTTCTGCAAATTCATATTTCACTTAAGTCATTAAAAATTCATAAGTATAAAGTTAAGTTTTTTCTAAAAAATCTCTATGCCACTTAACACGATTTTCCAATTTTAAGTGAAAATCATTTTTTCCTAGATTCACTTAACTATCTGGCCATTTACAGTTAAGTGTAATTTCAAAACCGCTAAATAAAACTTAACAAGGCCATTTATAACTAAAAAGACCACCTTCGCCACCTAATATTGATAGCGAAAGTGATCTTTTCGGGTTAAATCTATTATAGTTAGAAACGTTTACGCTTAATAAATAATCCTGCGCCTACTGCTGCAACGATTACGACAACCGCTACTGCAACTGGTGCTACTGGGAATGCAGAATTCTCGGCAGCCTTTGGCGCTTCCTCTTCTGCGATTTCTACAGGAGCTTCATCCTCGGAAGAAGATTCCTCAACTGTCTTATCGTCAGCTGCCTCTGAAGTATCCTCTACAGTATCCTCTACAGTATCTTCTGTAGTATCTGCTGAAGTCTCCTCTGTAGCCACCTCTTTATCCTCAGCTACAGCCTTCTTTGTAGATTTAGAAGTCTTCTTTGTAGTTGCATCTGCAGATTTTACTATGCCTGCAAGTGGTACCTGTGGTTCTGCTACTGTTACAGCTGGCTTTGGAGCTACAGTGCCCTGTGATGGGCTAGCTGAAGGTGTTACCGAAGGTGCTGGAGCTGGTGCAACTGCCTTGCCAAGCTCCTCGTCGCTAGGGCGAACTGTTGTAACAACAGGTTCATTATCCTGGCTGCCATTATTATTATGAACAATATACTGAATCTGAACAGGGACTGTTACCATCTCCTTAGCATTTGCAATCATTGGCTTAAATGCACTTGTGATTACATCTAACACATTAGTGATGGTAGAAATAATATCATTTGACTCTTCTGTATCAGTAGTATCTTCTACATTGTCCTCTATAATGTCTTGGTTAATTTCTTCTGTAGGCTCACCTACATTTTCTTCTGTAGTCTCAACCACATCAGTAGTAATTGTTTCATCTGCTACTTCATCAGCTTTTTCTTCTTTTGTAGCATCCTCAACAATATCTTCTACTTCAACTTCAGCAAATCCTGTAAGATATTTATTTTCAATATCTACTGCATGCCAGCCGTTTCCGATGTGCATCATCTTCTTACCTGGCCATGAGCCAAATGGGTCACCAGCTGATGTGCCATCATCCTTTTTAAGCCATGCATACATGTACACATCATCTGTTTTAGATGAATCAACCTTTGTGTAAAGTCTTGTATAACCATCTGCTACCTCTGGCTCCTCGTCAACAGGCTTAACCACTGGTTCAGATGGCTCAGATGGTTCAGATGGTTCTGATGGCTTTTCCATTCCAAGATAAGCCTCCACATCACTCTTTGATGCGAATCCGTCTGTTGTGCTAGATGTGAAGAAAAGCTTGCTTCTGCCTTCCATTACATTGTCCGGAAGCTGTGTGCCGTTACCATCATTAAAGATTAAATGTAAATCAGTGTTGTCAATTGCTTCGTTAGGTACGTTTGCTGCATACCAGCCGCCGCCAAGACGTGTCATCTTTGTACCAGGCCAATCGCCGATGCAGTTGTTATAGTTACCGCCCCATGCGTATACATACACATTATTCCATGCATTTTCATCATAGAAATAAACTAAAGTATTTCCTTCTTTTTCTTCAATTGTGTCACCTTCCTGGTGCTCAAAATCATAAGCTGCCTGCTCTGCTTCGGCCTTAGATGAGTATTTGTTGTTGCCCCAGAAATAAACCTTTGAGATGCTATCTACTAAAAGATTTCCTGTCTGAGAGCCACCTCCAAAATCATTGAAGATGATATTGAAGTCTGAACCTGGTGCACTGTCGATGGTTAATTTCCACCAGTTGTTACCAATGTTTTCAGCTTCTTTTCCAGGCCATTCTCCAAGGTCTGCTGCACCCCATGTGTACACGCCAACCTTTTCCCAGCCACGTGTGTTGTAGAAATAAACTGTAGTCTTGTCACCGTAAATACCAAGTGCCTCTGATGCCTCGTCCTTTGATGCAAATCTTTCTACCTTAAGGTTTCCACCTGGCTGCTCCTCGCTTAATGCGATGTAGTTCTTAGACATATCGCTCATGTCGATATTTTCTGTCTGTGTTCCGTTACCGTTGTTGAAGATGATGCTAAATGACTTGTCTGTCATCATCTTTACGTCTGCTCTGTACCAGTAACCGCCTTCGTTTTTAGCTGCAAGTCCTGGCCAGCCTCCAAATACCTGCTTGCCATCCTCATACCAGGCGTAGGCATATACTGTCTTCCATTCCTTTGTGTTGAAGAAGTAAACAGATTTTGTGATTACGCCTAAATCGTCCTCTGCTTCCTTCTTAGAAGAATAAATCTTTCCATTTTCGCCAGTAACATATTTTCCTGTTTCTGGTGTGATGCTAAATTCATTTGATGTTTCATTTCCATCTGTGAATGTTATTTTGAAGCTAGCTTGTGGGATTGTAACCTTCCACCAACCATCGCCAGTATTATCGCAAGGATAATTAACACCATTGCAAATAGCGCTGACATTGTCCCATTCTCTTGAGTTGAAGAAGGATAGCGTGGAATAGTCTCCCTCAGCCTGCTTGTCCAAAACAACCACCGACTGAGCTGGCACCTTACCAGTAATAGTTCCACCTGATACGATAAATAATCCATCGCGGCCCTCTACAGAATCAAGGTAATTGCCATCTGCAAGATTTGTTTTCTCCTCAAGGTTAAACTGTGCATCTGATGCATTTACAATAACAACGCCCTTTGTTCCTCTTTCAATCATAAGAACTGAGTTGTCCCCTGCTGGGTTAACAAGGTTCTCTGATTCTCCTGCCATTGCAGTTCTGAATTTGTTGACTGCAACTACCTGTGGGTCCTTGTAGATGTCGCTGCCTGCTGCACCAAGAACATTTTCGCCCCATGGGTTGTCCTTAGAGCTTCCCATTGGTCTACTGAAGAATAATGGTGTACCATCCTTTCTTGCAGCGATGATAGACCATGCAAGGATAACATCTGTGTCATCTACTGTGTTATAAGATTTGTCATTGATGTAATTGTCGTGAGATTCTACCCAAGTAACCAGCTTGTCAGAATCTGCTGTATAGGTTACATCGCCCTTTACATCATCAGAAATCTTGTAGCTTTCAAGCTTCTTTGTTGCAACGTTACCACTTGAAATTGCAGTTCTAAGAGCTGAGCCGTAGTCGCTGGCTGTTGTACCACCAAGCATATCCTGGTAAGCTGCAAGGCGGGCTGTGTCTCCCTGAAGTACCTCGCCGTATACAAACAAATCTGCATAATCCTTAGATGCATACTCATCTATGTAGCTCTTCATGTTTGGATAGAAATCATTTCTATCCTCCTGCCCTGCATATTCTGCTGGAACTCCGTCATCTGGAAGTGCAATATGCTTTGCAGTATCGATTCTGAAGCCGTCAGCACCGCAAGCTGCGCAGTCTTCTAGGAATTCGTAGAAATACTTCTGAAAAGCTTCGTTTTCTGTATCGACA
>ODAI011129515.1_pt1 | contig 12556 bp, 8 predicted proteins | sample 1539321 | NCBI WGS metagenome assembly ODAI01 (sample SAMN02144231, study PRJEB22623) | gut metagenome | biome: sheep rumen | host: Ovis aries | place: New Zealand
AGTAAAAAAAGGTGGCTGCGGTGAATGCCAGACATCCTGCCAGTCCGCATGCAAGACAAGCTGCACGGTTGGAAATCAGAGCTGCGAGCATAAATAATTGCTCAGCTGATTTGTCAGGGCTCATCTAATAGAGTAAAGTGAGAGGTCTGTGATAAGCAGACCTCTTTTAGTGTGATTTTGAAAAAGTCCGCACACTAAGTAAGGAGCGGGCGGTTCAGATACAGTGTCAAATAATCAGAAAGGTAAGATTTACATGCAGATTCACCGATACAGAAGCAACGGTTTTAATATTATTCTGGATGTCCCGAGCAGTTCGGTACACGTTGCGGATGATCTGTTCTATGATGCAGCCGGGATTATGGCTGAAACGGAGAGCGTGGAGGAGACCGGGAAAAGACTTCTCGAGAACGCTCACAACGGAATGTATGACTTAGAAGACGCGGAAACCGAGATCAGAGAAGCCATAGAGGAGATGGAAGAGCTGAAAAAGCAGGGCGCTCTTTTCACGCCCGAGCCGTACAGACCGGCCATCGACGAGTTCATAAAGCGGCCGACAGTCGTCAAGGCACTCTGTCTTCATATAGCCCACGACTGCAATCTGGCCTGCAGGTACTGCTTCGCTGAAGAAGGGGAATATCACGGCCGGCGTGCGCTGATGTCTTACGAGACCGGGAAGAAGGCGCTGGAATTTCTCGTGAAGAATTCGGGACTCAGGAAAAACCTGGAGGTGGATTTCTTCGGCGGAGAGCCGCTGATGAACTGGAATGTCGTAAAACAGCTTGTAGCATACGGACATGAACTGGAGGAGAAAGCGAAAGATACAATCGCTCCCAAGCATTTTCGATTTACGCTGACGACCAACGGCGTGCTTTTGAACGATGAAATTATGGAGTTCTGTAATCGGGAAATGCACAATGTCGTCCTTTCAATCGACGGAAGAAAAGAAGTCCATGACCGGATGAGACCTTTCAGAAAAGGTCAGGGAAGCTACGATCTGATACTTCCCAAGTTCCTGAAATTTGCAAAGCAGCGCCGGGAACTCGGGCTTTCCTATTATGTAAGAGGAACATACACACACTATAACCTTGATTTCGCGGCGGATGTTCTCCATCTTGCGGATCTCGGCTTTGATCAGATATCCGTGGAGCCGGTCGTGGCCCCGCCGGAGGAGGATTATGCGATCAGACCGGAAGATGTACCGATTCTCTGCGAACAATACGACATACTTGCGCGTGAAATGATTCGCCGTAAAAAAGAAGGTAGGGGTTTTAATTTCTTCCATTTTATGATAGATTTAACGGGTGGCCCTTGCGTCTACAAGCGTCTTTCCGGCTGTGGTTCCGGAACAGAGTATCTGGCTGTTACGCCGTGGGGCGACTTTTATCCGTGTCATCAGTTCGTGGGGAATGAACAGTTCCTGCTCGGAAATACGGATACCGGCATTGTGAGGGGAGACATCGTAAAAGAATTCAAGAAAGTGAATGTCTATTCCAAGGAAGAGTGCAGCAACTGTTTTGCAAGATTTTACTGCAGCGGCGGCTGTGCGGCGAATTCTTTCAATTTCACGGGTGGTATTAACGATGTTTACGAAATCGGATGCCAGCTCCAGCGCAAGCGCGTGGAGTGCAGCATTATGCTGAAAGCTGCGGAAGCGGCACAAGAGTAAAAGCTAAAAGAGGTAAAGTGACATGAAGAAACAAACAAGCGTCATCGTACTCATTCTCGCTGTCGTATTAACGATAGTGACCGGCTTTACGGCACTCGTCGGATGGGGTGAGCACGGCACGGGGTCGATGAAGAACATCAGCACCGGCCTTGATCTTTCCGGCGGTGTATCCATCACATATGAGGCGGACCAGGCTGCTCCGTCCGTCGAGGATATGAACGATACCATCTACAAGCTGCAGAAGCGTGTCGATGAGTATTCGACGGAGGCAAATGTATACCAGGAAGGCGCTAACAGAATCAGTGTCGAAATTCCCGGTGTTACAAATGCGGATGAGATCCTTGAGGATCTCGGTACTCCCGGATCTCTCTATTTTATCGCGCAGCATGATGCTGAAGGCGGTGAGAGCTATACCTTTGACAGTACGCAGGGCAAGTATGTTCTGAACGGCACGATCGAAGAACTGGAAGAGGCGGGCGCAATTGTCTGCACCGGTTCCGATGTGGCTTCCTCTGAGGGCGGCATTGATTCCAGCGATACTTCTCAGAGAAAGTATGTTGTATCTCTTTCTTTCACAGATGAGGGTACAAAGAAATTTGCGGACGCTACAACGAAAGCTTTTGCCAACGGCGAAACGATCGGTATCTACTATGACGGAGAATTTGTCTCCGTTCCGACCGTAAATGCAGCCATCACGAACGGCAAGGCAGTTATCGAAGGCATGGATTCCATCGAGGAAGCGCAGCAGCTTGCTTCCTTCATCCGTATCGGCGGACTGAAGCTCACACTGAATGAGATCCGTTCAAATGTCGTCGGCGCTCAGCTCGGCCAGGAGTCCCTCCGTACATCTCTTATCGGCGGTGCGGTAGGTCTCGGAATCGTATGCGTTATCATGATCGTCATTTATCTGCTTCCGGGTGTTATCGCCGCATTTGCACTTGTTCTGTACACGGCGATGATTCTTGTGCTGCTGAATGCGTTTGACCTGACACTTACACTGCCGGGTATCGCAGGTATCATCCTTTCCATCGGTATGGCGGTTGATGCCAACGTCATCATCTATGCCCGTATCCGTGAGGAAGTTACAGCAGGTACACCGCTGCTTGCAGCGATCCGCTCAGGTTTCCACAAGGCAACATCCGCAATCGTTGACGGTAACGTGACGACTCTGATTGCGGCTGCTGTGCTCGGTTTCCTCGGATCCGGTACGATCAAGGGCTTTGCCATGACTCTGGCACTCGGCGTTGCTCTTTCCATGTTCACAGCTCTGGTGGTTTCCAGACTTCTCGTATATGCGGTTTACGGCATCGGTCTTCGTAACACGAAGTACTGGGCGAGACCGATGAAACATCCGAAGATTGACTTTATCAGCAGGGCAAAAATCAGTTACGGTATCGTAGCTGTCGTTCTCGTGATCGGCTTCGGCTCGATGATCTTCAATGCCGCAAATGGCAACCGTGCTCTCAACTATTCCCTCGAGTTCCTCGGCGGAACGGCTACCACGGTTGATCTCGGCAAGGATTATGATCTGACCGCTCTTGACAACGAGGTCAAACCGGTCGTTATGGAAGTGACCGGTGATGCAAATGTCAACATGCAGAAGGTCGTGAACAGCACACAGGTCATCATCAAGACAAGAACGCTGAACGTTGAAGAGCGTATTCAGCTCACGGACAAGCTGGAAGAGAACTTTGACGTTGCCGCAGACAGTGTAACGACGGAGAACATTTCCGCGACCGTCGGTCAGGAAATGAGAAGAGACGCGATCCTTGCGGTCGTTATCGCGGTCGTTCTTATGCTGCTCTACATATTTGTCCGATTCAGAGATATCCGTTTCGCTACATCTGCGGTTATTGCTCTGATTCATGACGTTCTGGTAACACTGACAGCATATGCGCTCCTGAGAATTTCCGTAGGTAATTCTTTCATCGCGGTCATGCTTACGATCCTCGGTTATTCCATTAACTCCACGATCGTTATCTTCGACCGTATCCGTGAGAAGCTTCCGACGCTCTCGAAGAACGGCAGCCTCAAGGATCTTGTGAACGAGTCGGTAAACCAGACGCTTACACGAAGCATCTATACGAACATCACGACGCTTGCGTCTATCCTGGTGCTCTACATTGTCGGTGTTGCCTCCATTAAGGAGTTCACGCTTCCGATGATGGTCGGTATCGTAGCCGGTGCATATTCATCCGTATTCCTGACGGGCGTGCTTTGGTTCCTTATGAAGACAAGGCTCGGCAAGGCGGCGGAAGAGTATAAGGCGGCTGAGGTCAGGGCCGAGAGAGAGGCTGTGAAGGCTGAGGCGGCGGCTAAGGGAGAGGGCGTGAAGAGTGCGTCGAATCCGAATGTGATCCGCAAGAAAAAGAAGAAGAAATAATCCCTCTGATCTGGAGGGGATGGGACTCGAGAAGGCCGATATATATCCGCGAGAAGCTGCTTCGCAATGCTTCTCTTAGGATATATATCGGCCTTCTCTCGGATTTCTCTGTCTGATGAAGATCAGAGGGCTATTTGGAGGGGCGGTTAGGGGACAATGATGTTCGTGAATATGGGGGACGACCTCGGGCGGGGTCAGACCCCGTTTTGACACTGGCTTTCTTAAGGATTTTGAGCTATCATAGCTTTCATAACATGCCTGATGTAGGAAAGAAGGATATGAGATTTATGGAAAAATGGGTTGTCGCCGCCAAAAAAGCGGATTTCAAAGCCATCGGAGAGAAGTTCAACATCGACCCGGTCATCGCCAGAATCATACGGAACAGAGACATCGTAGGTGATGAAGCCATCCGCGAATTCCTGTACGGAAGTCTCGAAGACCTGCATGACCCGATGCTGTTTAAAGACATGGACAAAGCCGTCGCAATCCTGAAACAGAAAATCGCGGATAAAAAGCGCATCCGGATCATCGGAGACTATGACATCGACGGCATCATGTCCTCCTTTATCTTAAAGACCGGATTCAAGGAGCTCGGTGCCGATGCGGACATCAAAATTCCCGATCGCATAATGGACGGATACGGAATCAACGAGAACCTGATCCGTGAGGCCTATGAAGACGGCGTCGATACGATCGTGACCTGCGACAACGGAATCTCTGCCGGAGAGCAGATCCGCATCGCGAAAGAACTCGGAATGACGGTCGTCGTGACAGACCACCATGAAGTATTGAATGCCCCCGAGGCCGCAGACGCCGTTATCGATCAGAAACAGGCCGACTGCCCCTATCCGTACAAGGAACTGTGCGGAGCTGCGGTCGCCTGGAAGCTGATTCTGGCGCTGGGCGGAGACAGGGAGATGAGACTCCTTCAGTTCGTAGCATTTGCCACAATCGGGGATGTGGTCGATCTCACCGGAGAGAACCGCATCCTTGTGAAGGAAGGACTAAAGCAGCTTCGACAGACCGAAAACCGGGGAATGCGCGCACTGGCGGAAGCCTGCCGTGTAAAACCTGAAGCAATCGATGCCTATCACATCGGTTTTGTCCTGGGCCCCTGCATGAATGCCAGCGGCAGACTCGACACAGCTCTCAGAGCCTGCAGTCTCCTGGAGGCTGAAGAGGAATATGCTGCCTCTAAGATCGCAAGGGAATTGAAGGAACTCAATGACAGCCGCAAGGCTCTGACGGAAAAGGGTGCCCTGAAAGCACTCGAATATGTCGAACGAAACGGTATCCTTCAGGACAAAATCTATGTCATTTACCTGCCGGATCTTCACGAATCTCTCGCGGGAATCGTTGCGGGCAGGGTCAGGGAGAAGTACAATCATCCGACATTTGTCCTGACGAGAAGTGAGGACGGGGTAAAGGGCTCCGGACGATCGGTCGAAGCCTATAAGATGTTCGACGGCCTTGTCGGGGTTGCCCACCTGCTCAAAAAATTCGGCGGACATCCCATGGCTGCGGGTCTGTCCCTTGATGAGGAAAATATTGACATTTTCAGAAGAGAAATCAACAGGCAGTGTCTGCTCGGGAAAGAGGATTTTGTTCCGAAAATTGTCATTGACGTACCGATGCCGATCAATTACGTGTCCGAAAACCTTATTCGGGAGATGGAACTTCTCGCACCTTACGGAAAGGCCAACCCGAGACCGCTCTTTGCCCAGAAAGGCGTCGTCTTCTCCAACCCGAGAATCCTCGGAGCGGACCGTAATGTTCTGAAGGCCAGGCTCAGCGTATCGGGAGACGGGTCATTCGGCTACGGAAGTGTTGACGGCATCGCTTTTCGGAGAGCTGACGAACTCATGGAAAGAATAGAGGAAGGAAGACCGCTGTCCATCCTCTATTACCCGCAGATCAATGAATACATGGGGAGACGCACCGTGCAGGTCGTCATTACGGGCTTTATGTAAATTTTAAGTGTGAAATTCGTTGAACAAAATGCACAAATGATGTTATAATCATCTCTAATGTTTCATAAACAGGGGCGGATATCATGTATCCGCTTTCTTTACTTGAAAAATCTTCGCAGTTTAATCCATTCTACACTTTAGGGAGAGCATGTCATGATTAGAGAAAGTATTGAAGATTACATAAGAACTATTCCGGATTTTCCGGAGCCGGGAATCATGTTCAGAGACATCACAACAGTTTTGTCAGATGCGGACGGTCTCAAGATGGCTATCGATGAGATGCAGAAGACTCTTGAGGGGGTTGATTTTGACGTAATTGCCGGTGCCGAGTCCCGCGGGTTTATTTTTGGCGCGGCTCTTGCCTACAACCTGCACAAGCCTTTCATTCTGATCAGAAAAAAAGGCAAGCTTCCCTGTGAAACGGTCGAGATGTCATATGACCTTGAATATGGTCAGGCGACAATCGAGATTCATAAAGACGCTGTTTCCCCGGGACAGAAAGTCGTCATCGTCGATGATCTGATTGCCACCGGCGGAACTGTGGCAGCGGCAGCGAAGCTTATCGAAAAGCTTGGCGGAGAAGTCGTCAAAATGGTCTTCTTAATGGAACTCAAGGGGCTTTGTGGCCGTGAAAAACTTGCCGGATACGATGTCGCAAGCGTCGTGGCATATGAAGGTAAGTAAGAATAATTCTGCGTCTTTTCAGCCAGACATCGGGGGGTGTCTGGCTGTATTATAAAATGCTCAAACTCCTGACCGTCTGCGTACTGTATGCGGGAAGTTTAAGCAAATTGTTTTCTTTAATGAGAACGGGAACGAATGAAAATCGCCTATGATGAGGTGCACAGGGAATTTTCAGTGGATTGGCATTTGGAAAGTGGCAGGTAGGTTATGGCAGAAATGATTAGAAAATCAGATAGTGGGACAGGGGGAAAGAGGTATCTGTTGACACGAAATGAGCAGGAACTGCATAACCCGAAGGATTTCACCAGTCCGGAGGAACTGTACGGCATTCTGGTCCGTAGTGTCCTGAAATATCATCCGTCCGATGATCTGACGATGATAGAAAAAGCGTATAAAATCGCATACAATGCGCACAAAGAACAGAGGAGAAAATCGGGAGAACCGTATATAATCCATCCGCTCTGCGTGGCTTTGATACTTGCGGACCTTGAACTGGATAAGGAGACCATTACTGCCGGTCTTCTTCATGATGTTGTCGAAGATACGGTCATGACCAATGAAGATATCCGGAGGGAGTTCAATGAGGAAGTGGAACTCCTTGTGGACGGCGTCACGAAACTCGGTCAGATCGGATATAAGGCGGATAAAGTGGAGGTCCAGGCCGAAAACCTCAGAAAAATGTTCCTCGCCATGGCGAAGGACATCCGCGTTATACTGATCAAGCTTGCGGACCGCCTGCACAATATGAGAACGCTTCAGTATATGAGGCCTGAAAAGCAGAAGGAGAAGGCCCGTGAGACGATGGACATCTATTCTCCGATTGCGGGACGACTCGGTATCGCGCGAATCAAGACCGAGATGGATGACCTTGCGCTTCGTTATCTCGAACCGTCTATTTATTTCAGCCTTGTCCAGCAGGTAGATGCCCGCAAGACACAGCGGGAGGCTTTTGTGGACGGAATCGTGCAGGAAGTCTGGAAGAAAGTGGAGGACGCCGGCATTAAGGCGGAAGTCAAGGGAAGAGTAAAACACTTCTTCTCGATTTACAAGAAGATGGTCAATCAGGATAAGACGATCGATGAGATCTACGACCTTTTTGCCGTCCGGATCATTGTCAATTCCGTGCCGGAATGTTACGCTTCGCTCGGCCTTATCCATGATATGTATACGCCGGTGCCCGGCAGATTTAAGGACTACATCGCCATGCCGAAGGAGAACATGTATCAGTCGCTCCATTCGACGCTGATCGGTCCGGGCGGGACGCCTTTTGAGGTCCAGATACGTACATTTGAAATGCATCGAACCGCCGAATACGGTATTGCGGCTCACTGGAAGTATAAGGAAGTCTCGAACGGAAGACAGGTAAGCGGTAATCAGGAAGAGGAGAAGCTTTCGTGGCTCAGACAGATCCTTGAGTGGCAGCAGGACATGTCCGATAACAGGGAATTCATGTCCCTTCTGAAATCGGACCTCGATCTCTTCAATGAAAATGTATACTGCTTCTCACCTGCCGGCGATGTCAAATCCCTGCCGAATGGTTCCTGTACCGTGGACTTCGCCTACAGCGTCCATTCCGCGGTCGGAAATACGATGGTCGGAGCGAGAGTCAACGGGAAGCTGGTCCCGATCGAGTATGTTCTTCAGAACGGCGACCGCGTTGAAATCATCACGTCTCAGAATGCGCGCGGACCGAGCAGAGACTGGCTCAAGATCGTCAGGAGTACGCAGGCCAAGAACAAAATCAATCAGTGGTTCCGTCAGGAACTCAAGTCTGAAAATATAGAAAAAGGCAAGGAACTGGTTTACCAGTGCGCAAAACAAAAAGGCTATCAGCCGTCGGATCTCATGAAGAACGAGTACATGGAAGGCGTCATGAGAAAGTACGGCTTCCGCGACTGGAATTCTGTCCTTGCGGCCGTCGGGCACGGCGGTCTGAAAGAAGGTCAGGTCGTCAACAAGATGATCGATCTTCTTGAAAAAGAAAAGAAGAAGAAAATCACGGATGAGGAAGTCCTCGTTGCCACATCTCTTAACAAGGAAAAGCTGCCTCTGGTCAGAAAAGACAGCAAGGGCGGCATTGTTGTACAGGGACTCAATGATCTGGCCGTGCATTTTGCGAAATGCTGTAATCCGATTCCGGGCGACGAGATCGTGGGATTTGTCACAAGGGGAAGAGGCGTGACGATTCATCGCACGGACTGCGTCAATATCATGAATATGAGCGATGAGGACCGCGGACGGCTGATCGAGGCCGAGTGGCTTCTTCCGGAAGATGAGAAAAATGGTTCCGTCTATGCCGCCGAAGTTGTCATATATGCTCAGAATCGTACGGGACTTCTCGTCGACATCTCAAAAACGCTTACCGAGCGGAAGATCGACATCGGCCAGATGTCCGTCCGCACGAACAAGCAGGGAATGGCAACTCTCGAGATGAGCTTCAGTGTCCATTCCAAGGATGAGCTGAGCGTCGTGATCCGCGAACTTCACAAAATACAGAATGTTGTTGATGTCACAAGAAAGACAGGGTGATTATGAATATTTACGTAAATGTCGTCGGTGAACTGATGACCAACTGCTATATAATCGAGAATGAGGAGACGAAAGAGGTCCTGATCGTAGATCCCGGTGATGATGCTTCAGGTATAGCGGAGTCGATTGAGGAGAGAGGTGAAAAACCTGTCGCGATCCTGCTGACCCATGCGCACTCGGATCATATTATGGCAGTTCCGTCTCTTCGCGAGATTTACAGCGGATTGCCGGTCTATATCGGGGAAATCGAAGTGCCGCTCCTCGCCGACGGAGAGAGAAACAATCCGTTCGGCACATCCGAGGGCATGACGGCGGATCACACCGTAAAAGAAGGAGATATTCTGGATCTGGCCGGATTTGCGATCAAGGTTCTTCATACTCCGGGCCATACCGCCGGAAGCGTATGTTATTATTTTGAAGAAGAGAAGGTACTTGCTGCCGGAGATACTCTGTTCTATCACAGCTACGGAAGGACAGACCTTCCGACCGGCTCGGGAAAAGCCATGTTCTTTACTCTCAAGCGGCTTATACACGAGCTTCCCGAAGATGTGCAGGTTCTTCCGGGTCACGGGAGAGCGACCACGATCGGTTTCGAAAAGAAGGTGAAGAAGTTCCTATGAATATCGGCGTACAGCTCGACCGCGAAGAATTCTTATACGATATCCACTCCCTTGTAAAGAGTTTCTTCCCGGATGATGATGTAAGTATCTATACGGACGGTGACACAGATAAATGTGAAACCGCCCGCGATCTTTTGTTATGCGTCCATATACCGGAAATACATGACCGGAAACAGGTCAAGGATACCCTGAAGCGTCAGATTTATGAGATGCTTCGGGATTATACCGGTAAGGAGCTTCCGTGGGGGACTCTCTCCGGTATCCGTCCGACAAAGATTCCGATGAAAATGCTGGAAGAAGGCCTCTCAAAGGATGAAATCATAAAGAATATACAGGGAACGTACCTGACATCCGACGAGAAAACGGAGCTGGCGATCCGGATTGCGGAAAATGAGCGAAAACTGCTCGCCAATGTTCCGCACGGAGCCGGAACATTCAGTCTCTATGTTCACGTTCCGTTCTGTCCGTCAATCTGTCTTTACTGCACATTCAGCGCATCACCCGTCAAGGTATGGGAGAAGAGAATGGATGAGTACCTTGACGCGGTGGAATCCGAGCTCGCGTGCGGATTTCCGCTGGGACAATTGCCGGATTCCGAGAAAAAAGTCGAATTTACACCGGATGACAACAGAAGTCCGGTCACCTTTTATGTTGGCGGGGGAACGCCTACCAGTCTTTCCGCCTCTCAGTTGGACCGTCTTCTTGGTATGTGCGAGAAGTATTACGATCTGTCGAACTGTGTCGAGAGGACTGTGGAGGCCGGTCGGCCTGATTCGATTACGACCGAGAAGCTGGAGGTCATGAGGAGGCATCACATCACACGGATATCGGTGAATCCCCAGACGATGAATCAGAGAACACTGGACCTTATCGGCCGGCACCATACCGTGGAGGATACCCGGCGGGCTTTCCGGATGGCACGGGAAGCCGGGTTCGACAATATAAATATGGATATTATCCTCGGGCTTCCCGGTGAGGAGGCACCGGATGTGCGGAACACACTCCGCCTGATCGAGGAGCTCGGCCCCGACAGTCTTACCGTTCATTCGCTCGCGGTGAAGCGCGCGTCAAGACTGACAAAGACACTCCGAGAGGAGCACGCCGCGGGAAAAATTGCGGATTACAGCAGGTATGAGGGGCTTACATTTGTCAACTCAGGCGAAATCATCGGGAGCGCCTATGAATCCGCGCTCAGAATGGGGATGGAACCGTACTATCTGTACCGGCAGAAAAATATGAAGGGCGGACTGGAAAATACGGGATTTGCGAAACCCGGCAGGGAGTGCCTGTACAATATCCTGATCATGGAAGAGATGCAGGAAATCCGCGCATTCGGCGCGGGTGCCTCGACCAAGACGGTGTCTTCGGATGGCAGAATTGAGAGAATCATTAATCCGAAGGACGTAAAGACCTATCTGGAGAGGGTTGCTGCAAACACAGCGGCCCCGTAAATGAAAGCGTCTTCTTTACAAAGGATGACGCGAATGCTAATATGTACGTTTGGGTAAGCATATATGGGAAAAATTGTTGACTATAATCTGACAGAAGAAATATCGCACGGCATCTACGTCAGCCGTCTCGCCCGGGACGTAGCCCGGGAACTCGGCCATGACGAGGAAATGCAGTACGATATGGCGCTCGCCGGATTTCTGCATGACATCGGTAAGCTGAGGCTTACAAATTATATTTACGGCGAAGAGTCTGCGGATTCTCCTCTTATGATCGAGGAGATGAAATATGTCCGGATGCACTCTCTGCTGTCTTACGATATCGTAATGAGCAGAGGGTATAATCATCGTATCTGCCAGACAATTCTTTATCATCATGAGAATATGGACGGGTCCGGGTATCCGGAGAACCTGCGCGGAGAAATGATCCCGGAGGGGTCAAGAATCATAAGGGTCTGCGATGTATTTGCGGCGCTTACGACGGACCGTCCGTACAGAAAGCGGTTCGCGAAAGACGAAGCGCTCAGCCTCATGATCGAGGAAATCAACAATTTTGACATGCGTGTGTTCCTGGCTTTCGAGCGGGTGGTTCATCAGGTCGGAACAAGCTATCAGCCGGATCTTCCGGATCTCAGCAATGTACTTCTTGAAAACTTTGTCGGACTGGATAGAATTCTCCGGGAAAAAAGACTGAGAGATGATTCCGATGAAGCGGGCCGACCGATTGAAAGACACATATGAAGTCAAGTTAGTTACCTGCCCGACAGGGCAGGATAAAAAGAGTTCCGTATACGGGACCCCAAGAAAGGAAATACAGTATGGCACTCAAGAAAAAACCTGTTAACGGTATGAAGGATATTCTGCCGGCCGAGATGGCTGTCCGCATGTATGTGATCGGACTGATCCGCCAGACTTATGATGAGTTCGGCTTCTCCTCCATCGAGACGCCGGCTGTCGAGCACATCGGCAATCTTCTTTCCAAGCAGGGCGGTGAGAACGAAAAACTCATTTTCAAAATCTTAAAGCGCGGTGAGAAGCTGGATCTTTCCCGGCCGACCACGGAGGATGCAGTGACGGACAGCGGACTTCGCTATGATCTGACACTTCCTCTGTCGAGATATTATGCAAATCATGCAAATGAACTCCCGTCGCCTTTCAAAGCTCTTCAGATCGGCAGTGTCTGGCGTGCGGACCGTCCGCAGCGCGGCAGATATCGTCAGTTCACACAGTGCGACATCGATATTCTCGGCGATCCG
>ODAI012207225.1_pt1 | contig 12556 bp, 13 predicted proteins | sample 1539321 | NCBI WGS metagenome assembly ODAI01 (sample SAMN02144231, study PRJEB22623) | gut metagenome | biome: sheep rumen | host: Ovis aries | place: New Zealand
CATAAAAAAAGAACTAATTAAAGTTCTATATTATTATTGTTTAACCGCTTCGCTAACGAATTAACAAGTTAATTCGCGAAAACCTTCTAGCAGAAGTATCCATTATTTAAATAATTTAATTATATTAGCAGTAAATACAATAATTGTAGCAATTAGTATAAATCTATTAATCTAAAAAGGTTTATTGGTAGAATTACCATTTTCCATAAATACGCTTCTAGGATTATTAATAACATATAAAGTTTCAAATAGTATATTAATTAGTCTAATTAACTAACATGTAATTTATATAAAATATGAGTTTCTGTATCATAATAATATAAGTCAAACGTATAAGGATTTTCTAAATCTTCACTAAAAAGCAAATAATAATCACTCTCCTCAATATCAATATTATAAAAATCATATTTATCTAATTTATTTAATGCTACCATTGTTTCTTTAAAATAATCACGAAACAACTTAATTGTTTCAATATTTTCATTAGTTACTTTATAATACCTAGAAAAAAACTTTTCATCTTCTTTTTCTGTATAATAATACTTATAATATTCATCATAACCTTGAAAACCGACTTGCTGTATAAATCTCTCTTCCTTATAATATCCATATATAACATTACTTACATAGTAATCAAATAAAAACTCAAATAAAAAAATTAGAGACCAAAATATAACTAAAATTAATAAAGAAATTAATATATATATAATACCCCTTTTTCTCTTTTTATTTTTCTTATTTTTACTATCATTCATAAATTACACCAATCCCTCTTTTTTGTAATCTTATTATTATAATTATCGTCGAAAATATTCATAAATCTGTAAATCATATAAAATATGTGATTGAGCATCATACAAATGTAACCAGAGATCATGAGATCGATAACAAGAATATTTTTCACCTTCAGGATCACAATATTCATGAATAATATAATAATCATCATAATCAATAGCATTTTCATCTAAATCAAATATATCTGATTTTTCTTGCTCTATCATTATATTTTTAAAATTATTATAAAAATCTTTAATCATTTCTATATTTTCTTCATTGACTTTATCATATCCCTCCAAATATTTTTCATTATATGTGTCACGATAATAATATTTAGTATAATAAATATTATTAGATAAACTAATACTATAACTATAAGATTCATATTTATAATATCCAGCTATTGAATTATCTGCATCACCTCCAAAAAAAATATGGTAAGCAATAGGAGATAAAACTATAAAAAACAAGAAAAAAGATGGTAAAGAACATATAATTACCCATTTAATTATTTTTTTACTTTCATTCATAATCAAAATTCCCCTTTCAAAATTTTCTAATCTTTCACCTTATAATCATTATTTTTAACTTTAATAACATAATTAAATGGTCTAATAACACCATATGAACTAGATACTGCAGCAAAGTTATTTAAAGTTGAAGCAAGTATATTCTTGGATTTAGAACCAAATGATGTAGTATATTCTTTCGGTTCTTTAGGATCTGTATAATCATATTTATCTACAATTTCTACAGTTAAATCCCAATTACCATTTTCTTTTTTATTTCCTTTTATATTCAATTTAGCCCCATGTATAGCAAATAATAAATCACCTTCTAAAAACTCAACATTTTGATTTTCAACATTTACTTCTTTACCTTTTAAATATTTATTAATAATTCTTTTAAATTCATCATATCCAAATAATAATTTATTATAATATTCATCTTCAATTATCAATGGATTTTCTTCATCATATTCTTCTTTATTGTTTAATGATAATCGAAGTAAATATCCTGAAAGAGGTTTATCAAAAAGATAACCACCTACTACAACAGTTTCCCAAAATATATATTGCATATCATAAAATGCCATATGATGTAATGGTGATAGTTCTTTTGAAGAATTAAATATAAATGAAAAGCCATTCAAAATAGTTTTATCTTTAGTTTCATCTATATCTTCAATTTTTGTAGACTTTTTTAATTCAGATTTAGCTTCACTAAGTTCTTTATCAAATTTTACGTAATAATTATATACTTTATAAAAACTATTTAATAAATAAACAGGTTCCATAGATGCAACTAATGGCTTAAATACAGATATATTTCTAATATTGTCTACTAATTCTTTCTTTAGTTTTTCAGTAAAATCTAATTTTATTAAATTTAAATAACTAAGTGCAATAGCATTTTTCAATAATGCTTTCTTTTTCTCTTTGTTCAAAAAGTATTTAGAATTTTTATGAGATACAGCATTAATTAAATGCTTTTCTTTATTTAAAGTGTACTTAGGAACTGAAATATCTAATTGTTTATACAAATTATTAAGACAACCTCTCCCAAACATATCGTTTCGATAATCAAAAGGCTTATTACAAATCATACATTTCTTTTCTTCACAAACTTTTCCCTTCTTAGTCATAATAAATACTTCCTTCCTTAAACCAATCATCTTAACTTCATTTTACCATATATTTCCAATATTTATTCTTTAAAATAATAGACTTTACATATTATATACTTTTAATGTCAAACCTCTTTTATCCACAGACTTGTTGATAGACTAATTATCCAAAATAAACTTTATATACTGGATAATTCTTGTAGAAGATAATGGAGAAGTAACTTGTTACTTCGGGTTAGCTTTAGCTAATGAGTTAAAATATAAAAAAAGAATATCAAAATGATATTCTTATCTATATATAGGATATTTAGAAGTTAATTCTAATACTTCTTTAGAAAGTTCTTCAAGTGCACTATCATCATTACTATTCTTTAATGCTTTAGCAATAATCTTTCCAACTAATCTAAAATCATCTTCATTAAATCCTCTCGTAGTCATCGCAGGACTGCCTATTCTAATACCACTAGTAATAAAAGGTTTCTCTGTATCATTAGGAATAGTATTCTTATTAACTGTAATATGAATTCTATCTAAAATAACTTCTGCTTCTTTACCCGTAAGACCAGTACTAGATTTAACATCCACTAGTATTAAATGATTATCAGTTCCCCCTGATATAATTCTAAATCCTTCTTCTTTTAAACTATTAGATAATGCTTTAATATTATTAATAACCCTTTTCTGGTATTCTTTAAATTCAGGCTGTAATGCCTCATAAAAACACTGTGCTTTCGCAGCAATAACATGCATTAAAGGTCCACCTTGAATACCAGGGAATACTGTTTTATTAATTTTCTTAGCAATCTCTTCATCATTGCAAAGAATAATACCCCCTCTAGGACCTCTAAGTGTCTTATGCGTAGTAGAAGTAACAACATCCGCATATTTAACTGGATTAGGATGAAGACCAGCAGCAACAAGTCCTGCTATATGAGCCATATCAACCATTAAGTATGCCCCTATCTCATCACAAATACTTCTAAATTTTTCAAAATCAATAATTCTTGAATAAGCACTAGCCCCCGCTATTATCATTTTAGGTTTTTCTTTTAATGCAAGCTCTCTTAGTTTATCATAATCAATAACTTCAGTTTCACTATCTACATCATAAGAAACTATCTCATAATCCTGTCCACTAAAAGAAAGACTATGACCATGTGTTAAATGACCTCCATTAGATAAATTCATACCCATTACTTTATCTCCGTGATTAAGTAGAGCTCTATACACTGCCATATTAGCTGATGATCCACTATGAGGTTGAACATTAGCATATTTACATCCAAATAATTCTTTTAAATAATCTATAGCAAGATTTTCTACTATATCAACATTTTCACATCCGCCATAATATCTCTTACCAGGATATCCTTCGGCATACTTATTCGTAAATACGCTACCTTGTAATTTCATTACTTCTTCTGATACATAATTTTCACTAGCAATAAGTTCAATATTATTATTTTGTCTTTCAATTTCTTTATTTAAAGCCTCTAATATCTTTTTATCCATTATCTTTCATCTCCTTAGCTAGTAATATATTTTCCATAATCATAGCTACTGTCATTGGTCCAACTCCTCCAGGTACCGGAGTTATATAAGAACACTTGTCTTTTATTTCATCAAAAGATGCGTCTCCTACTACCTTATTATCTACTCTCGATATACCAACATCAATAACTATAGCCCCATCTTTTACCATTTCTTTATTAATAAGATTTGCTCTTCCAACAGCAGATACTAATATATCCGCAGTTCTACAAATACCATCTAAATTCTTTGTCTTAGAATGACACACAGTAACTGTCGCATTCCTATTCATCATCGCATGACTAAGTGGTTTACCAACAATATTACCTCTACCAACAATAACTACATGCTTTCCTTCTAGTTCTATTTTATATTCATCAAGTAGTCTAATAATACCCTTTACCGTACAAGGAACTAATCCATCTTTATTCATATATAAATTATAAATATTATCTTTCGTAAAACCATCTACATCCTTATAATATTTAATAGTACCAGCACACTTATCAAAATCAATATGATTAGGTACTGGACTCTGAAGAATAATACCAGTAACCTCTTCATCATCATTAAGTCTATCTATTAAACTAATTACTTCATCTTCACTAGTTCTTTTATCTAATAAATATTTATCACACTTAATACCTACATATTCACAAGCCTTCTCTTTATTTCTAACATATATCTTACTAGCCTCATTATCACCTACTAAAATAATAGCAAGATTTAATTTCAAATTATTTTTCTCTATTTTATCTTTAACATCATCAATAATCTTATCTCTAAGCATTTTACCATCCATTATTGTCACATTCTCACCTCGTTTAACTATCATAATTATATCATTAAATTATCCATTTTACTATATAAAAAAGAATATTGTCAAAAGACAATATTCTAGTTTTCTAATTTTTTAACTCTTTTAGCACTATCTATAACTTCATTATCTTCAAAATAAACATTTAAAAAGTTTCTCGAAGCAATATAATCACATAAGTGAACAAATAACTCGTCATTTTCTTTAGGTACCGGTAATACTTCATATCCACCTTTATCCTTGTTCCATGGTCCCATATGCGAAGCAATCATTCTAGCAACATCTTCAGCATCCTTCTCAGGCATAGGTAAATTCTTAATACTATCTAGAATAAAATCACGCATCAAAATAGGATGATTAAAAGCTGTATGACCACTATAAATGATACCAGATTTAAAGCCATCATGAAGCATTATAGCCATTCTTATTAAATCTTTTTTATGTTCATCAAAAGGACAAAACACACTATCTCTAAAAAGTTCTTCTCCTATTCTACATGCCACTTTGACATGTCTAACTAGTCCACCTTCTCCTAAAGAAAAATCAGGATGAAATCTTCCAGAATTAGAAGCAGGTATTTCATAAAAATAATCAGGCATTAATTCAAGAATAGTCTCTGTACTTTTTCTAATTCCTTCATCATTAATTTTACTTAGTTCAACATTAAATACATCTTTTTTCATATAATCAAATCCTCCTTACTAATATCTTTTTATATATTTACATTTAGGATAATTACTACATCCAGTAAATTTTCCATATTTACTTGTTCTTTCAACAAGAGTGCCACCACATTTAGGACATTTATTAATATTTTCTTTTTTCTTTTGATTAGCTATTTTTTTAGTTTCAACAACATGTTTTTTCTTCTCTTTTTTCTCTCTAATATTTACAGCATTAATATAATCATATATCTCCCTATAATACATAATTTGTTCATCGCTATACTTAAGAATAGTATCTAATAAATCTTTTAAAAGAACAACTTTTTTAGATTTAACATTTACTTTTGCCCTACTAGAAATACAAACAAGAGGAATAAAAATACTTTCTTCTAAATTTAATATTTCTTTTAATACTTGAACATGTCCATAATTTTGATGAATTGGGTTATGTAAATAATATACCTTCTTTTTAAATCTCTGCTCCCAATTTTTATCAAAGTCATTACCTTTTATATAACCATTATATTGCTTGGTTTCAATAACAAAAATACCATATTTTGATATAACTAAATGATCAATTTGACAAGTTTTATTATTATACTTTAAAAGTAAATTATTAATTATTAAATAATCTTTAGGAAGCTTTTTAAGTTCCATTCTTACCCAAAATTCTCCAGCATACCCAATAATTCTATTACCAAAAAGCACACATATTATAGCTAATATAGCAAGAATTATAAGTATTGGATTATTTAGGTACATTTCTTTGAAAAAAGCATTTACAAATTCATTCATAATACCACACTACTTAATATTTTTTTTCTATTTCTTCTTTATTATTTTTAGGTTCTTTTATAATAACTATATCAATATCACCAAATTTGTCTCTAAGCATTTTCTCTGCTTTAGGAGCTTTCCCACTACCACAATATAAGATAAAAGAAACTTTCTTTTTATCTAAATTAATATTATCTAACACAGTATTAATCGCTGGTACTAGTCTTCCATTCCATATTGGACTACCAATAATAATTTCATTATAAGAATCGATATTATTATCAAAATTAGAGAGCTTTGCTTTATAATTAATACCCGCTAGAAAGCCACCTTTAAGTATTTTAAAAATATAACTTTTAGGCATCTTATCTTTCATAATAACTTTTCTAATATCAATATTCTTATCTTTAAGATAATCTGCTACTACATCTCCATTACCACTTAAACTATAATAAATAAATAATTTCTTCATATCTTCTCCCTATACATTAATTCTATTAAAATCTTTACTACCATATTTATTTAAATATAACAATAATAAACTAAAAATAATCATATAAAATAAATTACTAAGTATCAATACTAATATATTAGAAGTGCCGACATTAAGAAGCATTACCAAAACAAATATTGTAATAAATGATAGTGCCATACCGATAAATACCGATATCATTGAACTCATACTTTGTTTAACAACTTCCGTATCATTTTCTGCATCCATCTTTGGATATTTTAAATTAACAAGAATACCAATAGTTTCTGATACTAAAGGTAGTATTATTGAACCAATAATAATCATTAAAATTTCCATTATATTAAAACTAAATCTAATAAACATAATAATGTCTCCTAGTAATATTATAGGTACCATAATTAATACAGAAGTAACTACTTTAGACATAATAATAATTGTAGATTTAATAGGTAAACTTTTTAATATATTAAATGATTTACCATCTAAAGATATCATTGAACTACTAATTGATGTCATAAAAGAAGTAAAACAAACAAAACCATATAAAATAATAGGTATATAAGATTGAATCTCATCAAGAGATATATTTCCTTCTACAATTAAACTCTTAGTAATACTATCAAATTTAAAACATATCGAAATAATACCAATAATAAATAATACCAATCCAAATCCAGCATTAATCATAAATACAGGAGTATTAAAAAATCTATTTAATTCTTTCTTAACTAAAGCTACTTTAGGACTATTAACTTTAATATTATAATTCTTTTTCTTAGAAATACTTTTTTCTTCTTTAACACTTGAATTAATCTTAAAGTATCTAATACTCATAATATATATACCAATAATAAATATAAGTATATTAATAACAATAAATAATAATAAATCTATGATCTTAAAATTAGTAACCATCTTAACATAAGCATTCGAAGGATAATATAAAGAAGTAATAACACTATTAATATGACTAGCATTATTTGTAAAGTTACTTAAAATATTCTCCATATTAAAAGAAAAATAAAAGATTACAAGTAATAATAAAGTAGTAACAATAACCTGAGCCATATTCTTAAATTTAAATTTAGATGAAGTACTAGAAATAATACCTCCTATTAAACAAGATATAACAATAGGTATTATTGGAAGTAATAATAACATAAATAAACTAACTATATAATAACTAATACTAACTTTAACATTAATAGCATAAACAGTCATAGCAGGAAGTAAAAACAAAGAATTATAAAGTAGTTCAAATACATAGAACTTAAATATCCTAATAAATAGAACGGTTCTTCTCTTAATAGGTAAAGATAATAACAAATTATCGTCCTTACAATTAAATAATAAATTGCTAGATTTATAGATACCTTCAACTAAAGTTAAAAAGAAAGTAACAATAGTAAATAATGATAAAAGTGTATATTCAGATTTAATACTAGTTAAAGGTTCAATTATCATATTAGCATAAGAACCAACTGAAAACATACAAATAATAGCTAAGATAATAGGAAGAATTGTTCTCTTACCATTAGTATTCTTAATCTTAAATATATCCATATTATCTGTCATAGTAGCTTTAATAAGTGAAATAATCTTTTTCATAACTATTCCTCTAACTCTAAAAAGACATTTTCAAGAGACTTATCCCCTTTAATATCTTTCATACTACCCACTTTTACTAATTTACCATTTTTAATAATAGCAACTCTAGAACAAAGTTTTTCAGCAACATCAAGAATATGTGTTGAGAAAAATATCGTTTTACCATCTTTAATCATTTCATGCATAACTTCTTTAATATCAAATACAGCTTTAGGATCAAGTCCCACAAAAGGCTCATCCATAATAAGAATTTTTGGATCATGAGAAAGAGCAGAAATTATTGCTATCTTCTGTTTCATACCATGAGAAAAAGATTTTATTGTATCGCCAAGTTTATCTTCCATCTCAAACATCTTCGCATATTTATCTATATTCTTCTTTCTCTCTTCAAGACTAACTTCATACATATCACATATAAAGTTAATAAAATTAATCGCTGTCATATTTTCATATAATTCAGGATTATCTGGAACGAAAGCCATATCCTTCTTACATTCTATAGTATCATTTTTAATAGATTTACCATTAATAAGAATATCTCCTTCATCAAAATCATGGATACCAGTAATAGCTTTAATTAAAGTCGTTTTACCAGCACCATTATGTCCAATAAAAGCAAATATTTCTCCTTCATTAACATTAAAAGAAACATTATCGAGTGCCTTCTTATTACCATACTTCTTTGTAACATTCTTAATTTCTATCATAACATAACCTCTCTTTACTTAATTATATCATCTTTAATGTAATAAAAAAAGTAGTAATAATTACTTAATACCACTCATTTTCTTATTAATATAACTAATAGCAAATTTAGAATTAATTTTATATAAAAATCTTAAAAATTTAGAATCATTACCTAAGAATAATTTAAATTTATTATTCTCCATAGCTTCAATTATCTTATAAGCCGCTACATCAGCTTCAAGTAATTTTAAAGGACTATATTTTGTAGAAGATTTAACTTCAACATTAGAATTTTTAGTAATATTCGTATTCATTGCTCCTGGTAAGACAATCATTACTCTAACATTAGTTCTTTCAAGTTCAGCATATAATCCTTCTGTAAATATTTTTAAAGCAGCCTTTGAAGCTCCATATATCGTTTGTCCGGGAAAAGGAAAGAACCCACCCATACTAGATACATTAACAATATATTGCTCGCTTCTATCTTTAGTTAAATCCTCCATAAAATATCTAATTAAATTAACAGGACCAAAGAAATTAACATTCATTACCTTATCAATAGTAGCATCATCCAAATTTTCCACATTAACAAATGGTTGTATAATACCAGCATTATTAATAATAATATCTACATCACTATAATCTTTTTTATATTCCTCTCTAAACTTCTTAATAGAATCACTACTACCCATATCAACAACATAAGTTTTTAATTTCTTAGAGTTAAGTTCTTCTTCGAGTAATTTTAAATTATCGTTATTAATATCAATACCAGCAACATTACAACCTTTTTTTAATAACTGTTTTGTAAGTTCCCTGCCAACTCCGCTAGCAGCTCCAGTTACTATAACATTCTTACCCTTTATCTTCATATTATCATCTCCATATTTTTATTACATATTAATTATATAAAATAACCAAATAAAAATCAATTCTAATTTTTAATCTTATTAAATCTCCATAGTATTAAACTTATAGTATATGAAATAATAAACATTACAGGAACTACAATAATTGAAGTCCATACACCGTTTTGTACAAAATAGTAAAAATCATATACAGGTGATACTATTCCATTATTCATATGAACTAATACATTTATTAAATAAAATAATCCGTACATAATAACAGGTATCACCCCATAGAAAGAATACTTAAATGATATCTTATTATTTCTTTCAAAAAATATAAAAGTAATCATACTAAATACAGGAACAAGTAAATGAAAAAATAAATTACTATTTAGAATCATTAAATATAAACTACCCACAAGAGGCCATAGATAAGCAAATACTACAATAAATGTAAGAGTAACCCCAGTCGTAGCCATTAGTTTTAATATATACATATATCTTGGTATCTCATCTATATTACCCCTTAATAATCTTATTTCAAATATCGCAAATAATAAAGAAATAATTCCCATAAATAAATTAGAATCCACCGTAAAGAACTTAAACATACCAAGTTTATTAGATTCTAGTATTATTTTTCCAGGCATAAATCTAAATCCTGTAAACATCATAATAGAGGCACCTATAACCATCATAAAAATAATAATATTAAAAATTAAAGATAATTTATATTTATTCATAATTCCTCCTGTTATACTATGTAAAGAAAATTATAGTGATAACCAATTGCAATTAAAATAAGTAGAGATATATTAATTAATAAAATTAGAACAATATGACTTCTTTTTTCCAGAACAAGATTAGCAACAAATTCTCTTATTAAAGCATTAGTATAAAAATACCATTTAGTCTTACTACCCATACCTTCACAATCAACACCCTCTTTATTAGCAATAACCCCACTTCTAAAAACATGATAGTTAGTCGTAGCAAAACTAATTTTAGCATCTTTATTAATACTATCAATTTTATCTTTAGAAAACTTCATATTTTCAATCGTACTAGTAGACTTATCTTCAATAATAATTTGTTTTTCTTTAATACCTTTTTCCATCAAATAATTCTTAATAGCGGTAGCTTCAGATATTATTTCATCACTACCCTTACCCCCAGATGGAATATAAATAATTTTCTTTTTCGTAGCCTCAAATTGTCTAATACCAAAATCAATAGCCTTATCAACTCTTGCCTTTAATAAAGGAGTAAGAGTACCATCATTTTTAATCTTTGATCCCAAAATAATAATAAAATCTTTATCATATTTAGGAATATGTCTCGCAGCCCTAACATTACAATATAAAGTAGCAATAATTAAAGTATATAAATAAGATAAAGTAGCATTAATACATATATCTAATGAATATTTAATAAATTGCTTTTCTGTTCCCAATAAAAGTCTACTGATAACAAAATATAAAGTTTGACTACCACAAATACCCATAAGTGATAATAAACCCAAAATAATACCAAGTAGTTTTCTAGGATCAAATCCTTCTTTTTTTATTAAAACAATATTAGTAATAATACTGTATATTGAAAGAATAATAATACAAGGAAGTGTAAGCATAGCAAAGAAAGAAAAAGATTGTAAAGTATTATTATATATATCAGCAATATTAATAACTTTCCAATTTTGTATAAGTAAGTTAATCTGTCTTAAAATATTAATATTAATAAATATAAGTAATCCCAAATTCATAATAATACCATAAGAATATTTATGTTCTTCATATTGCTTCTTAATATATAAAGTACATCCAATCGATATTCTAATTAAAAATAATATTAAAATAATTTGAATAGATTTACTTAAATTAGCACTATTAGATAAATCAGTTTTAGATATAATAATAGAACTTAAAATAATAAATAATAAACTAATAATTAAATAAATAATTTTTCTCTTCTTCATATTACTGCCCTCATCAATATTATAGCATTAATTTTCTATACTTTTATATTAATATTAGTCTTTATTAGAAAAATAAATATTTATTTTAATAATTTCTCCAATGCATTAGCATTTAATATTGTATTTGAAATAAATTTACCCTTATAAAAGTTAGCCCAATTATTAAATACACATGGAGTATTTTTTGCTTTCTCTAATGAATCAATTTTAATAAAATTTAATTTAATATTATTTTCTTTAGCATAATCAGATAGTTCTTTAACTTCATATTCTACGTAAGGACATTCATTAGAGTAATAGATTGTAAAATCATCATTATCAATTTCCATCTTTCTAGCACTATCACTAAATTTAGGTACTTCATTATCATTAAAAGATAGTACCATTAACTCATAATCATTAATAGTATCTACTACTATAAATCCAAAATGTTCAAAGAACTTTTTATCACCAATAAAAGGTTTCTTTTTCTTAGATACCAAAGTACATATACCACTCATACCTTTATCTTTAGCATCATTAATAGCATATTCAAGTAATTCTGTGCCAATACCCTTTCCTTTAAAGCCACCTGCAACCCATAAACAATATATATACATATAATTGTTACCTATAATAGGAACCCAAGCAGTCTCTATTGGTTCATACTCAATAAATATTTTACCCCTAGCATTTAATTTTCTAAATACATGCCCATCTTTTAATTTGCTTTTAATCCCCTCTTTCTTTTTATCTACACCTATTTGATGCTTAGGATCACCAATAGC
>ODAI014493121.1_pt1 | contig 12556 bp, 9 predicted proteins | sample 1539321 | NCBI WGS metagenome assembly ODAI01 (sample SAMN02144231, study PRJEB22623) | gut metagenome | biome: sheep rumen | host: Ovis aries | place: New Zealand
CATCAACTCCGAGCGCTACGAGGCTATTACAGTAGAAAGAAAGATCGGATGAATCCATAAACAGGATTCAGTAAAAGCCGGATTCCGGGAATAAGCCCCCGGCAGTTCCGGGGAGTCTGACATTGGGATGAGCCATGGGGACAATCCCGGATATCCGGATCAGGTGTATCTATCAAATCACGAAGCCCATCAACGGCAGGACAATCCCGGGTATCCGGATCAGGTAAAAATAAAAAGATAACACAGCACAAAAAATAATATGCAATAAAGACGCAATAGTAACACAATAGTAAAATGCAAAAAATATACAGCTGAAAATGCAGTAAAAATGCTCAGCAGGAATACGCAGTAAAAATATCCAGTAATCATACGAAGTAAAATGCGCAACAAAAACACACAGCAAAAATGCGCAACAAAAAGCCGCCCTCACAGGCGGCTTTTGTATTGGATTCACAAGAACAGCGGATCATGCTTTTCCCGGAGGACCCTCAAGAGTTCTGCTTCATTCCTTTTTGCCGGATTCACAAGAACGCCGGCTCATGCTTTTTTGTACAGGACCCGCAAGAGCTCCGGCCAGGTCTGTGTCCCGGCGATGGCCTTGAGCATGTCGGTATCCCGGGAGATTTCCAGCAGCTCGTCATAGACACGGATCATGAGCATGTCGTCGGCATCGGACTGCTCGGGGAGAGCCATGAAGAAGATGACGCGGACGGGGTGGCCCTTATGCTCAGTGGACTCTTCGAAGATACCCACCGCCAGGAGCATCTTGTCGTTGGCGGTCTGGATTCCGTGGGGAATTGCGACGCCGTTGTCAAAGACCATGGTGCCTTTTTCCTCGCGCTCAAAGAGGCGCTCCCCGAATCCTTCATCAATCTGACCTTCATCGGTCAGAATTTCAATCATCTCATTCAGGGCATCTATGTAGGAGCGGCCCTTTTCAAAGAAAAATACGCGGTCTTCATCCAGCAGGCTGCTCATGATGTACTGGTTGTCATCGAGGATGGGCATTTCGACCTGATCCCAGTAGCGGACCTTTTCCAGCTTGTGCTTGAGTTCCTTTTCATCGAAAATCTCCCGGATCCGGATCACCGGTTTCTTCGGAGTGAAGGGAAGCTCCACGGTCGTCAGGATGACATCGCAGTTGTCCAGCTCCCCGGGAGTCGCTGCCGCGTCCGACATAGTGCGGATCTGGACCTGGCTGTCCATGATCTTGCGCAGCTGCACGCTGATCAGACGGGAGGTCACGCGGCCTGTGCCGCAGATGACTGTAATGCGGAAGGGACGCTGCTGGCCGAGGTTGTTTTCCACGAGGAAAACACCGAAATAGGAAGCCAGATGGCCTCTTTCGTCCTCTGTTACCTTCAGACCCTTTTCCCGTTCGATGACGCGGGCGGCAATGCCGGACATCTCATAGGCCAGGGGGAACTTGGTCTTGAGTTCCTCCAGCATGGCATTGGGCTGGCGGATCTTGAAGCGCAGACGGTTCAGCATGAACATTAGATGATAAGCAAATTCATTCGCGAAATCCCTGGGATTAATGGAAATATCCAGTTCTGACCGGATCTGTTCCATGATTTTTTCAGAAAGGGGCTGGATCGTCTCATCCAGTTCCATTTCTTTTACAGAACCCAGATCGGCAGGCGTCCGCATACCGGCGAATGGAAGGAAGGCGAAAATCTTTTCCTCCACCGGGAAATCCACATGGAGATATCCGCCGATCCTGTCCAGCAGTTCATTGACCCGGAAAAACTCTCCGTTTGCGGTCAGGTTGTAGTAGGCATCTGTCAGCTTGCCGATGTAATGACCGGTGAGAAATCTGTCCATCATCAACAGCAGATAGCGCTGAAACTGAATGACGACCTGCTTTTCAAAGGCCTTTTTATCCATCTCTTCGCGGATCATTCCCCGGATATCATCGTCGAGGGGATAATCGCTGTAGAGAGCCTCGAAGCAGTTCTCCAGGACATAGGTGCGGATATCCAGCTCGTTTCCATGCAGGATCATGCCCTTGCTTGTCTTGCCGACAATTTTGAGGTTCCATGCATCCAGTTCCTCGCGAAGTTTTTTGAGATCGCTGACCAGTGTGGTACGGCCGACATTCATCTCATAAGCAAGCTCATCTGTCAGCAGAGGCTCGTCGGCCCGCATCAGTTCTCCGAACACGTAGTTCTGCCGTCCCCGGGGTGTGTCAAAGAGCCCGTTTGTGTCGCAGATTTTTTCGAAAGTCTTTTTATATGCAGCAGGATCGAAAATCCGAAGGCTGTAACGCCCTTGGACGCCCTCAATCGTGGCGCTTCCCTCGAGATCTTCATTTAGCTGCCGGATGTCATTGCGGACTGTCCGCTCGCTGACCCCCAGCTGTTCCGCCATAACGGCCACTGTCAGACCGGATTTCGTGCCGAGCATGCGCAGGATACCTGCAGTTCTGTTGTCAGTAAACAGTTTTTTCACATTACCCCCCTTTTCCATGTCTGTATCAATGTTCCGAATGGCTCAAATGGTTCGCCCAGCAGCTTTCTTAAAATATTTCTTAAAAAAACGATATGGTAAAATTCCCTCATAATCATTATTATAAAGACGAATAAAATATAGTTAATACGGAAAATTTCCGTGGCAGGGAAAAGAACAGAGCTTTTCTGATTTGCAGTGTTATTATATCTAAATTTCAGAAAGGGCGGGAATAGTAATGATACTTTTTTTGACAAGCAGTCCAACAGGTGCCTACCGGAGCGGTGCACCGGCACCTTTTAAAGGGTTTGACCCGGCAAATGGATTGGCACAGGAACTGAGGCGGAACTGGAAAGAGCAGTCCCGCTGCCTGCTGATTGCCGCATTTCCAGATGCGGCAGCTCAGAATGAGCAGATGAGGGATTTTTTTGAGGGAGTGCTGATTGATACGGGGCTGTCCATTGAATGCCTTGACCTTTGCGACGGCCGCAATGGAAGGGAGAGTGTTGAGAAGCTGCAAAGCTATGACATGATCATTTTGAGCGGAGGACATGTGCCCACAGAAAACGCCTTTTTCATGGAAATCGGCCTGGCTGAGAAAATCCGAGGATTTGAGGGGATCGTCATGGGAATAAGTGCCGGCAGCATGAACTGTGCGGAGATTGTCTATGCCCAGCCGGAGATGCCCGGAGAGGCTGTCGACCCGGACTACCGCCGCTTTATTCCAGGGCTCGGGCTGACAAAATACAACATTCTTCCGCATTATCAGGCAGTGAAGGATGATTATGTGGATGGAATGAGGCTGTTTGAGGATATTATCTTCAGGGACAGCATGGGGCATACCTTTTACGCGATTCCCGATGGCAGTTACCTGTTCCGGACAGATGAAACCGAGGAAATCCGCGGGGAATACTGGAGGATTTCCGACGGAAAAATGACAAAGATGCAGGGATGAATGCTCGGGGAGACAGGGGGAAGGGGACGGTTCTTTGTCTCCTTCCCGGGGTTAAAAGAGACGGAGAACCGTCCCCTTCCCCCTGTCCCCTTTTGAAAGGAAAAACGACCGCAGGCCGGCAAAGCCGGAACGCGGTCGTTTTTGTTACCCGGCTTATGCGGTTCCGGGAAGGCCTGCCGGTCTTTTTTTGCAGTTTCGGAAAAGCCTGTCTTGACAAGCTTTGTGGATGCGTTATAATGCAAAGACTGTAAAATGAGAATCATTTTCAAAAAGGGGACAGAAAATGGCTGTAAAAAGCGGGATGCATTACAGGTCCAAAAACAGAGAAGCCCTGATCGCGTATCTGAGCACCAGGGAAGGCGAGCACGTGACGGTCAATGAGATTCATGACCATTTCCGCAGCTGCGGGAGCACGATGGGCGTCGCTACCATATACCGGCAGCTTGAACAGCTGGTGGCGGACGGCAGTATGCGCAAATATATGGTGGACAGCGGAAGCGCGGCCTGCTTCGAATACATAGGAGCGCAGCAGGGGCATGCGCGCTTCATCCACTGCAAGTGCGAAAAGTGCGGGAAGATTCTTCACATAGAGCGCAGCGAAATTGAGGATATGGCCCGTCTGCTGGAGGAGAAGAGCGGCTTCCGCATGGACAACATCCAGACCGTGCTCTACGGCGTGTGCGGAGACTGCCGCGGGAAAGCGTGACCGGAATGATGATGAAAAGAAAAAACTTATACAGGAAGGCTGTCTGTGTTTTGCTCCTTCTGATTCTGGTCCTGAGCGGATGCGGCGGAACCGGGGCGAAGGGAGTACAGCAAACAGGACATAGTCCGGACGCATCGGAAACTTCGCCTGCTGCCGGTATGAATACAGAGACGGCGGCCGGGATTTCCACATCTGACGCAGAGGAAAACTCCCGTCTGCAGGTCGTGACGACGTTTTTTCCCCAGTATGATTTTGCCAGGCAGATCACGGGGGATTGTGCGGACGTGACTATGCTGCTCAAGCCGGGCGAAGAGGTGCACTCCTATGAACCCACACCGCAGGATATCAAGACAATACAGAACAGCGATCTCTTCATTTACGTGGGCGGCGAAAACGATGTATGGGTGGAAAATATACTTGACTCCGTAAAAGATGACCAGGAGGGACCGCGGGCGGTGCGTCTGCTGGACCTGGTGCAGACCTATGCCGAAGAGCATCTCGAAGGAATGATGGAGGAGAAAGGCCACAGCCACGAGCATGAGGAGTCCGGCGCGGAGGAAGACCATGACCACGGGCATGAGGACGCTGCAGAGGAAGGCCATGACCACGGGCAAGAGGAGTCCGGCGCGGAGGAAGACCATGACCATGGGCACGAAGAAGAGCCCGACGAGCATGTCTGGACCTCTCCCGAAAACTGCGTGATCCTGATTGAAAAACTGACAGAGATATTCTGTGAAGCGGATCCCGCGAACGCGGCGGTTTACCGGGAAAACGGCCATTCCTACCAGACGTCATTTGAAGAACTGGACGCGGAATATCGTGAGATGGCGGCGGGTGCTGCCCGCAGGACGATTCTGTTCGGTGACCGCTTTCCTTTCCGCTATCTTGCGGAGGAACTGGGGCTGACCTGCTACGCGGCTTTCTCCGGCTGTTCATCCGAATCCGAGCCCAGCGCTTCGACGATTGCTTTTTTGATTGATAAAGCGTATGAAGAGCGTCTTCCGGTTGTCTTTCAGATCGAGTTTTCCAACGGCAATATCGCCAGGGCAATTTGTGAAGCCGTCAACTTGAAAATGAAAATGGCTGCGGATCAGGAGGTAAACGTTTCCGATGATACACAGGAACCTGTCCGGGTCCTGAAGCTCCACTCCTGTCACAACCTGACCAGAGATGAATTTCAATCGGGAGAGACTTGCCTTTCCCTCATGACAAAGAATCTGGAAGCCCTGCGCACGGCACTCGGAGCGGCTCCCGAATAAAGGGCATTTGCCGCTGCAGGATCCGTCATTGAGTTCTGAAGAAAAAAGCACAGAATACAAAGAAATCAAATACAGGGCGCAAACGAAGAAAACACAAGACACAAAGAAAGCAAGCACAAGACTTTAACAAAACAGGCGCAGGACACTGAGAAAAACAAAGCACAAAGAAAACAAGCGCAAGACACTTAGGAAACAATACAGGAAATAAAGAAAGCAAGCGCAAGACATAAAAAAACAAGCGCAGGACACAGAGGAATAAAAAGAGAATGAGCTTACTCAAATGTGAAAACCTGTCCTTTGCCTATGATGGCGTCACTGTGGTCAGCAATCTGAACTTCAGTGTCGAGGAAGGAAACTATCTCTGCATTATCGGTGAGAACGGCGCCGGAAAGAGCACCCTGATCAAGGGGCTTCTGCGCCTGAAAAAGCCATCTGCGGGCAGGGTGGAGATGGGTGAGGGACTGAGGGCGACCGAAATCGGCTATCTTCCCCAACAGACCCAGATCCAGAAGGACTTTCCGGCCAGTGTCAGGGAGGTCGTCCTGTCCGGCTGTCTAAACAGGATGGGACTGAGGCCTTTTTATTCCCGTGTGGAAAAAGAGCGCGCTCATGAAAAGATGGAGGCCCTGGAGATCCTGGATCTGCAGGATCAGTGCTACCGGGACCTTTCCGGCGGTCAGCAGCAGAGGGTCCTTCTGGCCCGCGCTATGTGCGCCGCCCACAAGCTCATTCTTCTGGATGAGCCTGTATCCGGCCTGGACCCTGTCGCGACCAGAAGCCTGTACGCGCAGATCGCCCGCATCAATGAGACGACCGGACTCACAGTCATCATGGTCTCCCACGATATCGACGCATCCCTCCGCTATGCCTCCCACATCCTGCATCTGGGGCAGGAGGGACAGCTGTTTTTCGGCACACAGAAGGAGTATCTGCGCAGCGCTGTCTATCACGAATTCCTCGGAGACAGCGCGGCTCCCATGTGGAAACACGATTTCCCCAACCGCCTCGGCCGTCCCGCCCCCCGCGAGGAGGCGGAGCCCACCGAGACCGAGAGACAGGTCAGAATCCAATCCGGAAAAAAATCCTCCAGACGGATCAGATCCGGGAAGACGGCTTCCGCGAAGACAGAAGAGGCAGAGAAAACTGCAAAGAAAGCTTCCCCGGAAATGAGCAGAGCGCCGGAACAGACAAACGGCGGCGCACCCGCAGCCGGCGCGCAGAAAGCATCCGGGAAAGCGGCTGAGAAAGAAGCCGGCGCGCAGAGCGCATCCGGGAAAACAGTTGACAAAGTATCTGAGAATCCGGCAGAAAAAGAGGGCTGAAAATTGTTCCATTTAGTTATAGAAATGTTTTCATATCCGTTCATGGTGAGAGCTCTTCTGGTGGGAGCGCTGATCGCCCTGTGCGCCGCGGTTCTGGGCGTCACACTGGTGCTCAAGCGCTACTCCATGATCGGCGACGGATTGTCCCATGTGGGCTTCGGCGCCCTGGCGATCGCTTCCGCCATGAACGCGGCGCCGCTTCTGGTGGCGATCCCTGTGGTTGTCGCCGCGGCATTTTTCCTGCTGCGGCTGCGTGAGACCAGCCACGTCAAAGGAGATTCCGCGATCGCGCTGATCTCTACGGGAGCCCTGGCGGTCGGTGTCATGGTGGTCTCCATGACCACCGGCATGAATACGGACGTATACAATTACCTGTTCGGAAGCATCCTGAGCATGTCCGGCAGCGATGTATGGATCACTGTCCTCGTTTCCGTGGTCGTGCTGGCCCTGTTTGCCTTTTTTTACCACCGGATTTTTGCGGTCACTTTTGATGAAAACTTCACACAGGCCACCGGAATTCCCGCTGCAACCTACAACTCCCTGATCGCGCTCCTGACCGCTCTCGTGATCGTGATCGGCATGCGTATGATGGGCTCTCTGCTCATCTCCAGCCTTGTCGTTTTTCCGGCCATGACATCCATGCGTCTGTGCCGCACCTTCCGCAGCGTTATGATCAGCTCGGCGCTTGTCTCTGTCGTGTGCCTGGTCCTGGGGCTTGTGATCTCCTACCTCTACGCGACCCCGACGGGGGCCAGCATCGTCATCTGCAACATGGCGGCATTTATCATCTATGCTGTGATTGCCAAGATCAAGGGACTCGACTAAGACATTTCTTCCTCTGCCGGAGTCACCATGAAGTGCCCGGAAGTATTTTTGCGAAAGTATTTTCCTGTCTGACAGCATTTTCCTGATCTTCGTTTCTATGATATTATTATTATCATAGAAAAAAGAAGCAAACGCCCGTTCCGGCCAAATGCGATTTTTTTATTCTTCATCGCGCAATACCCGTGACTTCAGATTGCGGGATACGCGCGCAAAAAGGGAAACTCGCTTCATCGTGGGTACAATCCCGCGATGAAGAATAAATGCTCCGCGAGGATGCCCACACGTGCGGTGCGGAAGATGATGCTCTTACGGGCATCCCGCACGTGGGGCGCAAGACTCGCGAGCGAGTCTTGAAATTTGAATAATCGGAGCCGGCTGAGGGCATCGGAGACCCGGCAGCAGTGCGCAGCTTTTTTTCATGTGAACCTGTGAATGGAGGTCATAACCACAAATATGAGCAGACAAAGAGAGCAGGGAAGCGGAGGCTTCCTGTCAATTCTTGCCGGTATTGTTCTTCTGATGATCGGCGCGGCGGTTGTATTTTATGCGGCTTACAAGGTGAGCTATGTGTCGGTCGATTACGGGATTCATGTGGGAATCGCGGAGGAACTGGACTGGAGTGATCCGGTGCAGATGTTCAAAGAACACCCTGAACCCATCTGGCACCTGCTGGTCCGCGCCGCAATGATTATAGGAGGTTTTGACGGAAAGCGGGCAGCGGGACTGGTGTCCGGCGGTCTGTGTGCTCTCACCTATCTGCTGGCGGCACATTTTCTCTATCGCGCGGTCGGCAGGGACGCGATTACAGCCAGGGACACAGCTGTCAACCTCTCTGTGAAGGCATCCGCAGCCGGCTCTCCCGGGTCGGGGAGCGGACTCTCGGTGGCTGGAACAGCGATTTTTACATTGATCCTGAGCCTTTCGGGAGCTGTCTTTATCCCCTGGTTTAATGAAACGCCGTTTCTGGGACAGGGATCTCCAAACCCCTGGCACAATCCGACCACAATTATGGTGCGCCCCATCGCGCTGCTGATCATGGTGCTAGTGATGGGAGAGTGCCTGCGCGTGCAGCGGGGCGGTTTCCGCAAGGGACAGGGACTCCGGGTATGGAAGGGAATCCTGATCGCGGTCCTTCTGGTGCTCTCCAACCTTTCGAAGCCGAGTTTCGTTCAGATTTTTTATCCCGCGATTTTCCTGCTCATGTTTCTGTGGCTCTTTGTTTACCGCTTCCGGAACTTCCCGCTGGGACTGCAGCTGCTGGTCTGCTGCATCCCTTCCGTAGGTCTGATGGGCATGCAGTTTCTGTCGGCCTTTTACGGAAGCACAAACAGCGATTCGGCGGGCGTCATAATCGCTCCCTTCAAAGTGGCCGGACTTTACACGCCCAACATAGCGGTCTCCACATTGCTGGTGCTCGCTTTTCCTCTGCTTGTCTCCCTGTGCAGCATCGCGCGCCGCACATTTGACTGGACGGACGCCTTTGCCTGGTTCATGCTCTTTGCCGGAATGGCCGAGAAATTCCTTCTCGCGGAGGGTGGATCCAGGATGTACCACGGAAACTTTAACTGGGGTTATATCCTGGGGCTCTACCTGCTGTGGTTTGTCAGTATGAGGGATTTTGCCGCCTGGTTCTGTGTCATGAGGGACGGCGGCAGCCGGTCCCGGGGATCATCCGGCGCGGGGAAGGTATTTTCCTATCTGGCTTTTGCTGTCTGCGGAATTGTTCTTTTGCAGCATCTGTTTTCCGGTATTTACTATCTCTACTACCTGATTGTACTGGGAAACGGAGTCTGATGGACCTCGTCCGGTGCGTATCCGGTGCAGGCCCGGAGCAGGAGAAGACGCAGGAACAGGTATTACGACTTGACAGACCTGTGCTGTGCCTGATACAATTTTTATTCACCTGTTAAATTTATAGGCAAAAGAGATTACATATTGTTATCATCACTGCAAAGATGATCATCATTTTCAAGGAGGAATATAGATCATGGAAAACAATACCGCCACGAAAGAGCCCATCACCGGCGATATGCTCATTGCGAACATCATCAGCCAGTATCCCGATGCAATCTACCTGCTGATGAACTGCGGCATGGGGTGTGTGAGCTGCCCCGCTTCCCAGATGGAATCCCTCACAGAGGCCTGCATGGTCCATGGACTGGACGGCGTGGAAGTTGCGAGATATCTCAATGTCGAGCTTGGTCTGGTCGAGGCTTGATAGAGGTCTGATCGAGGTTTGACCGGGGGTTCGAGGTTTGATCAGGAAACCTGGTCAACAAACCGCAAAAGATATTCCAATACAGCGTGGAAAGATTTACGGAGCAGTAAATTTTTTTGCGCTGTTTTTTTGTGCTGTTTTTGCGGAAAAGGGGGGATTGGGGACGGTTCTGTGTCTCTTTCTGTCTCTTCTGTCTTCTGAAAAAAAAAAAGAGTTAGTCATAACTAAAAAAATTCGCCGGAATGGTTGTCTTTCAGTAGGATAATTGCTAAAATTAGTCTTGTTTAAATCAATATTTCCATTGTGTCTTCAGACAAAAAGAAAGGAAAGATATGGATTATTTACAGATTGAAAAGGTCATTGGACGTGAGATCATCGACTCCCGCGGCAATCCCACCGTAGAGGCGGAGGTTTATCTTGCGGACGGAACAATCGGCAGAGGCGCGGCTCCCAGCGGTGCATCCACCGGTGAGTTCGAGGCTCTTGAGCTTCGTGATGGCGACAAGTCCAAATTCGGCGGCAAGGGAGTTTCCAAGGCTGTTGCCAACATCAATGAGAAGATTGCTCCCGCTCTGGTGGGCATCGATGCTTCTGATATCTATGCGGTCGACAAGGCTATGATCGACCTCGACGGAACAAAGGATAAATCCAACCTCGGCGCAAACGCGATTCTGGCAGTTTCCATCGCTGCTTCCAAGGCTGCTGCCGCTTCTCTGGATATTCCGCTGTATCGTTTCTTCGGCGGCCTTCAGGCCAACAAGCTTCCCGTTCCCATGATGAACATCCTCAACGGCGGCGCTCATGCTGACAGCTCCGTTGATACCCAGGAGTTCATGATCATGCCCGTCGGCGCATGCTGCTTCAAAGAAGGCCTTCGCCAGTGCACGGAAGTTTTCCATGCTCTTCAGAAGATCCTCAAGGCTGCAGGCGACGTCACTGCAGTAGGCGATGAGGGCGGTTTCGCTCCCAACAAGCCCGAAGGCGATGAAGGCGCGATCGACCTGATCATCGAGGCGATCAAGGCTGCCGGCTATGAGCCCGGCAAGGATTTTGTCTTGGCTATGGATGCTGCTGCCTCCGAGTGGAAGAGCCCTAAGGGAATCGGATTCTATCACCAGAAGAAATCCGGTAAGGATTTCACAACTGATGAGCTGATCGATCACTGGGCGGCGCTCGTTGATAAGTATCCCATCTATTCTATCGAAGACGGTCTGGATGAAGAGGACTGGGAAGGCTGGAAGAAGATGACCGAGAAACTTGGCGATAAAGTCCAGCTGGTAGGTGACGACTTGTTTGTCACCAATACCAAGAGGCTGTCCAAAGGTATCGCTAACGGCGCTGCCAACTCCATCCTGATCAAGTTCAACCAGATCGGTTCCGTATCCGAGACTCTTGAGGCCATCAAGATGGCTCACAAGGCCGGATACACAGCAATCTCTTCTCACAGATCCGGCGAGACCGGAGACACCACGATCGCGGATCTTGCAGTCGCTCTGAATACCTGCCAGATCAAGACCGGCGCTCCTTCCAGATCCGAGCGTGTTGAGAAGTACAACCAGTTGCTCAGGATTGAAGAACAGCTCGGAGCCGCTGCAACATATCCCGGAAAGGCCGCGTTTAACTTTAAGAACGCGTAAAAGAAAATTGTAGATCACCAGGAAATAAGGAGAACCGGACGGGATATTTCCCGCCCGGTTCTGTTATGGGTAGATTATGCCGGAAAGCTAACAAACCGCGATCACTAAGAGGATTCGGTAGGGACATCACATTACAAAAACCTTGGAAGCATTATGCAGCGGTTCAGGCAAATCCATCCGGAAGCCGGCGGGAGAGACCCGGGAGAAAGCGGCGCAGCCCGAAAAGGCAAAGGAGATTCTGAGCGGCAAGAAGAATACCTCCGGCGATAATGTCGTTGTAATTGGCGGCGGAAGCGTCGGCGCTGAAACTGCGGCAGCATCCGCACCTCATGAAATCATAAAAACAAATCATCCATCGTGACGATATTATCGAATGCCCATCTGTACTCATTGTTTTTTATGCCGTAGGTAGTGATCAAGGTAGAGTGAACAATACTTTTTTTAGGAATCTCTTCACCAAGAAGAGAGCGCCGGTGCCGCAGCAGGAGATCGTAATTCTTATCAACGGCGAACAGCTCGCTGTAAAACTTGATCTCGCACATGTTGACCACATTGTCTTTTCTTGAGATGATCAGATCGATTTGTGTCCCGCCTTCCTCGTCCGCCATCTTTGTCCATGCGGAATGTGTCGTTGACACGCCGCTGATACCTAACGCCCGTTTTATCTGGTCGATGTGGCCAAAGCACACATTTTCAAACGAGTACCCCCGCCAAACGTTGATCCTTTGGGATGTCACGTTCTGCTGCCAAAAGATGTCCGGCAGGGAATCATAATTGTCAACGAACCGAAGATAGAAGATGCAGAATGGATCAGTCAGCTTGTAGTGTGCCTCTCTTTTTCCACATCCGAAGGGAATATATTTTATTACAAAATCACTTGCGACCAGGGCGTTTAATGCCTTGGTCAATGTGCCCCCCTCCGAATAGCCTGCCTTTTCGGAAAGCTCCTTTCTTGTAAAGTCTTTACTTCTTGCGGCCAGTACTTTGACGATATCCATCATCATTTCCGGATTCGTAAAAATAGAGGAAAACAGCCGTTCATACTCCGTGGCAAGCTTTGCCCCTCTTTGAAAGAACATCTCGTCTACGATCTGGGCAAGACTCTTCCCACGCTGGAAATAATTCAGATAATATGGAATGCCGCCAAATATCATATGGCTTTGAATGATATCATACCTTGAAAGAC
>ODAI011369250.1_pt1 | contig 12555 bp, 10 predicted proteins | sample 1539321 | NCBI WGS metagenome assembly ODAI01 (sample SAMN02144231, study PRJEB22623) | gut metagenome | biome: sheep rumen | host: Ovis aries | place: New Zealand
CTTTCGCTGAGGATGTGGTAAACAAAATCATCCTGCAAAGCAACAGATAAAACATGCTCCGGTGTGAAAAATTCATGATGAGAAGCTTTTGCGTTTGCAAGCGATTCGGACAGAATTTTTGTAAGCATAGGGCTTACTTTCATCTGCCTTACAATCGATTTTGTCTTTTTTTCGTCTGCCAATTATTTCCTCTGGGAATCAGGATTATTCAACTTCTACCCTTAGCGGAAAGCCGTTCTTTTTTGCAATGCTCCGCGTAAGATTTGTTCTGGAAACTGCGACGTCATAAGTATAGGTGCCAACTACTGCGCTTCCAGCCTGATGAACTGTTATCATAAGTTGTTCTGCATCTTCGTGTGACTTATTAAAAACAGAAACAAGAACATCTACAACAAACTCCATTGTTGTAAAATCATCATTGTAAAATACAACATCTTTTTCAGGAGGAACTTCAATAGAGGTAGTTTCTGCGACTCCGCTGCCAATGTTCAGCGGCTGATTAATAAAATCACTCATACCTTTTAATATAACACATTTTTAAGTTGTGGGCAAATAAAACCGATAATCAAAATATGAAGAAGAAACTTAAATTAAAATTTCATTATGATTCGCCGGTGATGTTGACTTTTGCATTTGTGACGCTGATTGTTTTTATTCTGGACGCTTTTGCATTAAAAGGTAAGCTCAAGGATATGTGGCTTGTTACTCCAACTGCGGCGGGAGGGCAATTTCCTTTTTCTTTTTCTGATTTTCCTTCTATTTTAAGGCTTTTTATTCACGTTTTTGGATATTCCCAAAACGAAGTGCTTATATGTAACCTCATTTTTATTCTGCTGCTTGGCCCTCAAATGGAAGAGCGTTACGGTTCTGTAATAATAGGCATTATGATTTTTGTTTCTTCTCTCTTTTCGGGTGTACTTAATGCCTGTTTTTGTAAAAATGCAGTTTGCGGGGCAGAACCTGTTGTTTTTATGCTAATCCTTCTTTGGACTATGATGCAGCTTTCTCGCAGTAAAATCTCTGCTTCTGCCATTGCTGTTATTGCCCTTTTTATTGCAATGCTTATTTTCCGCAAAAATCCAAACGGGGTAGTGGGGGTTGCAGTAATTGCCGCTGGGGGCCTGTGCGGAAGCTTGTTTGCATTCTTAACTTCGCCAAAGGCCCATAAAGCTAAAAAGAACGAAGCTGCCCTTGCCGAATTTAACGATGAAGCAAGCCCAAGATTTACTGCAAAAAGCACTGCTGCCAAAAAATCAGACCCTAAAGGCAATAAAAAATCAAGCCTGGACGAAGAAACAACCCTTGTTGGTAAAATTGAACTTTAAATAAATTCAGCCCAATCTAAAGTCAATTTTTATTTATTTCCAATATTTTTTGTGATATAATTGTATATTCCTTAAGTGTTGGAGCTTAAAAAATGAGTCAGTTAAAAATTGCTTTTGTGCTGGATGGCAATAGTGAACTTTCAGACCAAGAATATAAAAGTGTAATCCAAAAAATCCGTTACAATCTATACGAGCTTAGAAATTTTTCTTTTCAGGAAGATATTAATTATTCGCTTGCCTTTGTAAAATATGGAGAAAGCTCTCCTGCCGTGCTTTATGACCTTGATACCTTTTCTATAAATAAAGAGAATCAGGTTTCCATTTTTCAGCAGGCTCAGGAATCAGACCTTAAGGATTTTTTCTGCCTTGTTAAATATTCAGAAACAGGCTTTGAGCCTTCAAAGGTAATGAGCCTTGTAAAAAATCCTGCAAAGCAAAAGCCTGTAAAAGCCCAGAAACCTTTAGAGGAGCAAAAACAGAAGTCTAAAGATTCAAAATTCCTTAAAATAATTATTCTGGCTTTAATCTGCTGTATAATTTTATCTGCACTTCCATCTGTCTTTTATTTGATAAAACAAAATATTCGTGTATATAAAAAAGTTTATACCGGAGATGGAGACCGGCTGATTTTGCGAACAGAGCCAGCCCAGGGGGCAGATGAATTAATTAGACTTAATGAAGATGAAGTTGTTCAGCTTCTTTCTGATGACGGCTATTGGGCTTATGTAGAATATCATGGTTTTTCGGGATATGTTAAAAGTCAGTATCTTATTGAGGCAAAAAGAAAGGATTATATTATCGATAATCCAGATTCTATGTATAATTACGGACTTGCCTGCCTTAATTTTGATAATCAACCACAGGATGGTGAAAGCTGGATTAAAAAAGCTGCAGATCAGGGTCTTTTGCTGGCTCAATGGGAAATGAAAAAAATCTATCGCGAAGATGAGGTGCAAAACCTTTACTGGCTGGAGACTGTTGCTCAGAATAATTCTCCTTATGAAATGATACTCATACCACGATGGATTCATGAACAGAGACTTGCAGATGAAGCCGGTAACAGCGAAGTTGTTAATAAATATGAAGCAAAAATTAACGAACGAAGTAAAAATATAGACGATATAAAATTTGCTGCATTGTCAAAGCTTGCCTGGGAATATTTAGACAAAGATCCTGATAAAGCAGGAGAATATTTTTTACAAAGCTTTAAGTGGGGCAAGTTTACCGATGTTGAATTTATAGAAAGTCTTGTTAATAAGTTTGAAGGCCAGAAGAGAATTGAATGGCTTGAAAAAGCTTATGCTGTAGGAAGCACTACCGCCGCCTGGGAGCTTGCCGAATATTATTGGGAAGAGGGAAATCAGGGGAATGCTGTGGCATGCTATGAAAGCTGTTACAATGCAAACTATAAAAAAAGCGATTCTGCCGGCCGCATTTATGACTATTATAAAAAATCAAATTCAAAAGAAGCCTTTAAGTGGCTGCAGAGGGCCTTTGATACTGCTTATTCCGGTGATTATTATTACTACGCTTATTATCTTGGAAAAGCCTATGAGTACGGAGAAGGCTGCGAGGTAAGTTATTATAATGCAATGAATTATTACAAGATAGCAAAAGCCATGTATCCGCAGGCCGAAAATGACTACAACAGGGTTTATAATAATTATTACTACTACTACTGGTAATACTAAGGGGAAGAAAAATGAAAAAGTTTAAAAGAATCCTTTTTATCACAATATATTCTGCATTATTTATGCTTCCGCTTTTTTCTGCACAGGAAAGTGGAGGTCGAAGAGTTGCTCTTGTAATTGGAAACGAAAACTATAAAAATAGTCCTCTTAATAACCCTGTAAGAGATGCAAAAGCCTTTAAGAAAAAACTTGAAGAGTTAAATTTTGATGTAGAAGAAGCCTATGATGTTAATAGGGAAAAAATGAACAGTGCCCTTAAAAGTTTTTATAAAAAGTCAGAAAATGCAGACCTTGCTTTATTTTATTATTCAGGGCATGGAATAGAGTGTAATGGAAAAAACTATATTCTTCCTGTTGGTCAGGACTTTGAAGATGATGAAGAAAGCTTTGACGAAAACGCAAAAAATCTGGCACAGATAATAGAAAGAATAGAGAATACAGGCTGCTCTAAATATATTATGATTCTTGATGCCTGCCGTAATAATCCTTTAAAGACTACGCGCGGTAGTTCTAATCGTGGTATTACAACTGTTCCAACTTCAAGTTCTGCAGAAGGTCTTATTTTTTATTCCTGTGCTTCCGGAGCTACTGCCGATGACGGAGAAGGTAAACACAGTCCTTTTACCCAGGCACTTATTGATCATATTGCAGACCCTGGAGTAAGTTTTAATCAGGTAATAGGCTCGGTAACAAAAGCTGTTAAAGATGCTACAAAAAATAAACAGGTTCCTTATACAACAGGTTCTCAAACTACCGAAACCTATTTAAATGGAAAACCGGAAATAAATCCTGCGAATTATGATAACAATATTCACTCAGATAATTCTAATTTTATAAGATTTTCTCTGATTCTTTTTGTGCTTTTCCTTTTTATAATGATTATCTGTTTTATTGCATTTACAGAAAGAGGTCATAAGATTATTGTTGCTGCAAAGAAGACAAGTGTGAACCTTAAAAATCAGACTTCTGAATTTACTATAAGAACAGTTTCAAACTTAAAAGAAAAAGCAAAGGCAAGTCAGGAAAAGAAAAAAGAAGAAAAGGCTAGTCAGGAGATTTCTTCTTGTCTTGATTCTGTCTTAGTTGATAAAAAATTTTATTGTACGCTTAGTCCTGTTACAGTTTTGCAATATAGGGAAATTTCGGGGCAGACAGATTTTGAGCCAGAAGCAAAAGATAATGAACCTGTAACAAATATTTCTTATTTAGATGCCGCTCAATTTATGAATGCTTTGAGCAGTAAAGATAAGCTTGAATGTGTATATGATTTATCAAATCCTCAGAATATAAAAATTGATAGAAGTAAAAACGGCTGGAGACTTCCTGATGAAACAGAGTGGAAAAAGGCTGCAAATACAAAGCAGGTAAGCGATATGACCGGTCTTGTATGGCAATGGTGTAATGATAGTAAAAAAGGCAAATATGTGCTTAAGGGTGGTTCCTGGGATAGCCCTGAAAGTCTTATTAATACAAACTCCAGAATGATGGTTGTAAAAGATTTTAAGAGTGATGCTCTTGGTATGATAGGAGTTCGTAATAAATGAAAAAATCTGTGAAGCTTCTTTTTGTCTGTTTTTCTCTTCTTCTTTTGTTCTGCTTTGCTGCCTGTAAAAAAGAAAGCAATTCAAAGCCCGACTATGGAACTGGTCTTAAGTTTGATAAAAAACGCTATGATAAAGTTCCTAAAAAAGCCCAGCTTTTAAAACGCAGTTATGAAAATCTTCCTTCAAAAGTTGTGCTTACCGATTTTACTCCCCCGGTTGCAGACCAGGGACGCTTTGGAACTTGTGTTGCCTGGGCTTCGACCTATGCGGGTATGACCACGGCAGAAGCTGCTTCTGCAAGAATTGTTAATAAAAACGAAATAGAAGAAATGGCTTTTTCGCCATATTATCTTTACCGCAGCTGTAACCCTCATCAGATTAAAGCATCCGAAGTTAAAGGAATGTATCCCGAAGATGCTCTGGACTGGCTGAAAAATTATGGTGTTCCAAGACGTTCCCACAACGAATTTTATGCTTCTTATGAAACTTTTGATATAAAGGAATACGCTAAAGCTGATTTATTTAAAATTGAAAATTACAGCAGTCTTGGTTCTTCAATAGATTTTTCTTATTACCAAACCGACAACAATGATGCCCAAAGGGTGATCCGAAATATTAAAAAATCAATTTCCGAAAAAAAGCCTGTCCTGGGGGCATTCCGGGTTTCGAATGATTTTGTGAATCAGTTCTGGAAAGAAGATTATATTCCCAAAAATCTGGATGAGGATCTTGAAAATCTTGAAAATCTGAGTGGACATGCAATGCTCATTGTTGGTTATGATGACAAGCGCTATTATGACTCTGATAATGACGAATACAGTGGGGCTTTTTTACTTCAAAACAGCTGGGGAAGTGATTGGGGAAGCAATGGCTGTATCTGGGTAAACTATGAACTGGCCTATTGTTTTTTAATGGGCGCTTACGAAATCAGTAATAAAATTATTAAAATTCCTTATAAAGAAACAGTTATTGATATTGAAGAGGAAGAAGAGGAAGAGGAGTATAACGATAATACCGACTGGTGGGACGACTACGATGATAACTGGTGGTGGTCTTATGATGATGATGACTGGTGGTGGAACAGTAATGATGACAGTGAAAACGACTGGTGGTCTTGGGATGATAAAAAGGATGACAAAAAAGACCCAAAGAAAATTCCTGTAATTCCGGAACCGGATGTAAAACCTGAACCAAAGCCGGCTCCTAAGCCTGAGCCAAAACCTGCTCCTGAACCAGAGAAAAAATATTGCATTTTCGAAGGTGAATTTACTTTGCCAATTTATAATGATGACGGAGAAATTCAGGTTCAGTTAAAAGATAAGGTTTACGAAACTACAAAAAGTTATGACAGCTTTACACGCTTTCAGTTATACATGACTAACAAAAAGCCTTGTTATGTTTATGCATTTGCCGCTGATGATTCGTTAGAAAAACCTAACAAGCTTTTTCCGCCGGATGGTGTAAACGCTTTACTTGATTATCATGAAAATACTGTAGTGTATCCGTCTGAAGATACCTGTATGCGCCTTGATTCCAGAGAAGGAACAGACTATCTGATTGTTTTATATAGCTTAAATGAACTCAAGCTTGAAGATATTATGTCTGCCTATCAAAAGGAAATTAAAAGGAATCCTCTTGATGTTTACGGGGCTATAGTAAATGCCTGCGGACAGAATAAAATTGTTGCGGCAGAAAATCAGACTTTTGGTAAGAATCAAATTTCTTTTAATGCCCAGGTTCCTGTATCTTCAAAAGCTTCAATCATGCCAATCCTTATAAAGATTAAGCATGAATAAAATTTGTTTTTACCGGTAATTAAATTCTTATCTCACAAGGTTTTTGCCGTACGTTCTTTACAAAAAAGTCCAGGTCAAGACTGTACTGTGAGTCTATATATTCAGGCGGGTAGGTAAGGCGGATTTTTTCAGAAGTGCCTGATGCGGTTTTACGTGAGATGGCTCCGTTAAAGCGGATGATGTCTGTTGCAGCTTTTATATAGCGGTCGAGCTGGCGCTGCTTATAAAGTGTCGTCAGAAATTTTATCTGATTTTCTTCTATTAGTTTATGTTGGCAGCAGTCGAGCGGGATTTTGTTCTTTTTTGCGTAATCATAAAACTGTTCAAAAAATGCTGCAGGCTTTGTTTTGAGTGAGCGGCAGATTGTCATGAACCATGGAACCGCACGCCCGTCGTTGTAAAAGTAGCTGCAGGATTTTGCAAGCGCTTGAGCCTTTATTTTATCCTGGGGCGAAAATTTGTCGGTTTTGATAATGTTGTAGGGTGGAGTATCTTCATAAGTGAGCCCGAGTTCCTGAGCCCTGTCATAAAGATCCGTGCCGGGCAGAACAGAAAGGCAGAATATTTCAAGGTTGTTAGGGTAGAGGGATGCTGCAAAATTTATTCCTTCCCTAAAGGATGCAAAGCTTTCTCCGGGGAGACCGTATATAAGATCCAGACCAAAGGTCACACCTTCCTGATTTAAGATTCCTATGTTTTTTACAAAAAGCTTTTTATTAAAGGGTCGGTTTACTTTGCGGAGGACATTTTCGTCGGCACTTTGAAGTCCTATCTGCAGGGCGCAGGGGATTTTTGTAAATGCTTTTGCCAGCTGGTGGTCTATGAATTCTGCACGGGCTTCAAAATAATAAAAGGTGTCCGGAGTTAGACAGGTAATTTTTTTTAGAAGTGCCAAGGCCCTCTCTTTGTTTGCATTATAAGTTGGATCTAAGACAAAAACCTGAGGGACTTTCTTGCGGGCAAAAAGCTCCAGTTCTTTGTCTATGCGTTCTTCCGGGAAAAGTCTTACACTTTTTTCGCCCTTGGATTCGTAGCAGTAGGAGCATTTGAAAGGGCAGCCGCGGGCAAGCTCCCAGAGGGCACCGCCAAATTCTGACGGGTCTATAGTGCCGTCAAGGTAGGGGCTTGGAATATTCTTCAAATCTAAAGATTGTGGAAAATCCTGGGGTGTGTAAGGTTTGTTAAAAAGAATACTTTCAATGAGGCGCGGAACTTTTATTTCACCTTCGCCACTCACAGTATAATCAAACTTGCCTTTGAAAATATCCGGGTGCGCAGTAATTTCCGGCCCGCCTGCAATAATGACCACGCCCTGTTTATGAAGACGCTCTGCACAAAGTTCAAAAATCGTCCTGTTCCAGACAAACACAGACATGCAGATAATCTGAGGATTTTCCTGGAGCAAACGGTCGGCAATATGATCCGCCTTCTCTTTGTCAGATTTTAGCGCCGTGATTTCTTTATCTTCCCGGCTAAAGGAAATCAACTTTACCTGGCATTCCTTTTCCGTCCCCGCGTAATGCTTAATTGCCGAAGCCACGCAAGCCGCCCCCAGTGGTAACGCCTGTGGAGATTTTTCAACTAAAAGAGTAGTGCAGATTATTTTAGTCATCAAAAACACTATAGTGCAAAAATGGAAAAATATATAGTTTTTTGAAGATTGTAGGTATATAATATTTTTATGGCAGAAAAAATCTCAGCTGTTTCAAACATCTCATATGACACTACCCGAGTTGCTCCTGTTCGCGGCTACACAAAAGAAGAACGTTCGGCCATCATAGAAGCAGTAGAAAAAGAATCCGAAAAACGCATGGAAGAACTTGCCGAAAAACGCGCCTACCTTGCCAAATATCCTGTCCCAAAAGGCGCATCCTTCAGCGAAGTCCTAAATCAAAAACTTGGTAAACTCCCACCAGCCTCCGCCGATGATGACGAAGGGTATGTATTGGATATTAAACAATAATTACCGACCTGATTTCAATTTTCTGCGACTATATAGTTATACGAAAAGAATTACAGGTAAACAGTGAATTATGGAAACTCAGCATTTATTTGATCACAGTGAATATCTTCTTAAGCTTGCCCTTAGTAAAACTAATAACTTTGAACAGGCCGAAGATATTGTTTCTGAAACTCTGATAAGTGCTATCGTTGCGTTGAAAAACGGTACGAAAATTGAAAATCCAAAGACTTATCTTTCTGGCATTTTGAATCATAAGTTTTATGATTTTCTGCGTTCAAAATATTCAAAACCTGTAATTTCTTATGGTGTGATTCCGGATTTTGAAATTGCCGGCAGGGAAGAAGAGTCAGAATCTGCGCTGGAAAAAATCATCAGAAAAGAAGATGAAGAAAATGTCCGCCGCATAATTACTCAGCTTTCCAAAAATTATCGTGAAGTTTTAGTTCGTCATTTTATCCATGGCCAGGATGTGCAGTCAATTGCAGATGAACTGGACGTAAATACAAACACGGTAAAATCCCGCCTGAACACCGCTCGTATGAATGTTAAAGCAAAACTGGAGAATGAAATGGAAAAGTACGAAAAACAGAGTTATGAGCCGGAATGTCTTGATATCTGGATGTTTGGAGAAATGGATAATGACTGTTCTGCCTTTTATACAAATAACTGGACTCGCCGCATTCAGCAGAATATTTTGATAATGGCCTATAAAAAGCCTATGACCATGACAAAGCAGTTGCAGAAAAGTATGCACAAAAAATGTGGGTTGAACTGGAAACTTATCTTGAGAGAATCCGTCAGTTAGCTTGTTATAAGAAAATGAGTGAAAGACAAAAGGCAAGTTTCCTGCAGTTTTCTGCGATTTTTATTATTCATGAAGCAACCCGCGAAGTAAGCTTTAAGAAAAATCCAAAACCAAGTGCAATGGAAATTAAGCATAAGGCAAAGTGGTATGGATATGCTTATGGTTTTAAAAGTCCTTTAGATTTTAAACCTGACTGGGATTATGTTACAGGACATTGTCTTTGTAAACTAAACGGCTGTCATAGTGTGTCTACAGGGACTTATAAAAATCGAGAGGAAATAAGGTTTTATGCTTATGATGTTGTTGCGGGCTTTACTTTCAGTCAGTTCTGGCCGCTGGACCATCTGCAGTTTTTGAAAGTATGCTATGCACTTTATGCGGGCGAAGAAGCTGATATTCCTTTGATAGATCCAAGATTCTTTGATAAAGAAGTTATCGAACGATATGAAAAATACAATTTACTTGGAAAATCTTCTGATCCTGATAAGCCTGGTGAAGTTTTGAATATCCCGGTTTTATCTGCTGAAAATGCTGAATTCTTATTCGAAACAATTTTCCATGAAGCTATCATAGATTTCAGTCAAAAGTTTAATTCAGAGCTGGAGGAGCTTTTTGTAAATCCTGTTGAACCGCCAAAACATTTAAAGGATGTTGTTCCTGAATTCTTAAAATATCAGCTTTGTGCCGATGCCTTTGTAATGGCGCTTGTATATCAGGGGGCCTGGAACCGCTGGTATAAGAATGAGCTTGCCAGCAATAATGAGCCGGTTCCTGCAATGATAATTTATCTTGGAAAGGAATTGAATAGTTAAAGAAAAGGACAGCCTGTGAAGACTGTCCTTTTTTGATTAACCAAAAATAGGTCTAACTCTATTTACTGTATCGCAAGCCTTGAGCTTTTCGATAATGTCGTCTGTAACAAGGCCGTCAACGTCGATGATGTTGTAAGCTACGTCGCCGCGAGCCTGGTTGATAAAGCTGGCAATATTGAGTTTTGCTTCGCCAAGAATTGTTGTGAATTTAGAGATTGTATCAGGAATATTTTTGTGGCTGATACAAAGACGGGTTCCGCCGGCAGGAATAGGGTTGTCTGTAACTGTTTTTGGGAAGTTTACAGAATTTACGATATTTCCTTTTTCCAGGAAGTCCTTAAGCTGGGCAGCGGCCATAACAGCACAGTTGTCTTCTGCTTCTGGAGTAGATGCTCCAAGGTGAGGCATACATACAACCTTTGGATGGTTGAGCAATTCTTCTGCAGCAAAGTCTGTGATGAGGGAAGCAACTTTTCCGCTATCCAAAGCAGCAATGATGTCTGCATTGTTTACAAGACCACCGCGGGCAATGTTGATAATGCGAACTCCGTCCTTCATGTTTTTGATTGCAGCTGCATTGATCATGCCCTTTGTATCATTTGTCTGTGGAACGTGGATTGTAATGTAATCGCACTTTGCATAAAGACTGTCCAAAGTTTCTGCAATCTGAACTTTTTTGTCCAATTTGAGAGCAGAGTTTACAGAAAGGAATGGATCATAACCAATTACGCTCATTCCAAAGTGGAGGGCAAGGTTTGCAACCATATCACCAATTGCACCAAGACCAATTACACCAAGAGTTTTTCCCATAAGTTCAGGTCCAACAAACTGGCTCTTTCCTTTTTCTGCAAGGTCAGGAATTTCGTCGCCTTTTCCGCTCAAACCTTTTACCCATTTGTTAGCGTCAATTACAGGACGGCTAGAAAGGAGGAGGGCAAGCATAACAAGCTCTTTTACAGCGTTAGCGTTTGCACCCGGAGTATTGAATACAACAACACCCTTTTCTGTAAGCTCAGGAATAGGAATATTGTTAGTTCCGGCACCTGCACGTGCAACAGCCTTTACATTGTCAGAAAGCTGCATCTCATGCATATCTGCAGAACGCACCAGAATTGCATCCGGATTATTGATGTCTGTAGCAATTTCATAGTTGTCGCGGTCCAGCTGGTTGAGTCCAACTGTTGCTATTTTATTTAAAGTTTGAATTTTAAACATATTAATTCTCCTTAGCAAATTTCTTCATAAACTCTACCAGAGCCTTAACACCATCCAATGTCATTGCATTGTAAATAGAAGCTCTCATACCACCAACAAGGCGGTGGCCCTTAAGATTTACAAGACCTGCAGCAGATGCAGCCTTAACGAATGCATCGTTAATTTCCTTTTCTTTGGCAGCAGCGGCTTCGTCGTCGGCAGCGTGGTTAGAGTATTTTGTAAGGAATGGAACGTTCATCAAAGAGCGGCTTCCAACTTGAGCTGTTGCGTGGTAGAAGCTTCCTTCGTTGTTGTCAAGGTAGTTGTAAAGGTAATCTGCCTTTTCCTTGTTGCGCTTGAGCATTCCTTCGGCACCACCGTTCTTTTCGATCCAGTGCAAAACCTTGTCCAAGACGTAGATTGTGTAGCAAGGTGGTGTGTTGTACATAGAACCGTTGTCTGCGTGTGTCTTGTAAGCAAGCATTGTTGGTGTGCCTGGGAGACATGCGTCAACTTCTGGAATCAAATCTTCGCGGATGATTACAAGTGTAACACCAGCTGGAGCAAGGTTCTTCTGAGCACCTGCAAAAAGCAGACCAAACTTTGTAACATCAAGTGGTTCACTCAAAACGCAGGAAGAAATATCTGCTACGAGTGGAATATTACCTGTGTCAGGAATGTACTCGTAGTGAGTTCCCATGATTGTATTGTTGAAACAGATGTAAGCGTAATCGTAGTCACCTGTGATTTTTTCTACCTTAGGAATATAAGAATAGTTCTTGTCCTTGCTGCTTGCAATGATGTCTACATCAATTCCAAGGTGTTTAGCTTCTGCAGCAGCCTTTTTTGCCCATACACCGGTTTCAATATAAGCAGCTTTTTTGTTCTTAATACCAAGATTCTGAGCGACCATGGCAAACTGAGTGGAACCACCACCCTGAACAAAAAGTACCTTGTAGTTATCTGGTACATTCATAAGCTTACGAACCATTGCTTCTGCATCCTGGATAATAGGTTCATAATTCTTTGAGCGGTGACTCATTTCCATAACAGACTGACCGCTTCCCTGATAATCCAGCATTTCTGCAGCACATTCTTTCAAAACATCTTCCGGCAGGCAGCTTGGACCTGCACTAAAATTGTACACTCTTGCCATGTTCTTTCGACCTCTTTGTCATTTATTTGTTTATCATATTCAACGCGTTGGCAATACTAAGATTTTCTACCTTAACATCGGCGGGCACCTTAAGCACTGCGCGCGTCATATTTACAATCCCCGTAATTCCGGCGGATACAAGCCTGTCGGTCATATGCTGTGCATCCTTGTCGGCAACAGTCAAAACCGCAAACCTGATATTTTCTCTCTTTATTACATAATTCATTTCTGTGGCAGGGTAGAGCGGAAAGGTTGAACGTAAAATTTCA
>ODAI011828786.1_pt1 | contig 12554 bp, 12 predicted proteins | sample 1539321 | NCBI WGS metagenome assembly ODAI01 (sample SAMN02144231, study PRJEB22623) | gut metagenome | biome: sheep rumen | host: Ovis aries | place: New Zealand
GCAGAACGTTTTCGGGCCAAGGCTGGCACCATGGAGGAAGATATGAGCCTGATAGATGAAGCAATGGAGACCTGCATCATTATGGATAAAGTGACCAGGGACGACGGTTATGGCGGAGTAGTGACCGAATACACAGAGGGTGCACCATTTTCCGCAGCGATAGCCTTTGATGATTCGATCATGGCAAGGATCGCTTCTGCCCAGGGTGTCACCGATCTGTACACGGTCACAACCAGGAGAAACATTGTTTTGCGGGCCCAGGACGTTTTCAAGCGTGTCAGCGACGGAAAAATGCTGCAGGTCACATCCGATGGAGACGACAATGCAACACCCGCTTCCGCGTCTCTCGACATGCGCGTTGTGAGTGCAAAAGAATTCAAATCCAAGAAGAAAGGTTGAGCAATGGATAGTTGGCAGGCTCTACACGCTTTCTGGGCCGGATTTGATGTGCCAGCCTACGACGAGCAGACCGTTTTTGCAGAAGGTGACTCACCGGCTTATCCGCATATCACGTATGAGTCTGCAGCGGGCACAAACGGCAACACAGAGCTGCTCACCGCATCTTTGTGGGACATGATTGACCCTGATTCTTCACAGACAGCATCGTGGGCCTGGCTCAAACAGAAAGCGGAAGAAATAAAACATGCAATCGGCTACGGAGGAATAAAGATTCAAGTGGAAGGTGGCGGGCTCTGGCTTAAATTGCCGGAATCGTCGCCTTTTTCGCGTCCATTGCCTTCTGGCGAGGATAACATTCTCCGAATCCAAATGAACATAGAAGTTGATTACATAGGAGGTTTATAAGATGGGAACTTATACAGTTATCCCCGAAAGTACTTTCCAGGACATGCAGCTTGATGCAGGTGTTTTGCTGAAAAATTTTGATCCTGCAAATCCCGCTGTTGTAAATGCAGACATTATTACCGCCACCACCGGAGGCGTCCAGGCAACCTGTCAGCCGTCGTACAGTGATCTGGCTGAGGACGTGGATAATGTGCCTAATGGAATGATGGAGTTCCAGCACAACGACGGCTGGGAATGCACACTTTCCACTACGGCACTTGGTACATCCCCGGAGATGATCCGCATGTCGCTCGGCTGCGCAGATATCGATGGTACAGACACCACAAAGATTGTACCCAGAGCCGATCTGAAGCAGAGCGATTTTATGAGTTCTGTTTGGTGGGTAGGTGATAAAGCTGACGGAGGCTTTGTTGCGATCGAGCTCAAGAACGTACTTTCCACTGAGGGCTTCAGCCTGCAGACCACAAAGAACGGAAAGGGCCAGACCAGCCTCACCCTTCGCGGTCATGTATCCATCAAGGCACAGAAGACGGTGCCGATGGTGTTCTACAGTATCGCAGGTACCGAAAGCACCAGCACTGGCACCACCGAAGGCACCGGCACGGGCAATTAAATAACTAAGGAGGAGAGCCAATGAGTAAAAATTTAGCAAATTGTACACCGGAAGAATTCCTCGATCAGTCGTACCTTATCATGGATGCGGCCGAGAAGTTTATGAAAGTAAATGATATCCTCGGCATCCGCAGCCGCAAGGTTGAAGGGCTCCAGGAGATTCCCACAGACAACGAGGAAGAGGCTGAACGGGTCCGCAGGGAGAATGCAAAGAAGATCACAGCGCAGCGCATGAAGAACGTGAAGGACCTTCTCACGTCCATGATGCACACCCACAAGAGCGAGACGCTTGAACTTCTGGCGCTTTCCTGCTTTATCGATCCGGCAGACGTGAACAACTACACAATGCCGTTTTTCCTGCGCAATGTCGGTGAAATGATCTCCGACCAGGATGTACTTGCTTTTTTTACATCATTGGCGCAAGTGGAGCAGACAGGTATTTTCAGTGCCTGACGACGCTCCGACTTGATCTGCTCCCTCGACTCGGAAAGAGCTATATCATCCGGCACTGCACAGAAGAAATGCGGAAGCAGACGGAGGATAAGCTCTTCCGGGTTTATATGACAGATGGATTAAAAGCCATTGCAGATAACTCGGCTAAACTCGTTAAAGAAGGCGTATCTCTTAAATCCAGGTACATCGAAATCATTGACGGCATAAAGCCGGATAAACAGCCAGAGAAGCCGAAAGAAACCGGAGAGCAGATCATAAACAGAATCACGTCGGGCTTAAATGCGCTCGCAAAGAAAGAAGGATCCAGCGACAACAACGACGCTGGTTAACGATGAGGGCTAAAAATGGATTTGATGAATCTGGCCGCAAGGCTAACCCTTGACATGAAGGACTACGAGGATGCTATTGGCAAAGCAACGCAATCCGCGCAGTCCTTTTCTAAAAATTTTGGCGGCGCCATCGGAAAAGTCGGCGGCGCGATAAAGACAGTCGCTAAAGTAGGAGCAGTAGCTATCGGTGCAGGAGCTACTGCAGTCGGTTTTCTTACGAAGCAATCAGTAAGTGCATACGCTGAGTATGAACAGCTTGCTGGTGGTGTAAAAAAGCTGTTCGGTGATGCTGCGGATGATGTAATGAAGTATGCAAATGAAGCATACAAGACTTCCGGAATGTCTGCTAATCAGTACATGGAACAGGCCACATCTTTCTCGGCGGCTCTGATCAATTCACTCGGTGGAGATACAAAAAAAGCGGCAGAACAGGCCGATGTAGCTATGCGTGCTATGTCCGATAACGTCAACACGTTTGGTACGGATATGGCAAGCGTGCAGGCGGCGTTCCAAGGTTTCAGTAAGCAAAACTACACGATAAATCTAATGTCCGCCGCATAAGTGATTATGTGGTGAGTGCGGGTGAACCATACCAGGGGTGTGGAGGAAACTCTGCTAACGGGGGAACTCTAAGGGCAAAAGCCTATGACAATCCCGTGCCAAGCCTCGAAAGAGGAAGGTGTAACGACTATCGGTTCGTCACCGAGTACAGCGCTTATTGGTACAGCGTTGGAAGTGCCCGCCAACTGTTAAAGAAGGGTAAAAATCCAACCTTTCTTGTTTCCTTTTTTAAAAATACGGCCATAGGAAATTGTTGACTTATTGCATTTGAAATATGCGGCTGTTTCATCACGGGAATTAAAGATTAAAGTCTCTGAACCATTTGTGGCACGAATTTTTTTCTTTCTGTTTTCGACACGTTCTGCATAACCAAATGACCAACAGTTTTCGGATACGGAAACCCAACGAAGGTTATTTACAGAGTTATCGAGTTTGTTTCCGTTGATGTGGTCAACCTGTGGAAGATTTTGAGGGTTAGGGATAAAGGCAATAGCCACGAGCCTGTGAACATATAAAGGGACAGTTTTTCTGCCGAGCATGATCTGGTAATAACCTGATGTTCCTTTGTGTGGCTTGAGAATCCTTCCTGTTTTGTCATTGCGGATATCTCCATTTTCGCTGACAGAATAATTGCTTTTACCTTCGATTTTACGCCAATCCATAGGGCACCTCCTTAATATGATATGTCTATTATATCATGTTTTGGATAATAAAACAAAACAGGAAATGTTAGACAGTTGAAGATATAGTCTAATCCCTTTTAAATACTGAGAAATCAGGGGTATTAATGGTTGGACAACCTCAAACTGGGTAGACACAACACCATTGCTCAGTATAAACCTCGTGAAAACGGTAAAACTCTCAATGTAGCATGAGACAATACCGTGCCAAGCCTCAACAGAGGAAGGTGTAACGACTATCGAAACCACACAGTAATGTGGAAGGGAGTAGAGTACATTCAAGCGAATGGAAGTGCGAGGGTTCAGCGGAAACGCTGATCAAGAGATAGTCTGAACTCTATAGTGATATGGAGCAGTCCAAAAGGACGGCCATAGAGTAGCGACCTATGGTGAACACATTGTATGGTGGCACAAAGACAGAAATGGAGAGACTCATTGCAGACGCCAATGAGTATGCAGCTGCAAACGGCAAAGCGGCTGATCTTTCCATTGAGAGCTTTTCCGATATTGTCACGGCAATTGAACTGATACAGGAAAAGCAGGGTATTGCCGGAACAACGGCAAAAGAAGCGGCCACAACCATTGAGGGCGCTTTCAACATGACCAAGGCGGCATGGGAGAACCTTGTCGCGGGTTTTGCAAATCCTGACGCTGACCTGGGTGCACTGATGGACAACCTGATCGTGTCAATCGTCGGTGATCAGGAAGGGACTGGATTGCTTAATCGGCTTATTCCGGCTGTGGAAAGAGCTTTTCAAGGCATCGGACAATTTGTGCAGAAGGCGGCGCCGATCATATCTCAGTACCTTCCCGGACTGATGAGTGCGCTCCTGCCTGGCCTGCTTTCCGCTGCAACATCTCTTGTAATCGGACTTGTAAAAGCGCTTCCTACGCTCATCACAATAGTGATCCAACAGATACCGTCCATTGTCGGACAGATAAAAACTGCGTTAGTAGAAGCTGCGCCTGCACTGATCGAAGGCGGGAAAAACCTGATGAAGTCCATTTACGACGGATTGACGCAGGAGTTCCCGAAGATCAAACCGATCCTGGATGGCCTGGGAAAAATCTTCGAAACGGCTTTTAATGCAATCGGAACTGTAATTGATTTCTTCGTAGAGCATTTTGAAACCATCAAAACCGTTGTTGTGGCCGTTGGTGGTGCAATCGCCGCTGTTGGTCTTGTGGGTGTTATCGGAGGTATTGCCGGAGCGATCGGAACGGTTGTTGGTGCTATCGGTGGGCTGATTTCGGCACTCTCTATGATTAAGAGTTTTGCCGGACTTGTATCTGTTATTACCACTCTTGCAGGTGGGCCTCTTGTGCTCATTCCTGCTCTTATCGGTGCAATCGTGGCGGCAGTGATTTATCTCTGGAACACATCAGAGACCTTCCGCAATTTCGTGCTTGGACTGTGGGCAAAGATACAGGAGATTGTAGCCGGAGCGGTACAGGTATTCCAGAACCTCGGTGCAGCGTTCGCACTGATCTGGCAGGACATCGTTAATACGGCAACGGCAGTCTGGGAGACGTTAAAGAGTGTAGTCTCTGCCGGTGTAAACGCAGTAAAAGATGTGGTTACAAAGGTTATAAATGCTGTCAAGTCGTTTATATCCGGTGCCTGGAACGCGATCACAAAAACAATCACCAATGCCTGGAACACGATCAAGTCTAAGGTATCTTCCGCAGTTAATGCGGTGCGGACTACGGTGTCGAACGTATTTAATGCAATTCGGAATACCGTGGCTAACATTATGTCTGCCGTGCAGTCAAAGATATCAACAGCTTGGAACGCAGCAAAGACTACAGTTTCGAGTGTGGTTGATGGCATAAAAAATAAGATCAAAGGCGGATTTGAAGCCGCAAAAACCACAGTATCTAACATTTTTGGCAGTATCAAAGACAAAATCAAGGAAAAAATTGATGCGGCAAAAGAAGCGGTTTCAAGTGCGATTGAGAAAATCAAAAGCAAATTCAAGTTTAAATGGTCACTCCCGAAGCTAAAACTTCCTCATCCGAAGATTACAGGCAAGTTTTCGCTGAATCCTCCTTCTGTGCCTCATTTCTCCATTGAGTGGTACAGAAAGGCTATGGACGATGCATTTTTGCTTAATGGTGCAACCATCTTTGGTACGTCAGGTGGCAATCTGCTCGGTGGAGGAGAGGCAGGAAGAGAGATAGTAATCGGTGAGGAAAAAGCACTTGACATGATTGCAAAGGCATCTGGCAATCAGGAACTGCTCACAAGAGTCAATTACCTGATTCGCCTGCTTGAGTATTACCTCCCGAAACGCACAACAAACAGCCGTGAAATCGATAGGATGTTAGGGGCATTGCTATGATAAAGAGATTTACTTTAACAAATGGGAGGGGCGATGAACGTGACCTCCTCTCTATAGAGAAGTCCCCTACATTCCAGGTAGAAGGATTCGGCTACAGTGACGATACAGAGTTTATGAGAGTTGGAAACAACTTCGTTCCGCTTGAAGAACGTGCAGAGCAGAGGAGTCTTGAGTTTACCCTGTTAGTCTGGAAGTCGGTAGATGAGACCTACATGGACTTTGTCAGCTTTGCCAGGCATAACCCTCTCACACTGATCTATGAGAACGACACAGGGACATACTACATCCCTTGCCGTCTCAGGAGCATTTCAAAGATTGAAAAGGTAGGAATCGACATAAAGGGTGTGCCGGTGGTTCTCGCAATCATCAGCAATCCTTACACAAAGACACAGGCCTATAACTCAGGAGATGTGGGACTTGGAAAGTCATATGGAGATACAGGATATACATACGACTACACTTACTCGGCGGAAATTGTGAACACAGTAATATTGTACTCTGACAGTTACCTTGAATCTCCATGTGTGCTGACCATTTACGGTGCGCTCACCAATCCCACATGGAAACATTACCATGATGGAGATTTGGTAGAGACAGGGGCATATCTGGGAACTATCCCAGAAGGACACAGCCTTGTGATTGATTCCAAATCTGTCCCATACAGTGTTATCGAGTATGACGGAGGTGGTGAGATGGTGGCAGACAGGTATCAGCTATGTGATTTTTCCACCGAAAGATTCATGCACATCAATGAGGGACAGAATTCTTATGTAATCTCTCATGACGGACTCACTCCGGCATCACTCAGAGCGGAGGCATATATAGAGTATGAAACAGTATAATGTCGAGTTCTTTTCCTCCGATTTTACAAATGTCTCACACACGAATGTCTCCCTTGCATCCTACGATGAGGACTATATCAGCCTTGTAGATAACGAGATCACTGTAGTCGATACAGAGGTAGAGGTCGGCTATTACATCCGAATCAAAAAAGGCAGAACGGAATTTTTCGGTATTGTTAAGGGAGTGACAAGTCCGAGCGAAAGGGTAAAGGTCGTTTCCTATGCCAGTTTTCTGTCCCTGTTTGACACAGATGTGCTTTTCGATACTGACTTGCAAGGGAGCAGCACAACTCTTGAAAATGCGCTCAAGAACCTGATTAACGGACTGTTTTCCAGTAGTGATGCATCAATGAACATTACGGGCCTGACAATCCAGACAACCAGCAACACTCGGAATTGGGGATTTAACCTCAAGAGCGATACAGAGGGAAAACATCACTGCATCATCAATCTGTACAGCGTGCTTATCACGAGAGCACTGGAAAAGTATTCAGTTGTTGTAAAGGCTGTGCCGGATGTACAGGCAAAAACAGTTACCATGACAATCGGGACTGTCGGGGGTGAGACAGTCAACATTGATGCTGACCTCCCGAATATTGTCGAGAAAAGCATTGTAATCAAACAGACGAACCTGGATGTAAATAAGCTGATAGTCTACGACTCCAACGATTATGTAACGAAGCGGACATATTACAAACATCCAGACGGCACATATGACACCACCGACTCCAACAGGATCACTCCGGTCGTGCAGGAAATCCACTCGGTGACACCTGATGCAACGTCAGGAAAGACATTCGCAGAACTTGCCGACTCAGATGCTATACAGCTTTTCGGCGGAGCAAACTACAGCAACCTTATAGAACTGCACATGGTAAACGATGACAGCCTCGTGAAGCCTTACGAGATGGAAATCGGACAGGTGGTATCGGTAACATCTGCCGGACGCAGTTATACCTCAATCCTCACAGGGAAAACCATAGAAGAGCATACAAAGCTGACTTTTGGCTTGGTGCGGATTGATCTTACGAAGATACTCAAAAGGAGACAAATCAATGGCTATTAATCTCATTACATGGGCAGGACAGACGGTCACCCCCAAAGATGATGCGATTATACAGGACGCTTGTGCCGGACGCAGTGGCATCCTGTACGGGTGTGATGTGACGGCATCCGGCAATACCCTGACTGTGGCATCGGGATATGGTGTAATCAAAGGCAGACTGTTTGAGGTGACCAATGACAGCCTTAATATTTCCTTGCCGTCAAGCGGAACATTGAAAGGCGTGCTGTACATCCGTCTTGACCTTGCAAATTCATCTGAACCCATTGAGATTACTGCAATGACTGGCAGTACAGAACATCAGATGGAACAGGATGCAAATGCTAACTTCGATAGTGGTGTTTACGAGATGGAACTGGCAAAGTTTGACGTTAGTTCGTCTGGCATTAGCAATTTGACGGTATCGGAAAGCAAAGTCCCTTATAATCGCACTCCGGTATATCAGTCGATGGCTGATTTTGGATTGAGTGCGTCTGCGACAGTAAGTGTTTTAAGCATTTTCAGAAATTACATGGCGGACAACTCCGTCGCAATCCTTGGCAGTGATAGCATCAGTGATTTGCCATACGAAAATGCAAGCGGAATTTGTGTTATCGTCCGCAAAGATGCTACTCATGGAAAAGCATTTTTCTTTTCTGAAGGTGGAAAGCCTAATTATCAATATTACATGTCCGAATCGGACGGTGTTTGGATATATGAATGGATTCCCCTTGCGTCAGAGGATGATGTCTATTACACATATGGGCACAATTCTGGAGGTGTGCCCAACAAATATCAACTGCGCTTCGGATTAGGTGGATACATCACCAACGGCGGACAGGATATCCTTGCATATATCCCTCTCAACAGACGAGTGCCTGACGGATACAAGTTGGAGTTTAATAGAAGAGTGGGTGGCGTAACCGTAAGGCAGAATGGAAAATATCTGATCGGTTCTGGCACATCGAGTAATGATTTTGAGTCTGATGTATACACTACGTGCGCAACCTATGAAAACCTGGCTGTCTTCACTATCCATCGAGAAGGTGGATACGGCGGCGTTAACAATGCTCCTGTTGCTGTGCAAGGATGGGCAGAAGTGTGGATTGATGTGAGGTAATGTAATATGGCGGAAATTTTTAACTTTTATGTACAGGACAATCGCACAATCTTATTTCCCAGAAATAACCTGCTTGAGCCTATCATGCAGGAAGACCACAAGGTAGCAACGTGGCGATTCCGTATCCCGAAAGTCCTCAACGAGATTGACATGTCGAATTGGGCATGGTGGTTCGTCTTTGTTAATTCCAAGGGTCAGGAGTTTTCTCCTTCACTGACCCTTGTGGATGATCCTGACGAGCCGGACAGATTTTCTATTGCCGACTACGACATTGATTATGGAATTTCCAAGTTCCCTGGAGGATTCGAATTTTCCCTTGAAGCAATCAATGCCGATACAGGCGGCGAAATCCTCAACGAGTGGCATACCAGAACATACAGCCATAAGGTCACGAAGACCCTTCAGGGCAATCAGGCCGAATTTGTAGAGACGGAATCCGACATCATTTCCGCGCTGATTGTAGAAGTGCAGACCAAGGTCAATGCTCTTGTCGGCGGGGCTACTCCCGAAGTAAAAGACAGCATTGCCGAAATGACAGACCACAAGAAAATTTATGTGTTGTCAACCGATGGGAATTGGTATCGCTACAACGGCACTACATGGGTATCGGGCGGACAGTATGCATCAGGTGTGACCATTGACCCCACCCTCACCCAGCCAGGACAGGCGGCGGATGCTAAGGTGGCGGGGGATGAGATTGATGCGCTATCAGAAAACGCATACACAGCAATCGAATATGTATTAAAACCTAATACATATATTACACGCACTGGAGAGGATTATCATTATAACGGATGGACAGCAACCGGACACATTCCGGTTGTTCCGGGAGAAAAGATATATGTTTATAACGCCAAGACCACAGAATATTGTGCGTTTTACAAAAACGATGATACGTTTTTAAGGCGTGCAACGGTAGGTGTCGGAAGTCCATTTGTATTAAATGTACCAGAGGATGCATATTATTTTTCGTACTCCAACGCAACCGCAGATGTGTTTACTGCAATATATAGAGATGCGGGAATCGTTTCTATATTTGGTTCAAAACAACAAGTTGAAGAAATCGGCGAGTGGGTAACAGGCAATGTTACTTACGAACTCGAAAATGGACATATAGCCATTACTCTTAATGGGTGGACATATCAAGATTCAACGGTCGAAGTGAGAGTCAGGGAAGGCAGTTCCATAACACTTCCGCAAAATTCTGTTATCGGGATACATGATTATTCCGCTTATCGTCTTTTTGTTGGATGGAGAGATTCTGGCGGAACATATTATAGATCAGGCTGGCTGACATCTGATTTTAGATGCCCGATGGATGGTGAGTATACGCTTGTCATTACCAACAACCCTGCCGGAACAGATATATCAGTGGCTGATGCAGAGGCACAGCTTTTTGTATATGCGTATAATTCGATGGTATACGACAAATACAAAAACGATTCGTTGGGGCTATGGAAAAACGAACGGCTTTATGATATTGCTCACAGAGGGTATGTATTAGGGGGAGCACCTGCAGACACTGCGCCTGCGTATATTCAGGCTAAAGTACAGGGGTATAACGCAATAGAGGGAGACATAAGGGTAACAAGTGACGGAAAATACGTGATTCATCATGATGATGGAATGCCGTCCGATAATACATATAAAATATCTGAGCACACTCTTTCCGAACTACGCACCAACGCAAACATGGGAACGTATAACGGGAATACGGTACAGATTTTAACGCTTCGTGAACTGCTCAATATTGCAAAAAATATAGATGTTGTTGTGTTTTTAGAATTAAAGAGCGATTTGACGGACACTCAAATCGTTGAGGTGATGACGATAGCAAAAAACTGCGGAATGCAGGACCGTGTCCGATGGATAGCAAAAACAGGGAATGCATCTGTTTTTAGAGGCTTTTATCCTTATTGTTATCTTGCGGTTTTTAACACGATTGATTACACATTGATACAGCCTCTCGTTATTTCTGGACACCCTGAAAGAACATTCGTTTATACTATGTCCACAAATATTACGGATACTCTTGTCGAAAATTGTGCAAACGTAAATCTTGGAGTTGTCGGATGGTGCGTAACGTATGATTGGATGTTTCCTGATGGATGGACTGACGCAAGCGTCAAAGCGGAAATTGTGCGAGCGCTCGACTGCGGAGCGTGGGGGATGGCGCTTGACTGGTGGACAGTTAGCAAAATTATGGGAGAAACATATCAGCAATATATTTAAATAAGGAGACCACTCCATGAATGAAAGGACTGTAAATGGCGCTGACATACTGCTTTGAGAGCGCATACGTTGCGAGGACGCTTGCGAGGTGTAAACGGAATGACCTTGCCGTTGTTGATACCGAAGGACATGAGCTTTCCGTCAAAAATGCTGTCAGCCGTGGCGTGTGGGTGTATGGATACCTCAATGTAGGGGCGTTGGAAAAACAGCGTCCCTATTACGAGAAATTCAAGCACCTGAGACTTGCCAGGTACGAAGGGTGGGATGGCGAATACTGGATTGACCCGACTGCGCGAGAATGGCAGGAGCATATTATCAGCCTTGCAAAAGAGATTAAGGCTACCGGTGCAATCGGGCTATATCTCGATAACACAGACATTTATTACGAGATTCTCGAAAAACAAATCCGCAAACAGTACAACCGAAATCTTCCATCTGCGCAAGCTGTCTACACGGCACTCAGCAACATGATTCTCAAAATCAATGCATTAGGCTTAATCGTAATGCCGAACGGTGGGGATGTATTCGTGAGAAAATTCATCCGGGCACATCCCAATGTCATCAAAACTGTCAATCAGGAAAGCGTCTTGTATCAAGACGGAAAAAGGCAGTCAGCAGAGGATACGGAGTATTATACAAAGTATCTCGACTGGTGCAGGAAAAAGGGTATCTATGACAGAGGGATTGAATATCCCAAAACCAAGGCGCAAGCGGTACATGCGCAACTGTATTACAAGAAACATAAATGGCAAGGATGCTATATTTCATGGCATAAGGACTTGAGGGGAGACTGATGGCAAAATACGAAATCTCAGGCACAAGCACACCGAGCAAAGTCCCGTATAAATGGGGACTGCTCAAATTCGGGATGAAGGTCACGGCAAGACTTCAGCCGGAAGTCAAAGCAAAGCCGTGTTCGTTCTCACCGATTGACGGACTCACGAAGATTGAGGTCTGCGACCAGATCACAGACAGCACAGATACAGTCTGGTGCTATTGCAAGGTCGGCAACCTTTACGGATTTATTCTGTATACATCCATCCGTGACTATCTCAGGACACCCGGACAGAGCATCGAGAAGGTTGCGAGGTGGGTTATCAGCAACGATTTTTCCACCGATGAGACCAGACGCAAAGCCCTGGAATCGCTCGGCTACAACTATGACGCTGTGCAGAAAGTTGTCTCCGACCTCATGCCGAAACCCGCTCCGGCAAAGTCCCATAAATTTGCTGTATGGGCAGTGAATTTTATGGAAGACGACGAACGGCAATTCGGCGATTGCACAGCGGTACTGCAGTACAACGAGGATGGCTCGGTCCGGCATTGTGTCCTTATCGACTGCGCAAAATATGCCGCTGCTTATGTGGTTGTGCGGAAACTCAAAGCGCACGGAGTAAATCGGATTGATGCAGTCTGCATCAGCCATGCTCACGGAGATCATTACGGGGGACTCAACTACATCATGAAGCACATTCCGGTCAGTCACATCTATGTCCCTGATGTTACGGAACTCAAACGCTATCAGTCCGGCTATGCA
>ODAI012961513.1_pt1 | contig 12552 bp, 10 predicted proteins | sample 1539321 | NCBI WGS metagenome assembly ODAI01 (sample SAMN02144231, study PRJEB22623) | gut metagenome | biome: sheep rumen | host: Ovis aries | place: New Zealand
CATCTCGCGAACACCACGTAGGAATGCGCTCTACACATAAGCCAGGCAGTCATGGCAATCATGGATTCTCCTCACGTAATGACAACCATAACAACGGTGGTCATCACAACAATGGTCACAGCGGATTCAACAACAATGACAATCGTCACCACGGAAGTATTGGCAACAACGGGACTTCGCACGACATGAACAGAGACAGAAATGGTCGCTCGCATAATAACAACGACACATACTCACGTGGAGGCAGCAGGGACAATAATGGAACTTTCACACATGGAGGAAACAGAGACAATAATGGTGCATTCACACGCGGAGGAAACAGGGACAATAATGGTGGTCACGGATTCGGTACACGTGAGAGCTCAACAAGAACAACTGTGACGAACTCTGGTTCATCAAGCCGTCCTACAAGGGGCTTCGGCATGGGTAGCCGCTCAAGCAGCGACCGTAGTTCCACCTCTCCAAGCCGCTCATTCAGTCCGTCAAGCAGCCACTCCAACAGCTCTTCATTCGGAGGCAGCTCAAGCAGAAGCCGTTCTTTCGGAAATAGCAGCTCTGGTAGCAGAAGCTTCGGAGGAAGTTCAAGTGGCAGGAGTCATTCTTTTGGCAGCAGTAGCTCTGGTAGCAGAAGTTTCGGTAGCAGCTCAGGCAGCAGAAGCTTTGGTGGAGGCAGCCATTCTTTCGGAGGTGGCAGTCGTTCGGGAGGCAGTTCTGGTGGCGGACATGGTCACTTCGGTCGCCGATAGACCATTTTTCACAACAATACTATTCAACGGTGAGGATTCTAACCTCACCGTTTTCCATTCTCATAACCTCATTCATCTGTTTATTGAAAAGCACAGCCTGAATAGCTTTATTGATGATACCATGACCTACGGCGAGTACTGTCTGATTGGGGAATCTCTCACACAGCCAACGGAGAAACTTCCCTGCCCGTTCTTTTAGCTTATCTAACGACTCTATGTCGTCGGGCCATGTCTCGTCCTTCAAATCAGGTATATATCGACCAGTAAAACTACCCCATTCACGCTCACGCAACAATGGTGTAGTCACCACTTCCCCGTCATGATATTTAGCAATAATACTACAGGTGTCGACAGAACGTTTAAGATCGCTTGACACAAAACCATCGAAATCGACATCTGTCAATTTACGTCCCAAAGCCTCAGCCTGTGCAACACCATTCTGGGTCAGTTCGCCTTGTGTCTGTCCTTGCATAATCTTGTTGACGTTGTCCACCGTCTCTCCATGACGAACTAAGTATAATACAGTCTTTGTCTTCTCCATAACTCCTTGTTACTCAGCCAAACAAAAGTCTAAAGATACCCACAGCCTCGAAGAACATAGCGATGCCAAGGTGAATGATTATTCCACCCCATAAATGGCTGGTGCGCCATGCCAACACACCCAACAGATAGCCACCAACAACCGACGAGCACAGTTCCAGATCGGGCTTACCAAGATGAATACACATATATGTCATGACCATAGGCAATACTGCCCTGCGCCCCAGCCATCGCGCCATTCCCACTACCAATGCACCACGGAACATACTCTCCACTCCAAGGAAGTCGTTAGCATAGCATAGTTCGAAGAGTCCAATCACCTGCCACCTGTTCCACCCCAGTGCACCATCGTACATTGTAATGTTCATCTTGGGGTAATAGCTAAGGAACTGAGGAGTAAATGACACAGCAAGGAATATAGGCAATAAGAGAACATATATGAGTGCATACACTCGCAGATATTGCGATGAGCGTTTCAGTCCATACAATCCAAAGCGGCCCTCCACCAACCTGTGAAATACGATTAGCGATCCTACTATGAACACCGAACGGAACAGAAAAGCCCCAACCAAGTCCAAGTAGTATTTATCCTTAAACCATACAGAATAGTCGTCAGCCCATTGAGCATAAGCATGAAATCCCTGTCCTGCGCCATCTATCGTCAACAAGACGACGGGAAACACCCACACCTGCCATCGCCTAAGCCGCCATAGCTCCGAATGCATTGCAAGTGTCGGAATCAACACAAGGAAATACATTGTTATATATATCAACGGCAGACGTATCATCGACGTTCCGTCAAGATAGGATGGAGCAATAAAGATATCGTATACGTTGTAGACCACCTGCCCGACAATCACCAGGGCGATAAGACACATTACATAGAGATACTTGGTCCAAAGGAAGTCTCGCTTCACGAAGTTAGCTATTGTACCAAGAAATTCGCCTATCTCATGTAGCAAAGAGCCCTTCCTGACGAACATGTGCCACCAGCCGAATGGTTTGCGTCGGGCTACATATCCCAAATCCCTCTCCATCTTGTAGGCTTCACGTTCGAAATAAAGATCATAGTATGCTTTCATGAAATTACGACATTTAGCATACCGGCACATCCACTCTATCAGATACCACAAGGTAAAACCCACATATAGCATCTCACGCTGTTGCAGGGTGTGAATATATTCATGATTTTTCGTTACTTCGCTTAGGTGCCCCTTGTCACTGCGGCAGAATATTATTCCGCAGATATTGGTGGCGAAGAATTTGCCGAACGGGAAATACTTATTATATATTACTTTCATCCTTTCCTTGGCGAAGCCTTATGTGGTCATGTCGTGCAAAAGTACATATAATTATTGAATTTATATCTTTGTTTCATAGAAAAATATTAATTTTGTCCGCTGAAAGCAATTATAAGAAATCCGCATTAGGTGCGGTATGAGAAGATAAATACGAATAACAACTAATACTATGAGAATCTTTCAGAGTTCAATATTTCGTGCACTTGTCGCAATAACCGTAGGTATATTGTTGGTAAAATATCGTGAAGACACCATGAAATGGATGACGATAGCCGCAGGAGGGCTATTCTTTGTCTCGGGTGCTATATCATATTTGGCTTATTTGTACGAGAGACATCGCTACGACAAAGCCATGTCAGAACAAGAAAAGACCGACTATCAGAGCGAAGGCATTGAGATATACGATGCCAACGGGAACCTCATCCAGCAGCGTAAGCCCATGTTTCCCATTCTCGGAGTGGGCTGTATGATTCTAGGCATCATTCTTGCCGTCATGCCTACCGACCTTATCATAGGTGTTGCATACGTGCTTGCCTCCATTCTCATACTTGGCAGTATCAATCAGCTGATCACCTTGGCCCTTGCCCGTCGCTACAGTAGCATTCCACTGCTCTTCTGGCTCATGCCACTCATCACACTGGTAATCGGCATACTGGTAGTAGCCAAGCCCATGGAGGCTGCCACTCTGCCACTAAAGGTTATTGGCTGGGGACTGATGGTCTACGGTGTGGTGGAATGCATTCACGCTGTAAAGATCTATTCGATGAAGAAGAGATTCAAGGAAATAGAGACGCAAGCGGGCGAGACAAAGAATGACGTGTCAACACAAAAAGAGGGCATTCAGGAAATCGAGAATGCCCAGATTGTTGACGATGTCGAGATTGAAGATGCCGAGGCTGTAGATTAGGTTAGGTCTAATCGTTCGGCACCAGTCCCTCGATATATTTACACAAGATAGCAATACCACGCTTATTCTCGCCGCCCTGTGGGATTATCAGGTCGGCATATCGTTTGGTGGGCTCAATAAACTGCTCATGCATGGGTTTGAGCACACTCAGGTAGCGCTCTACAACCATAGATACCGTGCGACCACGGTCTATCGTGTCACGCTTAATATTGCGTATTAGTCGCTCGTCAGAGTCAGTATCCACGAAGATTTTCAAGTCCATCATATCCCTTAGCTTCCTATTAATCAAGGTCATGATACCTTCAATTATGATTACGGGCTTAGGTTCTACGTGTATTGTCTCCGGCAGTCGGTTGCTGAGCACATACGAATAAGTTGGCTGCTCGATAGCGTGCCCATGGCGAAGTTCTTGTAGCTGTTGGTTCAGTAGCTTCCAGTCGAACGCGTCTGGGTGGTCGAAGTTGATTGCCTTACGCTCCTCGTCGGTCATGTGCGTAGTATCATTATAATACGAGTCTAACGGGACCACTGCGACATAGTGCGGTGGCAGAGCCTCGACAATCTTCTTCACCACAGTCGTCTTGCCCGACCCTGTACCTCCTGCGATACCAATAATCGTTATCTTGTTTTTCATATCAGTTACACATTATTATATATAGTAGGGGTCGAAATCACATCTTTTTGAGCAAATAGACCACGACGGGCAAGTGATCACTATATCCATCGAGCCATACTCCGCCAGCATGAGTACGCTTGGGGTTGCCCTTGTATTTGCCTTCAGTCTGGAACAGATAGTCACGACGGAACACCTGACACTTCCAGTACTTCAGTGTCGACAAGTCTCGGCGGCCTTCCTTGTTGGTGAGGTTTGGAGTCAAGATGATCTGGTCAAACAGGTTCCACTTGCCATCATAGCGTAGCGTACCAGTTTTCTGTTTAGCCAGAATATTATAGAAAGGATTGTACATCTCGTCGTCGTCAACATCATCTATCTCATCCTTGGCTCCGAGTGACTCGTACATACTCTTGTTGGACGGGTCGTCGTTCATATCGCCCATCACAAACACCTTACACTCGGGGTCGTCTTCCAGCAGTGAGTCCTTGACGGCACGTATCTGCTTGCCACCCAATTCTCGATAGTAGCTACCGGCAAAACGGCTGGGCAGGTGACAGACAATGACAGACACATGCTCGCCAGCCAGTGTGCCACTAACGGTAAAGAAGCCACGTGTCTGACGATCTTTCTCTATGTCTTCCTGTAATTCATATACGTATGGAACGAGGGTTGTGTTCTTGACTGTGAAAAGCGACGGGTTGTAGAGCAATCCGCAGTCTACTCCACGCTTGTCAGGACCCTCGATGTGGCAGAACTTGAAGTTACGGGCTTTCAGTTCTGGCTGGTCGCACAAGTCTTGAAGGCAACGAGCATTCTCCACCTCACTCACGCCGATGAAGGCACAGCCCACTCCTGGCAACACATCGGTACCCATCTCTGAGAGAACCGTCGCCATATTATGTAGCTTGTGTGAGTATTTCAGCTCATTCCACTTATTCTTCCCTTCCGGCAGGTATTCAAAATCGTTTTTCCCCTCATCATGCTCGGTGTCGAAGAGGTTTTCCAGATTGTAGAATCCAACCGCATAGGCTGCGTATCGTTTCTCGGAAGAGTCTTGTGCCATGGCGTATACTCCAATGAGCATGAACGCCAATAATGTCAATAGTTGTCTTTTCATACTGTCAGCAGTTAATATATTTGGCGCAAATATAACAAAAAAAATTGTGATAGCAATATAAAACGAAATAAAATACACTTTTTATAAAAATAATGTTATTTTCGTTTTGGCAAACTCCATTTTCTTATTAACTTTGCAAAATACAAAAAATAACTAAAAACAAATCTGAACTTATATGCAGAAAAAACTGAGATTAGCAGTGATTGCCATGTGCATCACGCCAATGGCTGTAGCCCAGACAAATACGGGAACTGAAAACCCTACTGGCACTGTCATTGTCGATGAGTCGGCTTTCACCTTCACTGAGTCACAGTTGGGCGAGGATGACAACGTCACCCAAGAGGTTGCCGTCGTCGGTTCCAACACTAATGTCTATGCCCGCGAGGTAGGATTCCGTTTCAGTCCTATGCGCTTCAAGTATAGGGCATTCAATTCTAAGTACAACGAGATCTACATCAACGGCAATCCAGTCAACGATGCCGAGCGTGGTGAGTTCCGCTACTCTTTTGTCGGCGGACTCAACAACTTCACACGCAGTGTGGAATCAGCACTACCGTTCGAGGACAACCACTTTGCCGTGAGTGCCATGGGAGGGTCAAACAACTACAACTTCCGTCCGAGCGCACAGCCCACTGGTCATCGCCTCTCCGTGTCAGGAGCCAACCGCAACTACACACTGCGAGGTATGTACACCTACAACTCGGGAGTCAACAAGGACGGATGGGCGTTCTCTGCCGGTATAACCTACCGATGGGCCAACATGGAGACATCGTATGTCGAGGGTACATTCTATAATGCCCTCTCCTACTTCCTCGGCGTAGAGAAGGTGTTCAACGAGCACCACTCCGTATCGCTTGTCACATGGGGCAACCCTACCGAGCGCGCATCTCAGGGCTCCAGCACCGACGAGATGTACTGGATAGCCAACAACCGCTACTACAACCCCTACTGGGGCTACCAGAACGGTAAGAAGCGTAGTTCGCGCATCGTCAAGGACTTTGCACCAGCCTCCTTGCTGACATGGGATTGGAAGATGAATGAGAAGACGAAGCTGACCACAAGCATCCTCACCAAATATGCTATGTATAGCAGCACTCGTCTGAACTACAACAACAGCGACAACCCACAGCCCGACTACTACAAGAAGATGCCAAGCTACTATATGGACGTCTGGCCACCATACGAGGGAGACACCGACGATGCAGCCCGTCAGAAGTGGCAGACCACATACGACTACCTGAAAGCATCCAAGGGCAATCGACAGATGCAGTGGGACCAGATGTATTATGCCAACCAGCAGAGTTCGCGTGCCGACAACGACGAGGACGCCATGTACTATCTGCAGGCCTATCACGACGACCAGCTGACGCTGAGTCTCGCCTCCACCTTGAAGAAGAATCTCACCAACACCTCTGTGCTCGACCTCGGATTCAGCGCTTCGGCTAATGTGGGATTCCACTATCAGACGATGGAGGACCTGCTGGGTGCAGCTCGCTTCCGCAATGTCAACACATACGTCATCGGCACATACGAGGCAGATGCTCCCGAGGCTCAGTACGACATGCGCCGTCCGAATGCCATCATCGGCAAGGGCGACCGCTTCGGGTACGACTATAATATATATGTGAACAAAGGTAACGTCTGGGCAACATACTCTGAGGATGTTGGCTTCATGCACTACTTCTTCAGCGGTCGCATCGGTGGTGTCACCATGCAACGCAAGGGTAAGATGCAGAACGGACTGGCACCAGAGAACTCTTACGGCAGAAGCCACACGGCTAAGTTTATCGAAGGCGGTGGTAAGTTCGGAACCAACATCAACCTTTTCCCTGGCAACATCCTGACCCTCGGCATAGGCTACGAGCAGAAAGCGCCTACCGCACGTACTGCGTTCCTCGCTCCACAGATCAACAACGACTTCGTCGACGGTCTCAAGGAAGAACGTAACTTCAGCACCGAGATTGGCTATCAGTTCCAGAACTCATGGTTGCAAGCCAACATCAGTGCATACTATAGTCACCTGCGCAACGTCACCGAATACAGCATGTTCTACTACGACACCGAGCACTCCTTCTCATACGTATCGCTCAAGGGCATCAAGAAGCAGTATATGGGCATAGAGTTGGGTCTGAACGTCAAGGTTACCGACTGGCTCAATGTCAAGGCTCTCGGCACCATGAGCGATGCCAAGTACCTGAACAACGCTCGCGTCACCTACATGCTCTCACAGGACGGCAAGTATCGTCAGGACATTGCCGTGACTCGCGGTATTCGCGAGGGAGGCACTCCGTTCAACGCAGCCAGCCTCGACCTGAGCTTCCATAAGAACGGATGGTTCGTTGACCTCATCGGCAATTACTACAACAAGATTTACCTATACTATACTCCAGTAACCCGCTACGCAGGCGACTTCGTGGAATATGCTGGAGGCGAATACGGCGGACAGCCCGTACGCACCGTCACTGGTGTTGACGGCAAGGAGCACAACATCTCTACCCTGCCCGACCAAGCCAAGGGACACGGAGGCTTCATGATAGATGCCAGCATAGGCAAGAGCTTGTACCTGCACAAGGGACGCTCAATGTCTATCAACCTCATGCTCACCAACATCCTCAACAACCGTAACATCTGTACTGGCGGTATGGAGCAGAATCGTCGCGACATCGACGAGCAGGGCGAAGCCATCCGCACATACTCCTTCCTGAACAACCCGAAGAAATTCTATGCTTACGGTATCAATGGCATGCTGAACATAACCTATAAATTCTAAAACGAGATGAAGACAATGAAACAAATAAAATATTTCCTATTGGCAGTCATCGCCACACTGGGCTTCGCAGCATGTCAGGACGGAGACAACTGGAAGGGAGAATGGGACGAGCCAAACTTCCCCGACGGAGCGCCCTTCGGCAACAATGACATCCAGGAGACCAATGTCATCACTATCCAGGAACTACTCAACAAGTATCCCAACGTGTTTGAGGCTACTGACCGCAACGTACTCATCGAGGAGGACATACAGATCAAGGCACGCGTCACAGGCAATAGCGTGGAGGGCAACCTATACAAACAGCTCGCCATACAAGATGCCACAGCAGGCATCATGGTATGTGTCGACGCAGCCGACCTGCACGGCTATCTCGTTGAGGGACAAGAGATACTCATCGACCTTAAGGGACTATACATTGGCGGCTACGGCCAGCTGCCCGAGATTGGAATGCCATACAACGGCAACAGCATCGGACGTATGGACAACCGCACATGGCAGAAGCACTTCAAGCTCGTAGGTGACATCAACCCCAATGCCATCCAACCTGTAGACTTCGCCACTATCAAAAGCGATAAGAAAAAAGCCAACCGACTGGTGATACTGAAGAACGTCAGTTTCACCGAGGCTGGTCAGTATGAGACTTACGGCGACGGCTCAGGCGATCACCTCACAACCTTCGCTCCAGACGTAGACACAAGAATTGTCAAAGGCAAGGAAGAGAAGCTAAAGATTGGCGGATGTGTCAACCGTACTCTCAATGAGCAGGCGAAGACCACCTTCTGCATACGTACCAGCTCATATGCTAACTTTGCAGCAACGCCACTACCCTACGACCCTGCAACGATGAAGCCACGCATGTGTAACATCACTGGTATCGCCACCTGCTATAAGGACACATGGCAGATTATTATTCGCAAGACCAGCGACATCGAACCACTCTATGCGGTATATTCTGGGAATTGAAAAAACGGCATGACGGAATAACGTTATAACGACAAAAGAGAAAAAACGACAACAACAATAAAAAACAAAAAAGACAACAATATGAAAAAGATTCTAAGATCAATGCTCGCAATGATGATTGCGGCATTCACATTAGCAAGTTGCTCTGATGTACCGAGCCCCTACGGACTCTTTACTAGCGGCGACGAAGGACTGGAGGGAGCCACCGGAACGGGTACGCTCGACGACCCATTCAACGTGCCTGGCGTGCTCAACTACATCAAGACCCTGCCCGCAGGTACACAAAGCGACGTCGTCTACGTCAAAGGCATCGTCTCAGCACTTGTTGACGGTCAGAACTATGACGCAGGTTTTGGAAACGGAACGTTCTTCATCTCTGCCGACGGCAATGCCAAGAACCAGTTCGAGGTCTATCGTGCACTCTATCTGGAGAACCAACCCTATGTCGACGGACCAATAGCCAATCTGGGTGACGAGGTGATAATCTGTGGCAAAGTTACAATGCACGGCTCCACACCCGAGACCGTTGACAAAGATGCATATCTCTACTCTATCAACGGCACCACACACTACGATGCTCGCATCTTCGGTACTGCCGAAGAGCCTCTGTCGGTAGCAGACGCCCTCACCATCATCAACGGACTGGAGAATGGCGAGACCATCGGCAAGGGCTACGTCAAGGGTATCGTATGCCAGGCACCATCCAACATCTCGGCAGGCAAACTCACATACTACATCTCTGACGACGGCAAGAGCTCCAATTCCCTGCAGGTATACAAGGGCTTAGGCCTCAATCAGGCTAAGTTCTCAGCTGTCAGCGACCTCGCCGTAGGCGACGAAGTAGTAATCTTCGGTCCTATGACACGCTACAGCAATGGCAACCCAGAGCTCAACGACGGCAACTACCTCATCTCCCTGAAGAAGGGCGAAGGTGGCGGTGGCGAAGAGGCCACACCTACGGGCGACGGAACCCAGAGCAAGCCATACAACGTAGCAGCAGCACGCAATGCCGTGAAGAACCTGACATGGACATCCAAAACCGACTACCAGTCTACTGACAACGTATACGTCAAGGGTAAGATCTCACGCATCGACGACAATGGAACCTACACCGCAGGTGGCACCTTCGGCAATGCCTCCTTCCACATCTCCGACGACGGTCAGGAAGCCAACGAGTTCTATTGCTTCCGTGTCCTCTATCTCGACAATACCAAGTTCAACGAGTACACAGGTGAGAAGGTGGACATCAAGGTGGGTGATGAGGTAGTTATCTATGGTAAGCTGATGAACTATCACGGCAACACACCAGAGACTGTATCAGGCGCAGCACACCTATACTCGCTCAATGCCAGTGAAGGCGGAGGCGAGCAAGGTGGAGGCGAGCAAGGTGGAGACGCTACGCAAATGACAAAGAGCGTGAACGACCTCACCATCACATTTACCACAACGGGCATATCTGAAGGCAATACTGTCACATACGACCTCACAACATGCGGTCTTGAACATCAGGCTGCCAATCCAAGTTTCACCCTCAACGGAGTAAACTTCAGTTTTGAGAAGAACACAGGCAACAATAATGCCGTATATTGGAAGACAGGTGACTATAACGAATTCCGTCTGTACGCACAGAACAAACTGGTGATTACAGGCACCGCAAATATTGCCAAAGTAGAATTTACATGCACCAAGAATGGAAGCAATAATGCTACTGGCAATGCCCAGTCATACGCAACCGTGAGCGGAAAGACCTTCACATTCGTAAACGACTGGACTGCCGCATCGTCAGGTACTCAATGTCGTATTAAGACAATCAAGATCACCTACGCTAAGTAAAAAACAAGCGCGAAAATTTGGCAGGGTGCGAAAAAACACCTACCTTTGCACCCTGCTTATAGTAAGCACTTAGATTTTTTATACTTAATAACAACAAAAAAGAAATGAAAAAAGGTATTCATCCAGAAAACTATCGCCCCGTCGTGTTCCGTGACATGTCCAACGGCGATATGTTCCTTACAAAGTCTACGGCAAAGACAAATGACACAGTAGAATTTGAAGGCGAAACTTACCCAGTGGTAAAAGTCGAAATCTCAAACACCTCTCACCCGTTCTATACAGGTAAGAGCACGCTCGTCGACACAGCAGGTCGCGTAGACCGCTTCATGAGCCGCTACGGTAAGCTGAAGAAGTAAGAGATACACCATTGAATTGACAATTGATAATTGACAATTGACAATCCAAAAAAGTGCGGACTCGACGTAGTCGCATATACGCACCAGTTCGCACTTTTTTACTTCTCTTCTTCTAAGAAGACCACACTCACCCCTCTCACACACCCTAAGAATAAAATCTAAGTCTACATATACCATAAGCAACAACAATACCTATGAAACAATTACGATTATACTTATATGTATTGGCTCTGTCAATGGCGCTAAGCGCATGTAACGAGGAGGCTGATAACATATCAAACAATAGCTATCACGAGCTGACAGATGCAGACTTCCTGCCAGGCTCAGCCAATATCAATGCCAACAGCCCCACCATCGACCCTGCCGTAAACAGGCTCGAGTTCCCACACATCAAGGAGAGCGGCACACAGGTGCTCGTCAACCGTACGGGAGAGACCGTAAACTACTGCGTGGAATGGGACACCGAGAAGATGTCGCAACGCTACAGCTGCTACCAGATGGATGCCCAGCTCGGAGCTAAACGCACATCAAGATACTACCCCAGCGGTGGCGAACTGCAATACCCCTTCGACGACCGTATAGCCACATACTTCAACCACGCAGACCCCTTCTACAGCACAGGCTATGACCACGGTCACATCTGCCCGTCAGCCGACCGCCTCTACTCTGCGGCAGCCAACAAGCAGACCTTCCTCCTGACAAACATGCAGCCACAGGTCAACGGATTCAACGCAGGCGTATGGGAAAACATGGAGGAACAGATACGCCAATGGAACGTGGCAGGATTCCGTCAGAAGCTCTACATCTGTAAGGGTGGCACCATCGAGAATACCGACAACGTGCCCAACGCCTACGAGACGATGGCTCGTACGGGTGGCGAGCTGATCATACCACACTACTACTACATGGCGGTGCTCTGTCTCACCCCCGACGGCGGCTACAAGGCCATGGGCTTCTGGATAGAGCATAAGGCAAGCAGCGACAAGGGTGTAGCACTCACCAAGTATATGGTCAATATCAATACCCTCGAGGATTTTACAGGCATCGACTTCTTCTGCAATCTGCCTGACAATCTCGAAGAGCAGGTAGAGAGCGCCTCAATAGATGAGGTCAGGAATGTATGGCCACTTGCCAACAAATAAGAAAACTCAACTTGCGAAAGTTGAGTTAATAGTCGAGTAATAAGGAGATAAGGAGTTGAGTAGAAAACTCCGATATGTCTTACCGAAATAAAGCCTTATTGAATAACAAAACGACCCGTTTTGCTTTGCAAAATGGGTCGTTTTGGTTTGCAATATGTGCCATTTTGGAGTCCAATATGTGCCGTTTACACTTATTCCTTAGGAGTACCAAAGTGGCGTACTGGAGGTGCAGGAGTTTTTGGTGCCTCTACATCGCCAAAA
>ODAI014641771.1_pt1 | contig 12552 bp, 9 predicted proteins | sample 1539321 | NCBI WGS metagenome assembly ODAI01 (sample SAMN02144231, study PRJEB22623) | gut metagenome | biome: sheep rumen | host: Ovis aries | place: New Zealand
CAAAGCTATTCTTCGCTCAATGATGCTGTGACGGCTGCAACAGGAACGAATACGCTCGTTATCAATAAGGATATAGAACTTACTGCTCGTGTCGATGTTCCTGCAGGTGCTGAGCTGACTATCGTGCCTGCAACTGACGGTATCACTATCAAGCGTGCTTCTGGAAACAAGGGAAATATCCTGATATTGCCAGCAGCAGGATGTACTCTGAACCTAGGAACAGCTGACAAACAACTTGTCATAGACGGTCAGAGCGTTGAGGCTACAGCTGTGGCTGTGGAGGCATCACAGGGTACTGTGACTTTGACCAATATCTTGTTCAAGAATTGTACCACAACAAACAATCAGGGCATCGTTTGTCGTAAGGGAAATAATACTTCACTGACGCTGGATGGGTGTACTTTTGATAATTGTACTGTTCCTACGGGACGTGGCACACTCTTTATCGGAAAGACTGGCACCATATTGAAGGGTAATAACACTTTCAGCAACTGTACTGGCGATGTATATATTGAGAGTACATATAGTCTGATAGCAGCTGAGGCTACACACACAACACCTATCAGCCTCATCGTAGCTGGCACTCGTGGCGAAGGAAGAATTGTGGAAAAAGGTGATGCTACCAAATACACACTTGTTAGTAGCGACGAAACCTTAACACTGACTCAAAATGGTGACGATGTGTATATTAGCAAAGTTTCTGATGGTATCGTCGGATTAAATGCAGATGAAGATGTTAGTGCATCTGAAAGCAAGATTTATGACCTGCAGGGTCGCCGAGTAACAGGACAAATGGGTAAAGGAATATATATAGTTAATGGTAAGAAGGTTGTAAACCTCAGGTAGTTTTCAAAACAACACAATTAAGTATTAGTAATTTTGGAAGGCGAGCGTGTCAGAGATGATATGCTCGCCTTGTGTTTTATAAGACCTTAACTCCTTTAACTCCTTTAACTCCTTTAACTTCTTTAACTCCCTTAACTCCTTATCTCTTACTTATGCTTTTCGATATATTCTGTAGGAGTCATACCCTCTACTTTGCGGAAAGTTGAGAAGAAGGATGTTTTCTTAAATCCACATTGCTCGAAGAGTGCTGTTATGGTATATTGCTTGTGTTTGCCTTCGGCTATGAGTTGCTTGAACATGTCAAGTCGATATTGGTTGATGTAGTCGTAATATGGCTCTTTGACATATAGTGTGAACATCTGACTCATGGTGCTTGGGCTTACTCCGAGAGCAGATGCTATGTCGCTCATCTTAGAGTCTTTGTTCAGATATGGCTTTTGTTCCTTTACGTATTTGTCGACCATCTTGAACAGCTGTGCCATCTCGTCGTCGTTGATTCTTGTCGTCTGATATTTCTCCTTCTTTGTAGTCTGTCTGTCTATGCTTTCTGATAGCCTCACTATATTTTCCTTGTGCGCAATCTCTTCTATCAAGGCTTGCTCTGTTGCAGAGTGCTCTACGAGTAGTCGCTTGGTTGCTTTGCGCCATCGATACCACCACACAAAGAGTATTAACGCCAAGAGTAGTATTGCCAGTTCTGTATAGAAAGCTGTGTTGGGATATACGTAAATGTCGTACTTTGTCGTCGTTCCTGGTACTCCCGACATCCTGAATTTGAGGATGTGGTGACCAAGCATAATATGGCGAAATTCTATAGCAGTACCATATTGGCAGGTTTTCCACTCTTTGCCATCTATGCTGTATTCTAAGATTTCGTTACTATGTTGGGCAAAATCGGCAAGCACAGGTGTGATGACGAGTTTTCGTGTTCCAAAATTCCATCCTATATGCAGGGCATGTTGGTCGTTTATGCGCATAGTCTCTCCGAGTGTTAGATGTCGTTCTCCTTCAAAGAGATAGTCTATTTCCATGGGAAGCGACTTGTTGCTCAGCACGTTGCTGTTGAGCTTGTCCAATGGGGCAATCATTAGTCCGTCGCTCGTACCAATCCATAGGTACTTATTGTCATAACCAATGGCATGTGATGAAAGCATGTGACCACGCATACCGCTACTCTCAGCCAGACTCAACTGGGTCTTGTTCTTGTCGTCTATTCGGAACAGGCCTCTCTCTGTAACAATAAAGCTCAGTCCATTGGTTGGCGGAATATAGGCTCTGCAGTTTTCTGCTAAGATGTTGTCGGGAATATCTAATTCTCCGAATTGCTTCATCTGGTCGTCTGTCCAGTATACTTTGGTGTGTGATCTTGCATATATGGTATTACCTTTTACTTGGAAATACAAACGTTTGTCACCATTAAATAGTCCTTGTGGAAAACCACTTGTCTTAAAGTCGTCTTCCTGTGGCAGATATAGGCAGAGCCCGTTAGCTGCACCAATCCATCCCTTGCCTTGCTGGTCGAATCGGATGCTTACGGTGCCCATCGGTAGTCGTGAGTTCTTCTCGGTATAGTTGCGCAATACGGTATTGTTGTTAATTACGAACAGTCCCTCGCTTGATGCCACCCATAGTCGTCCCTTGTTGTCATGTGTCATGTCGTTGATGGTGGCGTATTCCAGTTGGGGACAGTTGGGAATGCGACTTATTGTCCCCGATTGTTTGTTATAGCATAATAGTCCGTCGTCGTTGGAGCCTATGTATATATTTCCTTCATGGCTAAACAATTGGTTTATGTTCATCATACGCCATTTGCTTACGTCATGATAGTCTGCCTTGCCAGTAGTCTCGTTTACAACCCAGAAACCGTTGTTTGTCGAGAGTATGCGCGTGTTGCCATCGGATAACGAGCAGGTGATATTCTTGCCTTGTGACGAAAAAGCCGGTATGTTATATGTGCTAAATATACCATAGTTTACATCTGTGTGTGCCAGTCCGTTTTGAAACATGCCTATCCAATGGGAGCCTTTGCTTGTCTGCATGAACGAATATAGGGTATTGGAGGGTAGCTGAGGAGTTGTGCTGTTTAGCTCGTCAGACTGGCTGTCATAATGGAGTAGTGGCTTGGCTGTAGCTCCGCTTAACAACCATGCTCCACTACCGTCTGTAGCCACACATATAGCTTTGCCGTCGGGCGTTGTCTGGACATTGTTTATTACATTTGAGACCTCACTGACTTGTGTCGTTTGTCCTGTTCTCGGATTCATGCAGAAGAGTCCGTTATTCTTGGTGCCTATGTATAGCTTGCCTTGACAGATGTCGAAGCGGCTCAGTCCTGAGGGCGTCTCAAATGGCACAAATGATGTCTTTTGTGTAGATAGGTTCATGCGGACGAGTCCTGTACGCATGCTGATCCAAAGTTCATCGCCCCATCGCCGTATGCATCTGACGCTGTTGTTGCCTCGCTGATGACCGGAAGATACGTCTATGGCGTGAGTTTTCCTGCTCTTAGTATCGATATGAAACAGTCCTTCACGGCATCCTACGTATATACTCTTGTCTACGCATACAATAGCTTCTGCACCAGTAATCTCGGGTGCTATCCGTTCGAAATCATTCTTCCATCGTTTCAATACGTAGACACCACCACGTGTGGCTGCCCACACGTTGCCTTCGTCATCCAGTCTTAATTCAAAGCAGAAGTTTGGTTGACCGCCATCTATACGTGGAATGGAATAGGTCTTCATGCTAAGACCATTATATAGAGTGACTCCATTGGTTGTGCCTATCCACATCTTGCCAGAGGGGTCTTCGGCAAAACATGTCACAGATATTCCTGCCAAACCATCGCGCAGCGTTAGCCATTTTAATCCATTTGACATAGCGGCAGTATGCCAGAAGTTAGTAGATAAGGCTAATATTATAAATAATGTGTAAAATCGTTTCATGATGGGTAGTTTTCACGACAAAGGTAAGTAAATAGTTTTTAGTATTTAGTTTTTAGTATTAAGTTTTAGTTTTTTTAGTATTATCCTGTCGAAAAAGCTGACGATACGACAGAAATGATAGCAGTTTCTGCGTTTTGTCGTATATTGAAACGATTGTCGCAACAAACTGAGGTGATAATCCTCAAAAAAGTTGCGGAGAGGGGCAGGACGACCTAACTTTGCATGCAGAAAAAGAAACTTCTTCGTTGTGACAACGAAAAGACATATATTTGGTTAGTAGTTATTTTAGGTTAGATTAGTAAAAGACACTTTTTTCTAAAGTTCAACACATTTGTTCTTCAAAATCTGAGAAGACACGGAAGGACAAAAAAGGCAGAGATAGTTTTGTGAATTCTCTGCCTTTTTTTTATCTTTGCACAAAACAATAAGATATGGCAATAGGAAAATGGATTGGCGGAGTGCTGGGATGGATAGTGAGCGGCGGAAGTATTATCGGCGCGTTGGCAGGTTATGTCCTTGGCTCTTTATTTGAAAGTGGTGCTGAGTCGGGCGGTGCTGCTACGGGATATGACGGCTATTCAAACAACCCGTATGCCGGCGACGGATATGATGAGGGCGAACGCAATTCGTTCCTCTTTTCCATGATGGTGCTCTCTTCGTATATCATCAAGGCAGACGGCAAGATTATGCATTCTGAGATGGAATATGTACGCGGGTTTCTCAGACAGAACTTTGGTGAGCCTGCTGCTATACAGGGTGAGGAGATTTTGCTTAAGCTGTTTGAAAGACAAAAGAGCGAGGGAACGGTGGTCTACCGAGAGACTATCCGAAAGGTCTGCGTGGAGATACGTTTCCACATGAACGAGAGTATGCGTCTGCAACTGCTCAACTACCTTGTGATGATAGCCAAGGCTGACGGTAGGGTGACTAAAGAAGAAAAGGAAGCCCTGTATGAGGTCGCCACAACCATGGGGCAGTCTACATACGATGTAGATTCTCTTCTTGCTATGGACTATTCTAATAGGAGTAGCGGCGACCAGAGAAGGGGAGGAACTTATGCCGATAGGGACCAGGAGCTGGCTAATGCATATAAGGTGCTTGGTATATCCCCAACGGCTACTGATGACGAAGTGAAAAAGGCATATCGTCAGTTGGCACTCAAGCACCATCCCGACCGTGTGGCATCGTTGGGTGATGATGTGCGTAAGACTGCCGAGAAGAAATTCCAGGAGATCAACAATGCTAAGGAGATAGTCTTCAAGGCAAGAGGTCTATAGTTGTCTTCGGAAACTCACTTTGATTGCCCTTGCCACTTCTCCTACAATCAGTATCGCTGAGGTGCCCGTGATAATATATAGCCAGTGGAGCGGAGCGATTTGTTCAACGTTGAACATTTGTCCGCCAAATGTGATTATGCCTATCTGACCAAGGAATATCAATATCACGATAAGCAAGAATCCTCTACAACTGCTAAGACCACTGAAGGCACTCTTGCCTGTGAGGAATGCTTTGGCATTGAACAGATTCCAAAATTGCATCATGACGAAGATGGTGAAGAACACGCTCAGTTCGTATCTGCTGAAACCGCTATTCTTAGCCAATGGCTCACCTGTTATGTTTTGTCCTGGAGTGCTCTCAAACCAGAAGAAGAACACGAGGAGTATGGCTGTCATAGCCAGACCGACACCCAGAATGAAGCTCTTCATCGGGCGGCTGATGATGAATCGTCGACGGTCGCGCGGACGCTCCTTCATGACAGACTCTGATGGAGGTAGCGAGGCGAGAGCCATAGCAGCAAAAGTGTCCATGATGAGGTTGACCCAGAGCATCTGTGTCACCGTGAGTGGCGACTGGGTGTCAAAGATTGCTCCGACTAATACTATCAGGCAGGCTACGACGTTGACGGTCAATTGGAAGAGAATGAATCGCTGGATGTTGCGATAGAGCGAACGTCCCCACATAACCGCACGACCTATACTCGCAAAGGAGTTGTCGATAATGGTGATGTCTGATGCTTCTTTGGCTACGGCAGTACCGTCACCCATTGACAATCCTACGTGTGCTGCCTTTAATGCCGGAGCATCATTCGTGCCGTCACCAGTCACAGCCACTACTTCGCCCCTTGCTTGTAGTGCCTCTACCAACCGTTTCTTGTCCATGGGTCGAGCACGTGCTATGACCTTCAGACTCTTAACTCGCTTGCGAAGTTCTTCATCGCTGAGTTCTGACAACTCAGGACCAGTAATCACCCATGGGTTGCCAGCATCTTGTTTGTCGTCGAGCGTATTATCTGTGTCTATAATACCCACCTCGCGTGCTATCTCCATAGCCGTACCAATGGTGTCGCCCGTCACAATCTTGATGTCAATTCCTGCTTTGAGACATTCCTCTACAGCAGCAGGTACATCCTGACGCACAGGATCGCTGATGGCAACGATAGCTTGCATCTTGCCGTCGCATGCAAACGCCAAGGTGCGCATAGCCCTATGCTGCCACTCTGTCAGTTTGTTGCTGCATATTTGTTTTGTCTCTTCATCAATCTCACATTTTGACATCACGATTTCAGGAGCCCCCTTCAGATATGTTGCATCTTTTCCATTCGATGCCACCGTGGTCATCATGTATTTACGTTCCGTATTAAAGGGTATCTGGTCGATGATGGCAGCTTGTTGGCGTAACGATTGATAGTCCTCTCCCTGCTGACGTACCCACTGTAGTAGTGCGCCTTCCGTAGGATTGCCTATTACTCCGTCGGTTGATAGCTCCGCAGTAGAGTTGACGGCTATGTTGTTGTATAACGACGATCTTACATGGTCGTCTTCTTCTGTTTTGCCTAATAAAAGCATCTCAGCTACGGTCATTTTGTTCTGAGTCAGGGTTCCAGTCTTGTCTGTACATATCACGGTCGTAGCTCCCATCGTCTCACATGCATGCATTTTGCGCACGAGGTTATTAGTCTTGAGCATACGTCGCATGCTGTATGCCAGACTCAGGGTCACAGCCATGGGCAGTCCTTCTGGTACGGCTACGACAATCAGCGTAACGGCAATCATTATAGTCTGTAACACGTAGGCTATGAATGCCACAAAACTGAAGGGCTCGGTGATGAGGTAGTCGGCAATGCGGGCAATAATCACCAGCGTGGCGATAGCATACGAGGCTTTAGAGATGAAGAAGCCCAGTTGGTCGAGTTGCTCGTTGAGCGGAGTCTTCACGCTGTCGTCTATCTGTGCGGCAGTATATACCTTGCCGCTCTCAGTAGCATCGCCTACGCGCTCTACGCAGAACACACCATGACCTTCCATCACCTTGGTACCTCTCAGTACCATGTCTTTCGGATATGTGGTCGCATCGTTTGGCTTATCTGACTCTACATCCTCCGTACAGCCCTTCTCGGCTATGGGCTCACCCGTTAAAGAAGACTCGTCAACCATCAGTGATGTTGATTGTAATAGGGTACCGTCGGCAGGAATCTCTGCTCCCGTTTCCAGCCTGACAATGTCGCCCACGACAACATCCCGTCGGGCTATCTGTTGCCATTCGTCATTCCTATATACCTGTACGTGTTCGTCGTCGTTCACCTGATTGAGCAGTGAGAACTCTTTGTCGGCTTTATACTCAAAGAGAAAAGCTAATCCTGTGGCGAGCAATATGGCTACAAAGATGCCAACGGGTTCGAAGAATACATCTTTGCCTTCATGCAGTCCAAAATACTCGTAAAAGCTAATGCCGATGCTCAAAGTTCCTGCCACCAGAAGGATGATGATGAGCGGATCGCGGAATTTGTCCAAGAACTTACGCCACAGAGGCTCGCGTTCGGGTGGTGTCAGAATGTTGTTTCCGTGCAGTTGTCTGCTTTGTAACACCTGCTCGTCTGTCAGTCCGATGTATTGTTGTTTCTTTGTCATCTGGCTATCGTTATGCTTCTTATGTCGTGACTTTATTTATATGAAAGATTGACATCCTCTATATGATTGATTGTGGGTTCTCCTGCATCAGGCTGACCTACTATCGTGATGATGTCAAATCGTATGGGATTGTTGATCTTATGTAATTTCACATAATGATTGATGGCAAATTTCAGATTGCGCATCTTGGCATAGTCTACTGCTTGTTCTGGGGCAATGAAGTCTGCGTTGCGACGAGTCTTGACTTCTACAAACACTATGGTGTCGTTCTGTCGTGCTATGATGTCGATGTCACGATGGTCGGAATGCCAATCTCGTTCAATGATGATATATCCCTTACTGCGAAGATACACCTCAGAGAGGTCTTCTCCCCATATTCCCATCTGTATGTGCTCGGCTTTGTCCAGCCCTTCTTCCATGGACAGTGCCTTTTCTTCTTCGCCCATGATGCGATAGATTGTAGCCATGTGTCTGTGGTTTTCCTTGTTGTGAGGCTGACGTCGCATGGCCTCCTGTAGCAGCGGCATCACCTTCAGGGCGTTGTCCACCGTAGGGCTCTCCTTAATCTCTTTAAATGCTCGATTGAGTAGCTGCTGAGCCAACGAGGGGATATGACCGCTTACAGACTCGCTGGTGGGTGGAGTGGGGATGTCTTGCCAAAGAGCATCACTCATCTGGTCTGTCTGCATGTTTTCAACGAAACAAAGTATACTGAAGTCTTCCTTCTCTCGGTCCAGTGCCAACGCTCCATAATATATACTTCTATGTGCGCTCCCCTCTCGGTCCTCGATATTTGGAAGTATGCGAACCAAAGACTTGAATATCTTCTCTGCCTCGTCGTATTTATGCTCCTTTATGCGTTTCTTCAGGATGTCGCTTGCTGTCCAAAACATGCACAGAGTCGTATATTTGCCTTTGTGCACGGCGTACATAGGTCGGATTATCTGGTATGCCTCCTCAATCCTTCCTTGCTTCCTGAGATCGAATACTTCCTTGACAGTCATATTCCTAATCCTTATTCTTAATCTACAGCTGTTGTTATGTTCGTGGCGGCAAAGGTACAAATAAAAACTATAATCACAAAAAACAACAAACAATCTCTTGTCACTGATTTTTTTTCACTGTTTTTTGTATAATTATGAGAATATCCTTATCTTTGTCTCGACAATCTTATACCTTATCCCGCACTTGATGCGGAAAGTCAAAATTATTTATGCCCTTAAAAAATATATGTCTTATGGCAGAGATTAGAGCAAAGAAAATGAAGTTAGGAGAGGAGGTCGGCAGATGTCTGCTATGCATGGATGCGCCTTGTAGTAAGTCTTGTAAGAATGGGGATCCAGCTCGAGCCATACGAGCCATCCGCTTTGGCAACGAGAAGTTGGCAGGACAATGGCTGGCTGGGTGTAGCGATGCCGACCTGCTGGCAGCCGAGGAATCTTGCATCCACTACGACCTTCCTATACGCATTAGGGAGATTGCCGATGCTGTCCCCGCTGTTCAGAAAAACGATAATCCCTGCCCTGATCTCTCAATCAACTTTTGTGGTATTAGATGTGAGAATCCGTTCTTTCTCGCTTCGTCGGCGGTATGTACCAATTATGAGATGGTGGCACGAGCGTTTGATATGGGGTGGGGCGGCGTGTTCTATAAGACCATCTGCAAGCAGGAGATACGCGAGGTGTCGCCGAGGTTTGATGCCGTCAAGACAGGCACGACAATAGAGGGCTTCCGTAATATGGAACAACTCTCGGAAAATCCCTACAAAGAGGATTTCGAGATACTGCGAAAGTTAAAACAAAACTACCCTTCTAAGGTTGTCGTAGCTTCTGTCATGGGACAGTATGAGGAGGAATGGATAGAACTGGCAAAGATGGCTGAAGATGCTGGATGTGATGCCATAGAGCTTAATTTCTCTTGTCCGCAGATGCGACTTGCTGGTATGGGTAGTGATGTGGGACAAAACCTTGAACTCGTCGTGTTCTACACAACCTACGTGAAACAGGCAGTCAGCATACCCGTCATTCCAAAGATGACACCTAACATAACCAATATGAGAGAACCAGCCATCGGAGCATATTTCGCAGGAGCTGATGCCATCTCTGCCATCAATACTATCAAGAGCGTCACAATGTCCTCGTCGTCTGAAGTCAACCAGAAGAAAGTAGTTTCGGGCTATAGTGGCAAAGCCGTGAAACCCATCGCCCTACGCTATATCCTGGAGATGACATCCCACCATATCATGAACAAGATACATCCTGTCCATTTCAGCGGAATTGGCGGTATAGAAACATGGCGTGATGCTTTGGAGTTCATCCAGTTAGGTTGTCGTAATGTCCAGATATGTACTGCCGTTATGCAATATGGCTATCGCATCATCGACGACCTTATCTTGGGGCTCCAGACATATCTGCGTGATCGAGGCATCCAACATCTTGAAGATATCGTAGGCGAAGAGCTCCCTAACTTTGTCTCGCCGTCCAATCTCGACCGCGATACGATAGTCTATCCCAAGATAGATACTGACAAGTGTATCGGTTGCGGACGTTGTTATATGTCGTGTAGGGACGGTGGTCATCAGGCTATAACCTTCGATACCGCTACTCGTCGACCACGTATCATTGGAAGCAAATGTGTGGGCTGCCACCTCTGTCGACTCATCTGTCCTATGGAAGCTATCGGACTCACAAAGCGTGTTGTCAAGAAGAATCATTAACTATTCTTGAACTCTATGTTAGGTCGGCGTCCGGTTCCCACAAGTGGCGTTGCATGTCCACATGTCCATTAGCCTTGAACGTCACACCCTCCCTTTCCAACAACTGCCGTTGCTGACTCCAGCCTGGTGCGGTGCGTCCTTCCTTGTTCACCACCCTGTGGCAGGGCAGCTTCTCCGCGCCAGGAGTATAGTGCAACGTCCTCCCCACCATTCTCGGATGACTTGGCCATCCCGCCCATGAAGCTATAGTCCCATAGGTCGTCACCCTCCCTCTGGGAATCTGCCCGACAATGTTCAGCACATCGTCACGAAATCTCCTCACCTGCTCTGGCGTCATCTTGTTGGGATAGTCTTTCATTTTTGTTAAAGTGTTTTTCTCATAAACGGAAAAAATAGCAAATTGCTATAAAAATATCATGTTTTTTCTTCGTCTGTCAAAGTGTATCCAGAGTTAGGGACTCATATAGTGAATGCGGATAATATCCGTAAATTTACGGATATTTCAAATTTGTCTCTTCACTCATCACGTCAAGTCCTGACTGGAAATCAACGAGAACGTTGTCCATGTCGATAAATACACGCTTCTTCATAATCTCAATTCTAATTTTTCTTCAAACTTTACTATCACTTGTTTCATCTCGTCAGTGAGATGCGACAGAGCCTGTTCCTTTACGGCATCAGGTATGCCGTAGTAAGCACCTGCAACTGCACCTGCCACAGCAGCTGCCGTGTCAGTATCTTTATTCGTCAGAATTGCCTTCGCGATGCAGTCTTTATAACTTTTACTTTCAAAGAAAGAGATAAGCGCAGGAGGCACAGTTTCCTGACATGTCACATGAAACTTATAGCCTTCAGCCAGAAGTTCAGCAAATGAACGGTTCAAGTCGTAATCGAAAAGTTCTTGCAATTTAGCCTTGATTTCCGGCTTTGTATGTCCCGTTCTGGCAAGATAGGCTGCCACGCAGGTAGCCTGTGCGCCTTTTATGCCCTCTGGATGGTTGTGAGTGGGCAGTGCCGTCTCTTTGGCAAGGTGCATTGCCTCTTCTATGCTGTCTGCGTAACAGCTGACTGCACTTACGCGCATGGCAGAGCCATTGCCGTAGCTGTTATAGGGCTTTGGTGTGCGCAACCGACTCCACTTTCGAAACATGCCACCATAGCCAGCCCAGTAGTAAGTACGAGCGTAACGCACGAGATAGTCTTGCAGCCCAATACTTTGGTCAGACAGCCAGTCGGCTATGGCGACAGTTAAGACTGTATCGTCAGTATAACGGCAGCGCCGGTCAAACATTCTGAAGCGTGAAGCTTCGACACCGTTGAATTCATAAGGAGAGCCGATAATGTCACCGGCTATTGCTCCAATCATTGCATCTGTTCTCATTCTCATAGTACAAAGATAATTGTTTACTTGTTCAGTCATTGCCATAGTTCAATATAGCATTATAGATTCTGTTCATGCAACCATACCACCGCATCCACTGACGGCTGTTGGGATTGAGCATTCCGGATTTCTCCAGATATATTCGCTTGTTGACCTCTATCATAATGGATTTATACGCAAAGCCTGTAGGCGGCGTGATGAAATTGGAATATGGTGCGTTCAGAGATACGGTGTAGTGCATCTCCTCAAACTTGTTCTTCACAAGGCCGACCAGCCCTGAATCATAGCTCTGGTCGTCATTGAAGCCGATGCAGATGTCACAGTCATACAGTTCTGCTGGAAACGAATGGCAGTCAATGAGCAGAGAATGGGGCGTAAGCAGGCTCTTCAGGCGTTCAAGATGCCTTGAGCGCATGTCAAGCAGATGCTGCGATTCTGTTCTTGACAAGATGCCACGGCTATAACCGCCGAAATTGCGATACAATATGCCTTGGCCCTCAGCTTCGAGAGGGTCATTGTCAAGTCGCTCCACATCGCACACAAAACGCGACAAAGGAAAAACGACACTTGTCACCTTTTCGTTGGTGGTTGCAAAGAGGAAGTCGGTGTACCAGTCGGTCCACTTGTTCACGCAGTCGTTGATGAAATGTGGATTGCGTGGCCACTTGCCATAAGCGTCAAAAATGCCGGTGACACTTGAATGAGGGATGTTCAATACGATATTTTCCATATCAGTTGGGACAGATTTTGAGTTTA
>ODAI011130792.1_pt1 | contig 12551 bp, 12 predicted proteins | sample 1539321 | NCBI WGS metagenome assembly ODAI01 (sample SAMN02144231, study PRJEB22623) | gut metagenome | biome: sheep rumen | host: Ovis aries | place: New Zealand
AAATGATAAAAAAAATAAAAATAATATTACTTGTGTTATATATGTTAAACATAACACAATCAGAAAATAATGGAATTAAAATATAATTATTATCTTCTAAATATTTAATTGCATCAGGAAGTATTGAATAAGTAATATCACTATAATCATGAAATAATATAACTTCTATATTATCATTAATAGAATTCTTAAAAGTATTCCAAGCTTGATTAGTACTTTTTAAATCTCCACCATCCCCATCTTGTGCTGTCCAGTCAATCCATCCATAATTATTTTCTCTTAACCACTTAATAATACTATCTTTCAATTTGCCAGCTGTTGTACTACCACCAGGAAATCTTAAAATATTAGTAATAACCCCAGTCTTTTCATAAATTAATTTTTCTTGTTTTTTAACTTCATTAGTAAAATTATCACTACTACTATATAATCCTCTAAATATCGCATGTGAATAAGTATGATTAGCTATAGTATGATTATTATCTACTATTTTTTTATAAGTTTCCATGCAAGATACCTTTTTATTATCAAAGCAAGTATCTTTTCCTGATCCTATAGTAAAGAAAGTAGCTTTAACTTTATATTCTTTTAATAAAGCTAAAACACTATCAGTTAAATAATAAGGCCCATCATCAAAAGTAATATAAGCTATTTTTTTATCCGTTTCACTATTCTTAATCTTTTTTTCTACTTCACTAGCTAGTTTAAAAGTTTTATTCTTTTCAGTAATAATTTTATTATCTAAATTACTTAATTCTTCTATATCTTTTTTTAAATTATCTTCATCTTTTTTAATTCTTTTATATTCTTTTTTTAATTTACTCAATTCTAACTTATAACTATCATTCTTTTTATTAATTTCTTCTATTTTAGTATTATTAATTATAATAACATATGATAATAAAGATATAACTATTAAATATATAATAAAGTCTAGTATAGATCGTCCTCTAATTTTTTTACTGCTTTTTCCCATATTTCTACTTCTTCTAGCTTATCTTTATTATCTTCTTTAAGTTTTTTTGTTTCCTGTTCATAATTATTAATACTATCTTTATTATCTTTAATCTTTTCTTTTAGTATACTAATTTCATTACTAGTATTTTTTTTATCTATTTTCACAAGTTCTAACATGAAGAAAGATAAAAACATACTAGCTAAGAATATTAATAAGACCATCACTAATATTATTTTCTTTCTCATACTACCATCCTTAACTATATAATAAATTAAAAATAAACATAAATCAAGAAAATGTCTTTTTAAATGATTAGATTAGATGTATAATGAGTTTAGAATAGGATGGGTTATATGAAAAAAAGATTGATAATAATAGGAATAATAGTTTTATTATTTATATTAGGTATTTATATTGTTTATAAAAACTTAGCTCCTAGTGTTACTACTATCGAAAATGTTTCTGTTGAAATTAAAGAAGGAACTTTATCAAATAGAGGTGCTGCTATAGTTATTACTAATAACTCTAAAAAAAATGTAACTTTTGGAGAAGATTATAGCATTGAAAGAAATATTTTAGGTAAATGGTTCAAAATGAGAACTAAAACAAAGGATATTTGGTTTAATCTTGCTAGCTATGAAGTAGCTCCAGGTGAAAAAAGAGAATTTGAAGAAATATGGGATGCTTGGTATGGTAGACTAGGTAAAGGTAAATATCGATTAATTAAAGAACTTAATGGTAAAAGAATAGCGGTAGAATTTGAAATTTAAAAAAAAAGAAGATTTAGTCTTCTTTTTTTATTACTTAAACATACAATTAATCGAGGAGGAATTTATATGAACTATAGAATAGTTGTAGATGCTGGTCATGGGCGGAGATGATCCAGGTGCAATTAGTGGAAACTTAAAAGAAAAAGATTTTACTTTAAAAGCAGCTAATTATATGTATGAACGTTTTAGACAACTTGGTGTACCAGTAGTTATAACTAGAGATACAGATAAAACTTTATCAAGACAAGAAAGGTTAAATACAATGCGTAGTTTAGGAACTGATCCTAATGTTATAATACTATCTAATCATATTAATGCAGGAAATGGAGAGGGAGCAGAAGTAGTTTATCCGTTAAGAAGCAATGAAAATTTAGCAAGAATGATCTTAGAAGAAATAGGCTCTGAAGGCCAAATAATGCGTAAGTATTATCAAAGAAGATTACCAGAAAATCCATCCAAAGATTATTATTATATTATGAGGGAAACTCCAAATACTACATCACTTCTTTTAGAATATGGTTTTATTGATAATAAAAATGATCAAGTTAAACTCCAAAATTATTTACTTAATTATGTAGAAGCAGTAGTAAGAGCAGTTTCTAACTATATAGGTATTCCATATACTAAACCTGGCGGAAGCTTAGATAATACATATGTAGTAAAAAGAGGAGACACTTTATATAGTATAGCTAGAAATTTTAATACAACAGTAGATAGATTAAGACTACTTAATAATTTGACTTCTGATACATTAACAGTTGGTCAAGTATTAAAATTAGATGAAGAAGTAGATATAACTCCTGATCCTAATAATGGTGATGCATATACTGTAAAACCTGGAGATACATTATATAAAATAGCTAGTGAATTTAATACAACAGTAGCTGAATTAATAGATTTAAATAATCTTTCTAGTACTATTTTAAGTACAGGTCAAACATTATTAATTCCAAATAAGAGTCTAGATACAACTAATAGTTATATAGTTAAAAAAGGAGATAATTTAATAAATATAGCTAAAATGTTTAATGTAACAGTAGATGATTTAATATCTAGTAATAATTTAAATAGTACATCTTTACAAATAGGTCAAGTATTAACTATACCAACTGGTATTAATGAGGAAAATGAAACACCAGAAGAAATTATTGATTATGTTACATACCAAGTATTACCAGGAGATACATTATATAAAATAGCTAATATTTATAATACAACAGTAGATGATATTAAATCTTTAAATAATTTAACTTCTAATACATTATCTATTGGTCAAATATTAAATATTCCTAATGAAGTACCTAATCCTAGTACGCAAACTTATACAGTTCAAAGAGGAGATAGTTTATGGTTAATAGCTAATAAACTAAATACTACGGTAGATGAATTAAAAAGAGTAAATAACTTAGTTACTAATATCTTACAAATAGGTCAAGTATTATTAATACCATAAAAGAAATAGAAAAAATCTATTTCTTTTTTCTATGTTTATATAAAAATATAGTATAATAAAGTTACAGAAAAAACGTTGCATTTTAAATGAATTTATAGTATAATGATACCTGTTTGCGTATTAAAGGAGTGAAGTATATGAAAAAGACTAAAATAGTTACAAGTATTGGTCCTGCTAGTAATACAGTAGAAGTATTTGCTGAAATGGTTAAAGCAGGAGCTAACGTAGCAAGAATCAATTTTTCTCATGCTACTATTGAAGAAAGAGTACAAGCTGTTTCTACAGTTAAAGCTGTTAGAGAAATGGGTTATAATGTTGGTATATTATATGATACTAAGGGACCTGAATTCAGAAATGGTGAAGTTGTAAGTGAAGGAATTAATTTAGTTCCAGGAAACACTATTAAAGTAGTTAAAGAAAATGTAGTTGGAAACCAAGAAAGATTTTCTCTTAACCATCCAGAAGCAATTGATGCTTTAAATGTTGGAGATACTATTTTACTAGAAAATGGTTTAATGGAAATTAAAGTAGTAGAAAAGGGAAACGATGAATTAACTTGTGAAGTAATTAATGGTGGAGTTTTATTCTCAAGAAAATCATTAGCTGCTCCAGGAGTAGATTTAAATATTCCATTTATTTCAGATATTGATAGAGAAGATATTATTTATGCTTGTCGTCATGATGGTGATTATCTAGCTGCATCATTTGTACAATCTGCTAAAGATGTACTTGCTATTCGTGAAATCTTAAAAGAAGAAAATAGAGAAGACATGAAGATTATAGCTAAGATTGAATCTCAAATGGGAATGAATAACTTAGAAGAAATCGCTAAAGTAGCTGATGGATGTATGGTAGCTCGTGGAGATTTAGGTGTAGAAGTTCCTATGTACTTATTACCAATCTGTCAAAAACAAATTGTTAAGACATGTAGAAAATATAAAAAAATGTGTATCGTTGCTACAGAAATGTTAGAATCAATGAAACATAATCCACGTCCAACACGTGCAGAAGTTACAGACGTAGCTAACGCTGTATATAACGGAACTGATGCAGTTATGTTATCAGGAGAAACAACTACAGGTGAATATCCAATAGATACTGTTAGACATATGGGTGAAATTTGTGAACATATCGAAGCATCAATTGATTATAAAAATATCTTTGCAGATAAAAAAGTTGATAATGCTAAAGATGCAATCGTTAAATCAGTAGCTACTGCTGCTAATAGCTTAGATGCTAAATTAATCGTAGTTCCAACAGTAACTGGAACAAGTGCTAGACTTATATCTAACCTTGAACCAAAATGTCCAATTTTAGCATTAGTTGGTTCAGAAGATGCTGCTCACAAATTAGCTGTTAACTATGGTGTTTATACTAAGGTAGTACCAATGGTTAAAGATATGGATGAATTAATGGAACTATGTGTTAAAGAAGCAAAAGAATTCACTAACCTTTCTGAAGGAGATAACATTGTTATTACTGGTGGATTAGTAGCTGGTAAAATTGGATTCACTAACTTAATGAAAATAGAAACAATTTAAGAGGTATATATGAACAACAAGAAAAACTATAAACCATTAATTATAGGAATTATTCTTCAATTATTAGTATATTATGGTAGCTATACAAGTTTAAATGATTGGGGCTTAGTTTTTAAAACTAGTTTCCAAAGTATACCATATGCAATAGGTAATAACTTACCTATAATTATAGGTTTAATAATAACAATTATTAAAAACAAAAAAACAGTTTAATATGAACTGTTTTTTTTATAAATATCTAATTAACTATTGCTTAATAAGATAAAATGCTATAATATTTAATTGCAAGGGAAGGTGCAAGATGTTTGGCTATGATACAGATAATTTATATATAGGTGGATTAGGACTTGTTTCTAAAAAAAATGGTAATTGTATGATTTCAAAGATCGACTACGTTATAGCTTTTAGAATAAAAACAATATCAGGATTGTTTAAAGAAAAAATTGGTATAGACATAAATACAGGAAAAAAATATTATTTTTTAAGAGGAAATAAATATGATTCGGATACAGTAGAAAGAGCCATAGGTAGTTATGCAATTGGTAATTACGTTCCTATTGAAACATATTTGGATTATCCTAAAAAAAGAGTTAGTAAAAAAGAAATAATTAAAATATTAGATAGTTATAATAATAAAGATAATTCTAATAAAAAAGAAAAGGTAGAAACAGAAGAAGTAAAAGATTCTATTCTACAAATGATTATAGATACAAATGATTTAGTTAAAAAAAGTAGTATTAGTGAAGATTTAAAAAATTCTTTATATAATGAATTAACTATAATGGCAGAAAACTATGCAAGTGAATTAATAAATTATCATAAAAGAAAAGATGCTAATCCTTTTGAAAGTGAATACCAAATAAAAATGAAATATATGAAATTACTTGTGAATGTTGAGCAAACATGTAATGATACAGATAATCAAAAGGTGTATAGCTTAACAAAACAATTAAATAAAGTAAAAGAAGAATTAAATAATAAATAGTAAAGAGGTAATATGAGTAATAAATTTTTAGACTACTGTACAAATACAGACTTACATGCAACTGTAATCCTACCCGGATACTGTAATGCTAAATGTCCATTTTGTTATGATTTGCCAGGTAACACAAATGATAAAGACTATTTAAAAAAATTGCGCGATACACTAGATAAGATTCCTTTAGAGGTAAGAAAACTTGCCATAACTGGTATGGAAACAACAATGTCTCCTGTTTTTGATGAATTACTAGAATTAGTTAAAGACTATAAAGATGATGAGAGATTTAATTTTATCTTTTTAAACACAAATGGATTTTTACTAGATAAATATAACGAAAGAATTGGAAGTGCGTTTGATTCTATTAATATATCTAGACATGCTTTTAGTGATATAGATAATTATAAAATATTTAAAACAGATACAGTTCCATCTTTAGAAAAACTAAAATTTATAATTCCACAATTGAGGTTAGAATCAGGAGTTAATATTAATACTGTAGTTACTGATGATTTATCTAGAGATGAAAAGCTTGATAAAATATATAAAATGGTAGATGCATGCAAATATATTGGTGCTAATTCTTTAACTGTTAGATTTGAAGCAACTGAAAGATTACGTAAAGAAGCATTAATACCTGAATTAGATATGCTAGATACGCTACAATATAATGCTAATCCTGGATGCCGTTTTTGGTTAAAAAAAATCAATGGATTATATGTAGTATTAAAATATGTTACAAAAGAGCCTACAAGCTATAGCGATTGGAATTATGGTTATATAATCCAAAAAGATTTAAGAATCACTAGAGATTGGGCCGGTAAGAAAAATCATAATTTATAAAAAAAAGAATATCTATTTATCTAGATATTCTTTTATTATTAATCTTAATTCATTCTTATCTATTGGTTTTGATAAATAATTATTAAAACCTAACGTTAAATAAACCTCCCTCATTCCCTCTATAGCATTTGCAGTTAATGCAATAACCGGAGTATTAAAATTCAAATTATTTTTTAACTCTTTAAATGTTTCTTTGCCACTTTTTCCTGGCATCATATCATCTAATAATATTAAATCAAAGGTGTTGCCTTTATTTATCAAGTCTAAACATTCAAAACCTGATGTAATTTCTATAGGGACAATATTATATGGTTTTAGTAAATTTTTTATAACTTTTAAATTAAGTATATTATCATCAACAACTAATACTTTTTTATTAACTAGATTATGTTCTATTACAATCTCCTTAGAATCATCATTAGTATTAATAATAGGTTTGTCAACTTTCTTTTGATTTATGATAACAGTAAATATAGAACCTTTTCCATATTCAGATTGAACAAATATTTCACCGTTCATCATTTCTATTAATTTTTTTGTAATTGAAAGTCCTAATCCTGTACCTTCAATAGAAGAGTTCTCATTATCTAATCGTTCAAATTTATCAAATAATTTATCAATTGCTTCCTTTTTAATACCCATACCAGTATCTTCTACTTTAATAATAAGCTTACAATTATCATCGATATTTATACAACTGACATCGAAATATATATATCCTTCCTTAGTATATTTAATTGCATTAGTTAATAAATTAAGTATAATTTGTTTGATTTTTGAATAGTCACCATAGAGATAATCAGGTATATCATCAGTTTTTCGATATTTAAATAAAACAGGTTTATCATCACCAAGTCTAGCTTTAGCTAAATTTACTAACTCGTTAAAAACTTCATTAAAACTATAATCGGTTTGAATTATTTCAATTTTATTAGCTTCAATTTTAGAAATATCAAGTATTCCATTAACTGTTTCTAAAAGTGTTTGTGATGCAGATATAATATCGTTTACAGCTTCTTTACCACTAGCAGATAAGTTTTCTTCTTTTAAACCTTCACTGAATCCGACTATTGCATTAAGCGGTGTTCTAATTTCATGGCTCATACTTGATAAGAAATCAGTCTTTGCCATATTTGCTTTATCAGCTATACTTTTGGACATTTGAACTTTTTCTAACATCTTTATGTCTGGGTTTTCGATTGTAAAATACATAACAAAAGCAATAAAAGTATATATAGAAAAAGATAAAAATAATTGAGCTTCTATTTGAGAAAAAACATCAATAAAGAATAAGATAAAAGTTAGTACTACTGGAATATATTCTCTTGGCTTTAAGTATTTTCTATTATAAATTGTTATACAAATTATTATTATAATATAGGCAAATCCTAATATATCTGATACTATTGCACATGGACCAAGTGGAATTACTGTCTTATTAATTGTTACCATTTTAAGCGGTAATGGAATTATCACACATAAATTTAGTATGCACATAATAGTTAACATTAAAGCAAATTTAATTGATTTTATCGGCTTTTGTCTACAAATAAGGGCATGAAAATAAACCACTAAGCAAGCTAAATAGAATAGAAAAAGAGCATATATTCCTTTAACAGCAAAAATGTATTGCCATGAAGTAGGGGACATTTTTTTTACAAGTATTATATATGCACAAAGCATCTCATCTAATAACCCTATGAAAGATGAAATTATTAAACCAGAATAAAAAACATTTTCAATTTTTTTTACTTTCTTTCTAAAAAAATATGCAATTAATAATAATTCATTAAAGAAAAAGGCACATAGTGTAAAATAAATACTATACATAAAGACACCACCTATATTTAAATCAATTATGATAAAATAAATAATTTATTATCAATTATTTATCTAAGTATTTTTTTATTATGTTGTTTAAATCATATTTGTCAATTGGTTTAGCTAAATAGTCATCAAAGCCTAGTGCCAAGTATTCTTCTTTCATTCCTTCAATCGCATTAGCAGTTAGGATCACTACTGGAATATTAAAACTAGGAATACTTTTTAATTCTTTAAAAGTTTCTTTACCACTTTTTTCAGGCATCATATCATCAAGTAATATAAGATCATATTTATTGCCCTTATTAATTAAATCTAGGCATTCTATTCCAGAAAGAATTTCTTCAGTTACTATATTATACTTCTCTAATAAATTCTTAGTAACTTTTAGATTAAGTTTATTGTCATCAACAATTAATACTTTTTTATTTGATAAATTGTGTTCAATAGTATTTTCTTTATTATTAGTATCAATTACTATAGTAGGATTAGTTACAATTTTTTGAGATAGAATAATTGTAAAAGTAGATCCTTTTCCATATGTAGATTCTACTTCAATTCTACCACCCATTAGAGTGACTAATTTTTTAGTAATGGCAAGTCCTAATCCAGTACCCTCAATTCCTGAATTTTCATTATCCAAACGTTCAAATTTATTAAATAGTTTTTTTAATGATTCATCTTTAATACCCATACCAGTATCACTTACTTTAATAGTTAGAAAGCAAGTATCTTTTGTATTTATTGAACTAACATTAAATTTAATACTACCTTCATTTGTATATTTAATAGCATTAGTTAATAAATTTAATATAACTTGCTTAACTCTAATATGATCACCATATAGATAAGTAGGTATACTTTTATCTTTTGTATATTCAAATATAATAGGTTTATCATCACCAAGTCTAGCTTTAGATAATGCTACTAAATCATTAAATACTTCATCAAAATTATATTCAGTAGAAATAATTTCAATTTTATTAGCTTCAATTTTAGAAATATCAAGTATTCCATTAACTGTCTCTAATAGCGTTTGCGAAGCAGATATAATATCATCAACATTTTCTTTTTGAGTTTCTGATAAATTATCTTCTTTTAATTCTTCACTAAATCCCACTATAGCATTAAGTGGTGTTCTAATTTCGTGACTCATACTAGATAAGAAATCAGACTTAGCTTGATTAGCTTTATCTGCTATATTTTTGGATATTTCAACTTGCTCTAACATTTTTATATCAGGATTTTGAATAGTAAAATACATAATAAAGGAAATAAATGTTGTAAATGAATGCGTTAGAAATAATTGCTGATAAAACTGAAGATATATGTTAGTAAAAAATAAAATTGCTGTAAATATTAAAGGAATTCTTTCTCGCATTTTAATAACTTTATGATTTATTAAAACAATTACTAACATAATAACTATATATGTATTAGCTAAAATGTTTGAAACATAAATACATGGACCAGTAGGAGTTAACATACCTTTTATATACATAGTATTAATAGGTAATAAAACGGCTATAATATTTAATATAGACATAACTACTAATAAGAACTGTGCATTATAAATTTTTTTCTTTTTATGATTAAGTATGAGAACTAAAAAATATAAAGATATAAAAGTTACCCAAAATAGATATACAAAGTATACTGCTTTAACTTGAAAAATATACCATATACTATCAGTAGATACATGAACTTTCAAAACCAGCCATGCCCCCAATATTTCTACTAATAATCCTATAAAAGACATTATAGTAACACCAGAATAAAAAGTGTTTTCTGGAAGTTTAACTCTTTTTTTACAAAAATAACCAAAAAGTAATAAAACATTGAAGAATAAAGTACATACTGTAATATAGATACTGTTCATAGAATGCAACCACCTACTTACTAAATATGTTATGTAATATTCAAGACGTTTATTTTAAGTAAATTATAACACATATTTTTTTGTTATGGAAATATTTTGTAAAAAATTTAGATAATTACATATTGATATGCTATACTTTTAATATAAGATTATAGGAGTGATAATATGAAAGAAACACAAGAATTTTTAAAAGAATGTGGAGTTTATTATTTAGCAACAGTTGAAGATAATAAACCAAAAGTTAGACCATTTGGAACAATAGAAATTTTTGAAGATAAATTATATATTCAAACTGGAAAAAAGAAAGATGTATATAAACAAATACTTGCTAATCCTAATGTAGAAATATCTGCATTTAAAGATGGTAAATGGATTAGATTAAATGGCACTTTAGTACCAGATGATAGAATTGAAGCTAAAAAAGATATGTTAGATAAAAATCCAAGCTTAAGAAATATGTATAATGAAAATGATGATAATACAATTGTTTTATACTTTGAAAATGCAACATCAACAATTTATTCATTTACAGAAGCACCAGAAATATTTAATTTTTAATAAAAAAAGTTAAAAGTTTACCAGATGAGATTGCATCAGGTGTTAATTATGGATATGTACCATATATTCCTATTCATCCTCTATCTTTACGTAAAAAATGGCAATATGATGATATGGCATATAATTTTGTTTATGATTTTTTATTAAGCTTTACTGAAGATAATATAGGTTGTGATAAAAAATTATTAAATACAATAAAATCAGTAAGAAAAAATTTAAAATCTACTTATACTATAGATGAATTATATGATATATTATTAAAAACAGGATCTCCAGTAACATTACGTCGTCAACAAGATCCAGTACTACAAAAAAGTTTTAAAGAGAGGGTACAATCATGGTAAAAAGAATAGATTTACATATGCATACAACATGTTCAGATGGAGCACTCACTCCATTTGAAATAATAGATGAAGCAAAGAAAAATGGATTAGATACTATAGCTATTGCAGATCATGATACAGTAAGTGCATATACAGAAGAATTAGAAGAATATGCAAAGAAACAAAATATAAAATTGATACATGCAGTAGAAATATCTACAAAGATAAATAAATGTGGAATACATGTATTGGGTTATAATATAGATATTAATAATGAAGAATTAAATATAAAATTAGAAAAACTAAGAAATGCTAGACATGACTATTTATATAATGTAGCAAATAAATTAAAAGAATTAGGTTATGCTGTTAATATAGAAGAACTAGATAAAGTAGATGCAGTAACAAAAGCACATATAGCTTTAGATGTAGTTAATAATAAAGATAATGAAGAAAAATTATTAAAAGAATTTAATCATATTCCTAATAAGGGTGAGTTTATTGAGACAATAATGAATGAAGGATGCAAGGCATATGTTAAAAAAGAAACAATAACTCCTAAAGAAGCAGCCACTTTAATAAAAAAAGCTGGAGGAAAAGCAGTGTTAGCACACCCAGTAGCTTATTCATATGAAGATAATTTGAGTTTAGAAGATACTAAAAATTTATTAATTGATATGGATGCAGATGGAGTAGAAGCATATTATATTTATATTGATCGTAATAATATTAAACATAATGATATTGAAAAATGGAAGAAGTTTGCTAAAGATAATAATAAATTTGTTACTATTGGGTCAGACTTCCACAATAAAGATGGTCTTCATCCAGTAATAGGATTACTTGGTGAAGATATAGATATATTTAAAAATGAAATAGACGAAATATTAAATAATATAAATGATTAAAAAAACACTAACAACTAAGTTAGTGTTTTTATTTACCAAATGGCAGGGGATGCAAGAATCGAACTCGCAACAGTGGTTTTGGAGACCATTATTATACCATTTAACTAATCCCCTATGCGTCTAATTATAGCATAATCGTTATTTTTAGACAATATAAAAGATAAAATATTTATCATAATATATATATAAAGATGGAAAATAATGTATAAATAAAAAAAATTAAAAAAATATGTTAAAAAGTGTTGACGAAAGAATATATAAATGATATATTATTAGAGGTTTCACGGAAAAGTGGAATTTAAAAATTATGAATATCAAAAAAATTTAAAAAAGTTTTGAAAATGTGTTGACTTTATTAAATGGATTTGATATTATAGTGAAGTCAGCTCGAAAAAGAGCTGTAAAGATCTCTGAAAACTGAGCAGAACGTCAAGTAATTTGAGTAGCTAGGTAAACTCGAAATAATGACTAGAAATAGTTATTTTTATTTTTTTTGAGAGTTTGATCCTGGCTCAGGA
>ODAI013571575.1_pt1 | contig 12550 bp, 7 predicted proteins | sample 1539321 | NCBI WGS metagenome assembly ODAI01 (sample SAMN02144231, study PRJEB22623) | gut metagenome | biome: sheep rumen | host: Ovis aries | place: New Zealand
AGGAAGTGGACATGTGAGCAAAGGGCGCCCCTAAACGGCGCCCTTTTTCAAGCATGCCGGCCTGAAAACGCCCGCCGAGTTGGTATAGTGACCCGACGGGCGCCCTGTTTTTTCCCTTTTCCAGCGCCTGGACGAAAGGACGATTCACATGACCGAACGAGATGCGCTGCACCGCGCGCTTTTGGAAGACATCAACATCGAGGGCTTCGACCCGATGCCCGCTCCGTGCGACATTCGCAGTGCGGCGCCTGCCTCCGAGCGCGCGCTCGCGGCCGTGGCCGAGGGGCGCAGCGCCATCCGCTCGATTCTGGACGGAAACGACTCCCGGCTCATGATCATCACCGGACCCTGTTCGATCCATGACCCGAAGGCGGCGATGGACTATGCCTCGCGTCTGGCGGCGCTTCAGCAAAAGGTGAGCCGGAGCATTCTGCTCGTGATGCGCGTCTACTTTGAAAAGCCCAGAACCGTGACGGGCTGGAAGGGCTACATCAACGACCCGTTCCTCAACAACACGTTCCAGGTCGTCGAGGGCATGAAGCGCGCAAGAAGCCTCATGGTGGCGATCAGCGAACTCGGGCTGCCCATCGCCACCGAGGCGCTCGATCCGTTCGGGCCGCAGTACTACGGCGACCTTGTGAGCTGGTATGCGATCGGGGCAAGAACGAGCGAGTCTCAGACGCACCGCGAGATGGCAAGCGGCCTCTCAGCTCCCGTCGGCTTCAAGAACGCCACGGACGGCAACCTCGATGTCTCGATCAACGCGATCAAGGCAAGCCGCAGGGGACACCACTTCATCGGTGTGTACGAGGACGGCCGAAGCGCCGTCGTGCGCACCCGCGGCAACGTCTACGGGCATCTGGTGCTGCGCGGCGGGGGCGGGCGCCCCAATTACGATACGGTGAGCGTGATGCTTGCCGAGAAGGCGCTTGAAAAGGCTGGTCTCACGCCCCGCATCGTCATCGACTGCTCGCACGCGAATTCAATGAAAAAGCCCGAGCTGCAGCCGCTCGTGTTCGCCGACTGCCTCAACCAGATCGCGGGCGGCAGCCGCTCGATCTGCGGCCTGATGCTCGAGAGCAACATCAACGCGGGCAATCAGTCGATCCCCGAGGATCTCTCGCTTCTCAAGTACGGCGTCTCCGTCACCGATGCCTGCATCAACTGGGAGACCACCCAAAGCATCATCTGCGAGGCCGACCGGGTCCTGAGCGCAGGGCGCGAAGCGGGGAGCGCACCCCGGTTCTCCCTCTAGGGCGTGCCGGGAGCGGGCATCATGCGCGAAGTGAGCGAGCGGGAAGTCGACCGCGTCATGCAGGCGCTGCCGCCGGAAGCGCGGGTGGCGCTCAAGTTCATGAGCGAAGCGCAAAAGCGCCCCGTCGAGGACGTGCTGCGCGATGAAATCGAGGCCTACATCGCGGGCAAGCTTCCGGCGATCGACATCGACTTTGCCATGGAGCAGATCAAGCAGACCGCCCACAAGGCCGGTTTCCTGATCGGCAGACTGCGCAGGTTCGCTAGGGAATACACGTCCGAGGACTAGGGCCGCCTCGGCTCGCGACCGCAAGCGCATCCCCATGGGGGACGGTCGCGAACCCGGTTCGGACGGGTCTATCGCGTTTTTGGCATCATCCGGGAAGGAGAACGGGCTCTCGGGCGCAATGCGTTTCGCATGCTTCCCTTTTATGGATTCATTCTGCGAGACTGAAAAACAGGTGCCGCAACTCGCCTCAAGCCTTCAGTTTTGTAGACTTTTCGCAAATTTCAGCGCGTGTCCCTACCTCTTATTTAGCTCGCATGGAACTACAATAATCGAATTGCGACAGGGCCTCGGCCCTGCCTCTTTTCCCTTATCAAGGCCAGAGAAAATGACTCCTCCGATTCGTACAACTTCCTTTTCCCTGCCGCAGAACGTCGGCAATGAGAATGTCCAGCAGCTGCGCGACGACACCAACATTCAGCAGCAGTCGCGCCTGGGCGATCAGCTCAATCCACAGGCCGTCCCCGTCAGTCCGCGCAACGGCATTGTGCAGTGCCTGAAGGGCGAGAAGATGCCGAGCGAACTGACCCTCAGGGCCCCCGCAAAGGGCGGTCAGGATCAAAAGGGCGCCGTGGCCGATGCTGTTGCAAAAATCGCCGCAAAGCTCTCCGAAGGCATCCCGCAGCAGGCAAGGACGCTCGGCTTTGCCCTTGGCGAAGGCAGCGTCGTCGAACTGCGCACGGACGGCGAGGGCGGCGTCTTCGTTTCCGTTGACGGAGGCAAGGAGGCGAGGATCGACGCGCAGAGCATTCCGGCCAATCTGGCCGAGCGCGTTCAGCTCGACCAGAAGGCCAACCCCGCCCTGTACAGCGAGCAGACCGATCTGCCCGCACAGACCAAGGCCGTGGTCGACGCCTTTGCCGATCTGATCAGCGGCAAGAAGGTGCCCTCGAAGATGACGATCGTCGATCCGATCACCAACCAGACGTCGGAAAAGCTCAAGCTTGACCTTGCCAAGGCCGCCGTGAAACTCTCGACCGCACTCATGTTCCTGCCGCCCGGCGAGGAGACCTCGATGGGCTTTTCCGTGGGCGACTCGATCCTTGAGGTGCGCCGCGACAACTTCGGTTCGTTCTTCGTGTCGATCGACGGCTCGAGCGAAAAGCAGGTGCCCGTTGACGACATCAAGCTCGGCCTTGCGAACAACCTTGCGCTCGACATGCTCGACCGGACCGACCTGTACGGCAAGGTCGACCTCGGCATCACCAAGCCAGGCGCCAAGCCCCAGCAGCTTGCGCTTGCGAACCTCTCGGTCATCATCAGCGCGGCCAATGCCTCAGCCAAGTCCCCGCTCGGGCGCGACATCTACGAGAAGGCTCTGAACCTGAAGTTCGGCCTCAAGCCCGAGGACCTTTCCGGGCTCGGCCTGAATGGCCTGCGCCAGGTCGCGATGAAGGCCCTCGAGGGCGGCTACAAGAACGTCGCCGCCGCCAAGAACCACATCGCCCAGATCGTCAAGGGCAGTCCGCTAGAGCGCCTGGACATCGTCAACTCGCCCGAGGCGGCCAAGGAGATCGTTGAGATCCAGGAACTGCTCGAGGAGCGTCCCGAAGAGGTTCAGCAAAAGACCGACATCAGCCGGATCAACGTGCGATCGCGCGACCCGCAGGCCGGAATGACGGCCGAGCAAAAGCAGATCCACAATCTGATTGCCGACCTGTTCATGCCTTCGGACTCCCGTCTTTACGAGACCAACCAGGGCCAGGGCGCGAACCGCATCCGCCAGACGCTGCTTGCACACCCGCAGGCCGTCTCGCTCATCGTCAAGGCAAAGCTCGCGGGCGAGGAGCTGCCGCTCGGCTCGCTGCCGGGCACCATGCGCGCCGCCGTGCAGGGCGCGATCGACAAGATCGCCGACGAGTGCATCAAGCTCTACCGCAGCACGGCCGTCACCGCCGACAGCACGCTCAATCCCCCCAAGAGTCCGCTTGATGCGATCGTGCAGGCTCTGAAGGGCGAAAAACTCCCGAGCGAGCTTCACCTGCAGGCCGATCCCGGGCGCGGTAACGCGCAGCAGGTGAAGAACGCCGTTGCCGAAACGATCCGCAACATCTCCCAGGCGCTCTCCCAGGGCATCCCGCAGCACGCGACGACCATGGGCTTTTCGCTGGGGACGAACGCTGACGGAAGCATGATCACCGACTCGACCGTCGAAGTGCGCACCGACGGAGCGGGCGGCGTCTTCATTTCCCTCGATGGCGGCGCGGAGGTGAAGATCGATGCGCAGTCGATCCCGGCCGATCTGGCCGCGCGCGTGCAGTCCGATGCGGGCAATGTGAACATCCTGAACGGTCTGCCCGACCTTGTGAACGGAGCCGTGGACGGCAAGCGCCTTGATGCAGCGCTGCGCCAGCTCGGCATGGCCGTTCTGGGAGAAGTCGACAGGACGCTAGAGAATGCGATCGACACCCTTGCCAAGGACCAGCAGCAGATTCTGAACGCCAAGCTCGAGTCTTCGATCAACGGCATCAAGCAGGCCAAGGAGCAGGCTGCGCAGCAGGGCAACGACTGGGATTTGGACATTGCCGCCATGCGCGCCCAGAAGGTGACGGCGCAAAAGGGCACGCCCGAATACAACAAGCAGCTTGCCGGCCTCATGAAGGAGATCTACTTCGGCGTGCGGGATCTGTACCGCGCAGTCGAGGACAGTGATCAAAAGGCCGAGGATAGCGAGGCGCTCTTCGCCATAAATGTTCCGGGTAGCGCCAAGGCGCTCTTCTCTCAGATGCGGGTGATGATGAGCACCGCCGGCGTGAAGACTCCCGGCAACTGGTTCAGCGCCGACGGCAAGGCGATTCTCGACGATTTCTTTACGAAGATCACGCCCGAGAGAATCCTCGAGTTCCTCGATCCCGATCAGATGGAAAAGCTGCTGGACTCGCTGGCAGCCCAGCCCAATGTTCCCGAAAACGGGGGCAAGCAGTATCCCTCGTCCTATGCTCAGCAGATGGCACAGATTCTTGAAGACGCCAAGGAGTTCGGGTACGACTTCAGGCCGAGCCTTGCGCAGATGGCCAACGAGGCCGAGGACTTTGACAAGCCCGGCATGGGCATGTTCACCAAGAAGGTGCTCATGAGCTACTTCTCGGGCGACGTGAAGCTGCCCGAGAACGCCACGGCCGAGCAGATCAAAACGGCCGAACAGATCAACGCGGGCCGTCAGATCGACAAGCGCTCGATGCTTGCCGCGCTCGTGCGCTACTCGACGAGCGGCGTTTCGGAGACCGCGCAGCTCGGCGCCATGCTCAAGGGCGGCGGCCCTCTGCTGCACAAGCTGCTGCAGAACTTCAACATGCCCGGCATCGACCCGGACTTCCGCACCGCGCTCGAGGACATGAAGAGCAACCTCGCTCCGATCGAACCCTCGTTCGTGCAGGCTCAGCTGCTGCAGATCGTGAACAACTCCAAGGGCGCGATCCAGAACATCAAGATCGACAAGGCGCTCGGCGCCGCATCGGTCGCCCAGACGTTCCTCGTCACCGTCACGCCCACCGATCCCAACCAGGCTCCCTACAAGGCCGCTGTGAAGATCATCCGTCCGGACGTGAAGGTGCGCACCGAGCGCGAAGTCGAGCACTTCAAGCTTGCCGCGGAAGGCATTCCGGGCATGAAGGAAAGCTACCTCGGCCTGTACTCGCAGTACCAGAAGGAGTTCGACTTGCGTCTTGAGGCCGAGAACATCGCCAAGGGCGCAGAGGTCTACAACGATGGCGTGGACGAAACCCGCATGAGCAGCGTGGGGCTCGTCGAGGGCGTCGCCCCGAGCGCCAATGCACTCATCATGAAGCTTGCGCCGGGCGAGTCCCTTGACGTGTACCTCGGGAACATGAAGGCCAGGCTCGAGGAGCTGCGCTCGCGCGAACCCAAGAGCTTTGCCGAACTGCTGCAGTACAAGCTCGATCTGCGTGCCCTGTACCAGGAACTGCACGACGCCAACAAGAGCCTGGGCACGGTGGCCAACAAGTGGCTGAACAAGGCCATCTTCACGAGCCAGGGCTTTTTCCACGGCGACCTGCATGCCGGCAACATGATGATCCAGAGAAAGGATCCCAACGACCCCGAGAGCGTCGCGCACATCAGCCTCATCGACTACGGCAACGCCACGGCGCTCACCAAGGAGCAGACCGACGCGATCTTCAAGGTCAACGTGGCCTGCGTGTTCGGCGGCGTGTATGAGCACGACATCACCGAAGACAAGAAGCAGCTCGTTGACACCAAGACGACCGATATGTTCGTCGCGGGCCTCAAGGGCCTGCTGCCGCCCGAAGAGCTTGCCAAGTTCGAGGCCAATGAAAAGCATCTGAGGGACGACGTGATCCGTCCGATCCTCTTGCGCGGCTCGGCCTCGGAGATGGGCGACCGCATGACGGTGCTGCTCACGCATCTGCAGCGCGAAGGCATTGCCATTCCCGGCCCCATCATGAACTTTGCTCAGAGCCAGATGCGCTTGAACGGCGCAATGACCGACCTGGAGGCGCTGCTCGTTGGCGCCGATGCCCTGCTCAAGTCCTTTACTCTGGACGTTTCGGGAAGTACGGATCCGGTGGGAGCTGAAATCACCCACATGACCGCCCTCAAGCAGCCTCTGGGGGTCAGGACTCTTCAGAAGATCATTCCTGCCTACGAGTACAACCTCAATCCGAGCCAGCAGCAGCTTGACCAGTGGAAGCTCGACTCAACGAGGGGCCCGCAGGAGGGCGAAGCCCCCGAAGCCTATCAGCTCATCAAGGCCGATGCCGAGAAGAACCTTCAGGCCTACAACAACGCTCAGAAGGCTCAGCAAAAAACCGGAATGATGGTGCTCGATGCCTTCGCCCGCCCCACCGGGGAACTCTGGGGGGCCAATCGCCTAACTCAGCCCGACGTCGGCATCAGCGGCTTCCAGATCTCCGAAGTGCAGCTCGGCAACTACCTCAAGCAGCCGCAGGACGATCCCAAGCTCTATGAACTGCACCAGCAGTTCCTTGCCGTCAAGAGTCAGATCGATCCGAAGGTCTACGAGGAGTTCCGCGAGGCCGAAAGGCTGGTGATCAAGAACAGCGGCGGAATCGGCGAAGCGCCGAAAAATCTGGATCCGGACGATCTCGCCAAGCACAATCAGGCGCTCTCCATCGTTCAGCAGTTCGGCCAGACCGAGCTCGGCAAGGAGCTGCTGCGCATTCGCGACGAAGCCGCAAATGAGATCAATCCGCGCATCGCCCAGATCGGCAAGGCGTTCGTGCAGAACTTCCCCGAGGGCGACGCGACGAACAATCCGCGCAGCCCGAAGCTCGGGCCGCAGACGAGCCTGGTCACGGAAACGCTGCGCACGGTGCAGTCCAACGTCGGTAACGTGAATCAGGCCATGCAGTTCGGCTCCAAGATGGGGATGGGATTCTTTGATATGGGAGCGGTGAAGCTCGGCGTGGGCGACTGGTATAACTACCTCACGAGCACCATGCAGGGCGTCGCAAAGCACTCCAAGGAGTCGTTCGACACGGATCTTTAGCGTAGGCCGATTGGCAAAAACCGCAGGCCGACCCCTGTTTCGTTCCAAAGAGGGGCATCCCCGGCCTGCAATTTAGTTAAACTTGTGCAGTTTCCGCTTTGGCAGGGCGATGGGTTCTGCCAGCGGCTTTTCTGACAACGAGACTTAATGGAGTCAATCTTGATCAAGGTTATTACTGTTGCGGCAGCCAGTGCTGCGATGGCTTTTGCCGCGACCGGAGCCTGTGCCGCCGATTCTGTCGATCAGCTGCTCAAGGCCGCTCAGGCCGAAGGCGCCGTCTATTCCGTCGGCATGCCTAACACATGGGCGAACTGGGTTGGCACATGGAAGGACCTGCAGGCTCTTGGCATCAAGACGCAGGATACCGACATGAGTTCGGCTGAAGAGGTGAGCAAGATGCTTGCCGAGGGCGAGAACGCCACGGCCGATATCGGCGACGTTGGCTTTGAGTTTGGCGCCTTTGCCATGAAAAAGGGCGTCACGATGCCCTACAAGCCCTCGACCTGGGATCAGATCCCCGGATGGGCCAAGGACAAGGACGGGCACTGGTGCCTTGCCTACACCGGCACGGTGGCCTTCATCATCAACAAGAAGCTTGTGAAGAATCCGCCCAAGAGCTGGGCCGATCTGCTCAAGGGCAAGTACCGCGTCTCCGTGGGCGCTGTGGGTTCGGCCGCTCAGGCCAACTATGCCGTTCTGGCGGCCGCCATGGCCATGGGTGGAAGCGAGAAGAATCTTGCTCCGGCCTACGATTTCTTTGCCAAGATCGCCAAGCAGGGACGCCTGTCGATGGTCGACCCGGTTGTCGCGAATCTGGAAAAGGGCGAGGTCGAGGTCGGCATGCTCTGGGACTTCAACGCCCTGAATTACCGCGACCAGATCGACCGCAAGCTCTTTGACGTGGTGATTCCGGCCGAGGGATCCGTGATGAGCGGCTACACGACGATTCTCAACAAGTACAGCAAGCATCCGAACGCAGCGAAGTTCGCCCGCGAGTACATCCTCTCGGACAAGGGGCAGATCAATCTGGCGCAGGGCTATGCCCGTCCGATCCGCGCCAAGTACATCAAGATGCCGGCCGAAGTGCAGGCCAAGATGCTGCCCGAGTCGCAGTACAGGAATGCCCGCCCGGTTCGGGATTTTGCAGCCTGGACCAGAACGAGCTCGCGCATTTCCCGCAACTGGCAGAGCAAGGTCGCAATCCACATGCAGTAATGCGGCGAACCGCTTGAACTGATTGGAACCCGGGGCGGCCTCTGGCCGGAATGCCCCGGGTTTTTCGATTGGTGCGCCCCAGAGCGCTTTCGGCTCCGTTCGTGCTCCGGCCCGGTTCAGTCCCACTTCAAGTTCGTCCATCGAGACGACGAATTTGGAATCGTTGCCTCGGATGGTTTCTCAGACGCTGGAAGATTCACACGTTTTTTTCAGTCTCGGGACTCTGATGTCTCCTACGATCGACAATTTTGGTGTTTTCTCGATTTTTGTCGGTTATAGTCGACAAAACGAAAATTTTTCTGATTTTGTCTGCTGTGAGTTGCTGGGTTTGAGCTTGCGCCGGGAAGGACAGGCGCAAGCCTTGCCGGTCTGAGACGCAGACAAGAGCGCTTCCCTGATGATACGGTATTTGCATATTTTGCATAATTAAGCACCTGCCAGCCCAATGTCGGTTAGAATTCATTGATTGTTTTTTCCAGAGAGGACGACAGAAGCAATGGCGCGGGATGAACACCGCTCAAAGGGACTCACGGCAAGCACCGTGGGACACGCTCTGCTGCTTGCTCCCTTTGTGTTTTTCTTCATTGTCTTTGAGATCGTTCCCATGATCTGGGTTGCGGTCAATTCCCTTTATGTCGAGGAGGAGCAGGTCTGGGGGCTCGGAAACTTCGCCGAGATCCTGGGAGACGAGTTATTCCTGCAGTCCTTCAGCAATTCGCTCAGCCTGTCGTTCTGGTCGGCCTTCATCGGGCTGGTGATCAGCGCCTTTGCGGCGGCGAGCCTGCAGAAGGTGCCGGGCCGCATGCGCGAATGGATGGTGAGTTTCACCAACATGACGAGCAACTTTGCGGGCGTTCCGCTTGCCTTTGCCTTCATCATCATTCTCGGCTTCAATGGCTCGCTCACGCTCCTGCTCAAGCAGTGGGGGATCATCGACAGCTTCAACGTGTACGGCATTCAGGGACTGATGCTGATCTACACGTACTTTCAGATTCCGCTTGGAATCCTGCTGCTGTTCCCCGCGTTCAGCGCGCTCAAGCCCGAGTGGGAGGAGGCAGCCTTCACGATGGGGGCAAGCCGTCTCGAGTACTGGCGCCGCGTGGCGATTCCCGTCATGCTCCCGGCGCTGCTGGGTACGCTCACGATCCTGTTTGCAAACGCCATGGGGGCGTATGCGAGCGCGTACGCTCTTACCGTGGGCAACTACAACCTCGTGACGATCCGCATCGGACAGCTTGTCGTGGGCGACATCTTCTTCCAGCCCAACATGGCCGCGGCGCTCAGCGTCCTGCTCATTGTGATTCTGAGCTTTGTGACGGCGGTCTACCGTTTCCTTCTGAGGAGGTCGTACCATGCAGCCTAAAACCGGTGCGATGATCTATCACAGGACGGTCATCATTGTCACGGCGCTCATCCTGGGGCTGCCGATTGCGGCGACGGTGCTTTATTCATTCGCCTCGCACTGGGGGCCGACCATCCTGCCCGACGGGCTCACGCTCAAGTGGTTCGAGACGCTGCTTGCAGAGCCGCGGTTCTTGATGGCGCTTGGCAGGTCGCTGTTCATCTGCTTTTTGACGCTCATTTTCTCCACGCTGCTCGTGCTGCCGATGGTGTTTGCGGTCTTTTACTACTTCCCGCGCCTGAAGGACGTGATGGAGGTGATCATCATCCTGCCGTTTGCCGTGCCGCCCGTCGTCTCGAGCGTTGGACTGCTGCAGCTCTTTGCAGGCGAACCGTTCCCGATCGTGGGCACGCCATGGATTCTGATCGGAACATACTTCACCATCACGGTTCCGTTCATGTACCGGGCGCTTGCCAACGGGCTTGAGGGCATCAATCTGAAGGATCTCATCGATGCGGCGCATTTGCTGGGGGCGAACACCTTCACGGCGTTCATGCAGTGCATCCTGCCGAACCTGAACAGGGCGCTTCTCGCATCGCTTTTCATCAGCTTCTCGTTCCTCATGGGCGAGTTCGTGTTCGCCAACATCCTTGTTGGAACGCGGTTTGAAACGCTGCAGATCTACCTTTACACCAAGCGCATGACGAGCGGGCATCTGAATGCCGCGATCGTGAGCACGTACTTCTTCCTCACGCTCGCGCTCACCTGGATGGCCATGTACCTGTCCCGGCCCCGCACCGGCAAGCCCGAGCATGACGAATAGGATTTTTGTTGAATGAGTACCGATAACAGCCATTATGTGAGCGTGCACGCGCTGTCCAAGAGCTTTGACGGCGTCCGTGTTTTCGAGAACCTCGACTTTGAGGTTGCAAAGGGCGAGTTCATCACGCTTCTGGGGCCGTCGGGCTGCGGCAAGAGCACCCTGCTGAGGTGCCTTGCGGGCCTGGAGCACCCGGATCACGGGACGATTTGCGTGGACGGCGTGGACATCACGCATGCCAAGGCGCAGAAACGGGGCATCGGCATGGTGTTCCAGAGCTATGCGCTCTTTCCGAACATGACCGTGAGCGGAAATATCGCCTTTGGCCTGAAGATGCAGAATGTGCCCAAAGAACAGATCGATCGGCGCGTTGCCAAGGCCGTCGAGCTTGTCGAGCTTCAGGGCAATGAGAAGAAATACCCGCACCAGCTCTCCGGAGGCCAGAAGCAGCGCGTGGCGCTTGCCCGGGCTCTGGTGACCGAGCCCCGCATCCTGCTCCTTGACGAGCCGCTCTCGGCGCTTGACGCGCGCATCCGCCGGACGCTGCGCGAGCAGATCCGCGAAATTCAGAAGGATCTGCACCTCACGACCGTGTTCGTGACGCACGACCAAGAGGAGGCGATGACGGTCTCGGACCGGATCTTCCTGATGAATAAGGGTGATATTGTGCAAAAAGGCACACCGGGAGAGATTTATCTCAATCCTATCAATGAGTTCGCCGCCCGCTTCATTGGATCCTACAACCTTGTTTCCAAGGATGATGCACAGCGCATGCTTGGCTTTTCGACGCATTGCGCCCTCGTTGCCATTCGGCCCGAATCGATCTACATCGAGCAGCCTGGGAGCCTGTATCCGTCCTCCTGCAGCAAGCCCGTGCCGGCACAGGTTCTCAGCCACCAGCTGCTCGGCAACGTGATCCGCTACCGGGTGAAGGCCGAGGGGCTGGAGTTTACGGTCGACGCCATGAACCACTCAAGCTCCCACTTCCTCGATTCCGGGACTCCGGTTTCGCTTCTGTTCAACTTGGCTGAACTGCGGCCCCTTGAGAGCAGGTAGCAGCCGCAAGCCTGCGCTCATGGAAACGCCCGGATGGGAGGAATTCCCGCCGGGCGTTTGTTGTCATGGAGCGTGTCCCGCGCATTCGGCTGTTGGGTTCCTGGAAATTTCTGTATCGCAATAATCTTTGCAAAAAGAAGCATCGAAAGTAGTTTATTCTTTATTTATAAAATAGATAGATATATCAAGCAAAGTTTGCAAAGAGGTGAAAAAAACGACCCCGGGGATGATCCACGGAGCCGTTCTGAACCAATCAGCAGAGATCGGGGCAGGCGCGATTAGAAGAAGTGCGCCAGACCAACGTAGCCCTGAGAGCTCTGGCTCTTCTGCTTGATCTCGCCCTTGAGTTCGGACTGGCTGTAGGCAGCGCCAACATACACGTGGGTGCGCTTGGAGAGCGGGTAGTTGTACTGCACGTTCACGCCGTAGAACTTGCCGTCGACATCCTTGGCCTTGGCGCCGTCAACGAAGACGTTCTGGGTTTCAAAGTCAGAGTAGAAGAGGGCGGTGAGCAGAGAGCCGCCGCAGAGCGGCGTGGCAGCGCCGAGTTCGGCAGCCCAGCCCTTGAAGCCGTCAAATTCGGAGGCGGTGGTTCCCAGGGCCTTGCCAACGGATTTGAGGTCAAAGCCGGCGATTTCCGAAGCACCGTCACCGTACTGGACCAGGCCGAAGACCTTGGTGAAGCCGAAGTCATAGTTGGCGCCGAGAGAGGCGATCTGGTAGTTGCGGCGGATGGTCTTGCGGTCCAGGGAGGCAGAATCGTTGCCGCGGTTCACGTATTCGTAGGCGGCGACGGCCTGGAAGCTGCCCAGTTCATAGGTCAGGGCGCCGGAGTAGTAGCGGGTTGCCTTGGAGGTGCCCTCGTCGCCGTCATCGGTCGTATTGAGAGAATCCGTCTTGAAGGCGTACTGGACAGTGGCCTGGAGACCTGCGAACTTCGGGGTCTGGTAGGTCAGCATGTTGTCATAGCGGCTTTTGTAGAACTTGGCGGCCATGTTGTCCCAGCCGCCGTCCGAAACATCGGCAATGCCGTAAACCAGATCGAAAGGGGCGGGGCCCCCAGCGCCCCCCCCCCCGGCGCACGCGGCG
>ODAI010487503.1_pt1 | contig 12549 bp, 8 predicted proteins | sample 1539321 | NCBI WGS metagenome assembly ODAI01 (sample SAMN02144231, study PRJEB22623) | gut metagenome | biome: sheep rumen | host: Ovis aries | place: New Zealand
CGGGCGTGAGCAGGTGGCGCGGCGGGCGGGCGCTCGCCTTTACCCCGCCGCAGAGCTGCTTCCTGAGCTTCGGCGCGATGGGCGCGGGCGTGCGGCCGTAGTAGCCAGCCGCGTACCGCTTAGTCTCGTCCGTCACCATCGAGTAGCGCTTGCCGGAAAGGACATTGAGAACCGACTGGACGCCCACGATCTGCGACGTAGGCGTTACGAGCGGAGGGAACCCTAAGTCGGCGCGCGTCTTCGGCAGTTCCTCGAGCACTTCCGGAAGGCGGTCGAGTGCACCCTGCTGTGCGAGCTGCGAGCGAAGGTTCGAAATCATGCCGCCGGGAATCGCGTGTACGAGAACGCCTGCGTCGACCGGCTCGACCTTCGCGGTGGAGGCTGGCTGGCGCTTCGCCTTGAGGTCCTTGAAATAGCCGTTGATCTTCGTAAGCGCCGAAGTGTCGAGCCCAGTCTCGAAGCCGCAGCTTTCGAGAATAACCTTGACCGACTCCACGGGCGGCTGGGAGGAGAACGAAGAGAGCGTGGAAATCGCGCAGTCAAAGCACCCTGCACCCGCCTCGGCCGCGGCAAGATACATCGCCGCCGCCATGCCGCTCGTCATGTGTGAGTGGATCTGGATCGGCATCTTCGGCATCGCCTTGCGGAGCGCGGCGACGAGTTCGCGCGCGGCGCCTGGCGTGAGGATGCCGGCCATGTCCTTGATGGCGAGAGAGTCTATACCCATCGCCTCCTGTTGCTTTGCGAGCTCTACGTACTTCGCGACGGTGTGGACGGGCGATGTCGTGTAGCAGAGCGTGCCCTGCGCATGGCCGCCGTACTTCTTGACGCTTGCGATTGCGACCTCGAGGTTGCGCGGGTCGTTGAGCGCGTCAAAGACGCGGAAGATGTCCATTCCGTTCTCGCAGGCGAGCGCGACGAAACGGTCGACGATGTCGTCCGGATAGTGCTTGTAGCCGAGGATGTTCTGGCCGCGGAGAAGCATCTGGAGCGGCGTCTTCTTGCAGACCTTCTTGATGCGGCGAAGGCGCTCCCACGGATTCTCTCGGAGGAAGCGCATGCAGACGTCGAACGTCGCGCCGCCCCAGCACTCGAGAGAGTAGTACCCAGCGTTGTCGATCGTCTCGGCTATCTTGAGGATGTCGTCGGTGCGCATGCGCGTCGCCCAAAGCGACTGGTGCGCGTCGCGGAGAGTCGTGTCCGTGATTCTGACGAAGGGCTTCTTCTTGTTTGCTGCCATTTTACGCTTTCCTTTTTATGGTCGACCTTAAATTCATTTCTTGGAAAAAAGATATATCTTGCTCTCCGTCCCCGAGAGAAGCCGCCCGATGTTGGCGCGGTGCTTGAAGATGACGAACGCCGCGATCAGCGTGATGAGAATGCACTGCGGAAGATTGCGATAGCCATCAGTACCGAGGATGGGGAACCACACGGCAACCATGAGAAACAGCGCCGCAGAGCAGCTGCCGAGCGAGATGTAGTGCGACACCGCAAAGACGAGCGCGAAGAGCGCAAACGCCGTTCCTACGAGCGCGGGCGCAAGACCGATAAGCATGCCGAACGCCGTCGCAACGCCCTTCCCGCCCTTGAACTTCATGTATGGCGTCAGCATGTGGCCGACGACGCACATGACGCCGACAACGAGGGGAAGCCATGCATCGTCTGGCTGAAGCCCAGGATCAAGGGCCCACTGTCGCGCGGCGAGCGTAGGGAGAAGCCCCTTCAGGACATCGCACGCAAACGCGAGAACGCCCCACTTCTTGCCAACAGTGCGAAAGACGTTCGTCGCGCCGATGTTCTTTGACCCGACAGTGCGGACGTCGACGCCACGCATCTTGCCGATGAGAAAACCGAACGGAATTCCCCCGACGAGATAGGCGACGACAAGCCAGATGGCTACAATGATGCTGATCTGCATATGTAAGTATTATACCACATCTTTAGAACTTGATCGACTTGCCGTCCTTGGCGAGCTTGCCGCGCATGCGCGGCTTTGACTTGCCTGCGAGGACAAGGTCTGCAAGCGGGTCTTCGACGAAATCCTGCACGACGCGGCGGAGGGGCCGCGCGCCAAGCGCTGAATCATAGCCCTTCTCGACGAGAAACGCCGTGGCCTTCTTGTCGAGCGAGAGCGCGATGTGCGAATCCCTGAGGCGCGACTGGAGCTTCGCGAGCTCGAGCTTCAGGATAGACTCCATGTCGCCCTTCTCGAGCTTGCGAAACACCACAGTCTCGTCAAAGCGGTTCAGGAGCTCTGGGCGGAACGTACGTTTCGCCTCGGAAAGAAGCTTCTCATTGAGGAGGTCGAAGCTCGTCTCGGCCGTTTCGGTCGCAAAGCCAAGCGTGTGGCCCTCGCGCGCAAAGTCGAAGCCGAGGTTCGCGGTGCAGATGATTATCGTGTTGCGGAAGTCGATTACGCGCCCTTGCCCGTCGGTGAGCCGTCCGTCGTCGAGAATCTGCAGCAGCATGTTCATCACGTCGGAATTCGCCTTCTCGAATTCGTCGAAGAGAACGACGGAGTAAGGCCTGCGGCGCACCTTCTCGGTAAGCTGCCCGCCCTCGTCGTAGCCGACGTACCCGGGCGGCGCGCCGACGAGACGCGAAGAGGAATACTTCTCCTGAAACTCCGACATGTCGAGCGTGATAAGCGCCTTTTCGTCGCCGTACACTTTCTCTGCGAGCATCTTCGCGAGGTGTGTCTTGCCGACGCCCGTTGGACCGAGGAAAAGGAACGAGCCGATCGGGCGCTTGGGGTCAGCCATAAGCGCGCGGCTGCGGCGAAGAGCACGCGCAATCGCCTTAATCGCGGGAGTCTGGCCGACAACGACTTCGCCAAGCGCTTTCTCCATGCCGAGAAGCTTCTCTGCCGTCGTAGCGTTCATCTTCTCGACTGGAACGCCGCTCATCGACGAGACGGTCTCGGCGACATCTTCTTCAGTCGCTTCGATGATCTCCTCGGCGTGGGTCTCCTTCCACTTCTTGAGCGCCTCCTGGAACTCTGCGGACGCAAGCTTTATCGACTCGCGGTAACGCGCCGCCGAATCGAAGTCGCCTGCCTTCACAGCCGCGTCCTTCTTGCCCTTCAGCGCGTCAATCGCCTCCTGCCGGGAAGTGAGCGACTTGGGCCGTGCGGACGCACCCATCCTGAGGCGCGCACCTGTCTCGTCCATCGCGTCGATCGCCTTGTCTGGAAGCTGCCGCGCCGGGAGGTAACGGGCCGTCAGTTCGACTGCGGCGCGAAGCGCGGCGTCACCGAACTTGACGGAGTGGTGCTCTTCGTATTTCGGGGCGATACCCTTCAAAATCTGTATCGTGTCTGCTACTGTCGGCTCGTCGACCTGCACCGACTGGAAGCGGCGCTCAAGCGCGGCGTCCTTCTCGATGGACTTGTGGTATTCCTTGAGCGTAGTCGCGCCGACGCACTGAAGCTCGCCTCTCGCAAGCGCGGGCTTGAGGATGTTCGCCGCATCCATCGCGCCTTCCGCGCCGCCGGCGCCCACCATTGTGTGGATCTCGTCGAGGAAGAGGATTACGTTGCCGGAGCGCTTAGTCTCGTCGATGAGTTTTTTGAGCCGCTCCTCGAACTGTCCGCGATACTGCGTTCCCGCGACCATACGCGCCATGTCTATCGCGACGACGCGCTTCGACTGCATCTTCTCGGGAACCTCGCCGCGGTGGATCGCCTGTGCAAGCCCCTCTACGACGGCAGTCTTTCCTACGCCCGCCTCGCCAATGAGGACGGCATTGTTCTTCGTCCTGCGCGAGAGAATCTGGATTATGCGCTTAAGCTCCTTCTCACGCCCAATCACGGGATCAAGCCTCCCCTGCCGTGCAAGATCGGTGAGGTCGCGCCCGAAAGTGTTTATTGTCGGCGTCTTCTGCTGCTTGCCGTTCTCGCCCTTCTGCGAAGGCGCTTCGCCGGCGTCGGACGGTCCTGAGGATTCTTCTTTCTTGCCGTCTCCGTTGCCACCCTGCGTACCGGCGGCGAGAAACTTCTCTACGGTGACACCTGCGTTGAAAAGAAGCTGTGCGGCAGCGTTCTCGCCTTCGCGCATCATCGCGGTGACGAGATGGACGGTGCCAACCGGCTTGCCCGGCCCGCCCGCCTCGAGCCCCGCGATGTCGAGCACCTTCTTCGTACGCGCCGAAATCGGAAGCTGCCCGCGCTGCATGACCGGCTCGGAAGAGCCCGCGATCATGTTCCGCATCGACTCCGTAAGGTCGGAAAGTGCAAGCCCGAGCCGCTCAAGACGGAGACACGCCTGGCATTTCGGAATCGCGAGAATCGAAAGCAATATGTGTTCCGCGCCGATATGGTCGTGGCCGAGCTGTCGCGCGCAGCTCGCCGCGGCGTTCAGCGCGTCAATCGCGTTCTTCGTAAACATCATGCTCACAGGAACTTCTCCTCGGCGCGCTCGTTGAGAACGACGTCCTCGAAGCGCTTGTTCATCTCGTCGGCACGCTCCGCGTCCTGGCGGTCGCGTTCCTGCTGAGTCTCGCCGTCCTCCTTCGACGTGAGGTCGACCGAAGCGAGCATCGACTCTATTTCCTTCAGCTCTATTCCGTCGAGCATCTTCTCTATCGCGGCGAGACGAAGCGGCGACAGCAGGTCAAAAAGTTCGCCCGGGCTCAGGAGCCGGCAGTTCTTGAGGATGGCGAGCGCACGACAGAGAGAGTCGCCGAACACGCGGGGCATTTCCTCGAAAAGCCGGACGCGCGCGTTGCGCTCTTCGCGGAGAATGTCTTCGGCGACGCGCTTTGCAAGCTCGGCAGAGCCGGAGTAGCGAAGCCGGTACACATGCCCAGCATCGCGGACGCCATCGGCGTCCACGCCAGTAAGCTGGAGCTTGAGCGCCCGCATCGCGCGATGGACGGGCTCAAGTTCGCCTATGAGATGCAATCCCTCGAGGTGCAGACGGTCGCCTATGCGGTAAGTCGGCTCGGCGCGTTCACACGGGAAATCGACGAGTTCCGGCTCCTTCTTCGACTTGCCCACCTCTTCCGCCACCTGCTCAAGCCCTTCAACGAGCCCGCTCATGGCGTTCATGATGGCGGCGACGATTGGCGGCGGCGGCTCGTCGCCAGACGACACGCCCGAAACGGAAATGGAGACTCCGGGCGGCAATCCGTCCGCGCCCTTGCGCGTACGCTGGCTCTTCTTCTGCCGGCGCACCCTCTCGCGGTTCGCGCACTCGCGGCAGACGTAGAGCTCCTGCTCTTCGCCGTCCTTTTCCAACTGGATCGCAGTCTCTGCGTCCTTCTGATGGCACAATTCACACTTCATCGAAAGAATATTATATCAAAAATCGCGTCACCAGTGACCCTGCCGCGCATGTTGCCTTGTGATGGTTTGCCTTCCAGTGTGCGGTCACGGTCGGGGCAACGGTGCTCGCCCTCGAGAAACGGCCGATTAGCGCGTCCTTGCGACCGCTCGACATATACATATATGTCTTCGGGTCGCAGTCCTGCGCTACTCGTCTCGTTTTCGAGGGTTCCGCCCCGCTACGGCCCCGACCGTGACCGCGCGTGGCACCTCTGGTAGAGTTCGTCGCGTGAAGAGCGCCCTCGGTCTCGCTACCGTTCCACACGGCGATGCTCCCGCGTCTTTCGCTCGCCATCCGCGTCGTGATGCCGCGTCGCCGGAATACCGGCTCCTTGCCTCACTCGCGCCTGTCGGCGCAATCCGCGAACCGCACCCCCGCGTGTCACTCCGCTCAGCACTCGGACACTCTCCCCGCTTCCTCATTACATGTTAAACCCATTCAAACGACCCCAACAGAAACTAATTGACTCTATAAATGACTCCGCGGCAAATCCGACGCGCAAGCCGGTAACCGCACCCCTGCCAGAGCATCCGCTTAGCGGACATCCTTCGGCTGGGGGATATGCTTGTCGGTGGTTCGTGCGGTGCACGAACCAACCCGAAGCGAGATGCGCCTGTCGCGAAGCGATCAGGTTGGGTGAGCGAAGCGAACTGCGAAGCAGCCACAAGGCCTCGCGCGAGTGCGAGCCGATTGTCGAAGCGAAGCGCTGAGGCCGGAGATCATGCACCGAACAGAGCATGTCGGCGACGTGAGTTATTTGCGGCTAAAGCGGGGTGTGTCTTTTGGCATCTGATGCAGTCGACCGGACGCGCGTTATGAACTGCGACACGTGCATGGTCGACGGAATCCGAAGCGAGCGCCTTGGCAATATTCCGCAAAGCGGGATATGGGCGCGAGCGGTGCCAAAAGACACAACCCCGCGAAAGCCGCAGAACCAATGTCTTCTACCGCCGCAAATGCGCTTTAACCAACTACATCGTAGGGTCGGGAGCAAACTCGCCCTGCTCGGGCGGAGGTTCGGAAGTGGAGAAGTTGTCGGTGCCGGTGCGCTCTATCTCGCGGTCGCCGAAGCGCGTGAACTCGCGGTAGAAGTTGACCTTCACCTCGCCCGTCTCGCCGTTGCGGTTCTTCGCGACGTCGATTATCGCGAGTTGTTCGTCGTTGGCCTCCTTCGCTGTCGCCGTGCGCGACGGGCGACGAAGGAGAAACACGACATCGGCGTCCTGCTCGATCGCGCCCGAGTCGCGCAGGTCCGAGAGCTTCGGCTTCTCCTCCTTGTCGCCACGCTGCTCGTTCGCGCGGGAAAGCTGGGAAAGCACGATAACCGGTATCTTCAGCTCCTTCGCCATCGCCTTTATCTGCTGGGAGATCATCGAGACCTCTATCTGGCGACTTCCCATGCGCGCGGCCTCGCGGCAGGTGCAAAGCTGGAGATAGTCGATGACGATCAGCTCTATGCCATGCTGCTTCTTCGCGCGCCTCGCGCGGGCACGGAGATCCATGACGTCGAGAGCGGCCGTGTCGTCAACGTAGATCGGAGCGCCCTTCAGCTCCTCGGCGGCAATAGAGAGATTCGAGATAAGCATCTGCTTCTCGCTCTTCGCGCAGAGGCCGCGGTTGAGCCGCCACATGTTCACGTGTGCGCGACCGGCGATCATTCTCCGCGTCAGCGCCTCTATCGGCATTTCGAGCGAGAAGATCATCACGGGGTGGCGCTTGCCGTCGTCGGACCTCACGGGGACGTTGTTCATGTCCATCCCGAGGGCGCAGCTCTCGGCAATGTTCATCGCGAGCGACGTCTTGCCGACCGACGGACGCGCGGCGATTACGATCATTTCGGAGTTCTTGAGCCCCTGAAGTTTCTCGTCGAGATGCGTCAAGCCCGTCGCAAGTCCGTCGAGCGACCTTCCGTTAGAGTCGAACATCGCGTCGATGTGCCTGTAGCTCTCGTCGACGGCAGACGCCCAGGGCATCGTCGAATCGCGCCTGAGCCCGATTTCGATAAACGACTTCTCGGCGTCTCCGAGAACGGCCTGCGCGTCGGGATATTCGCTCTCGTCATAGCACTTCTCGATCGTCGCCGTCGCGCGGTCGATCATCGTGCGCCTTAGCTGCTTTGCGATGATTATGCCGATGTAGTATTCGGCGTGGGCGGTCGTAGGCGTCTGGTCGATAAGCGACTGGATGTACGCGGCACCGCCAACGGCCTCAAGGCGCCCAGAGCTCGAAAGCTCCTCGGTTAGCGTCAGCGCGTCTAGCGGCCTCGATGCTCGCGCCATTGCCATCATCTCCCCGTATATCGCCCTGTTGCGCGGATCGAAGAAAGTCTCGGGAACGACGCCCGCCGACTGGCAGACGTCCATGACGCGCTCGTCGCGCCCTGTCGTATCAAGCAGTATCGACCCGAGCACCGCACGCTCGGCGTCGACGTTGTTCGGCGGCGTCTTCATGTCATTCATGCTGGCAATTATAGCAAATGGGCGTGTCGACGAATCGCCGCCGATGTCTACAGGTGTCTAACGGATGTCAACAGGTTGCCAACAGGGGCTAACATTCAGCGATGCAACGCGGAAATGCGCTTGGAGATAGTCGCCTCGTACCCCTCTTCGGTAGGCCGATAATACTTCTTAGGCACAGTCAGATACGCCTGCTTGACGTAATGGTTCGCAAAGTTGTGCGGATACTTGTATTCCGTGACCTCTGCGCTTCCAATGGCCTTGACGTGCTTGTTCTTGAGGTGCTCTGGTACCGGCTGCACCGCGCCCGCCTCAACATCGGCCATCGCCTCGGAAATTGCCATGCAACTCGCGTTCGACTTAGGTGCCGTCGCAAGGTAAGTCGTTGCCTGTGAAAGATTGATTGCGCACTCGGGCATGCCGACGAACTCGCACGCCTGCATTGCGGCGACCGCGACCAAGAGCCCGCGCGGGTCGGCGTTGCCGATGTCTTCGCTTGCGGAGATGACGAGTCGCCGCGCTATGAACCGCGGATCCTCGCCAGCCGTCAGCATCTTGCCGAGCCAATATACGGCGGCATCCGGGTCGCTCCCGCGAATCGACTTGATGAACGCGGAAATGGTGTCGTAATGGCCGTCTTCCTTCTTGTCGTATCTGACCTGGCGCCGCTGGACGCATTCCTGAATGACCTCGAGCGTCAGATGCACCGCGCCATCGTCGTCCTTTGGCGTCGAGCGCATAGCGATCTCGAGCGCCGTAAGCGCGTGCCTCGCGTCGCCGTCGCAAATCTCCGCAAGAAAGTCGCGGGCGTCATCATCAAGCATCGACGGTGTCGCGCCATACCCCTTCTCCTTGTCGGCAAGCGCCCTTTCAAGGAGCCTTGCGATCGCTGCGGGCTCAAGCGCATGAAGCTCGAAGACGAGCGAACGCGAGGTAAGCGGCGTGTTGATGAAGAAGTTCGGGTTGTGCGTCGTCGCGCCGATCAAAACAACAGTTCCGTCCTCGACATACGGTAGGAGGACGTCCTGCTGCGACTTGTTGAAGCGGTGTATCTCGTCGATGAAGAGTATCGTTCCCCTTCCGCCGAGCTCGTCACGCGCCCTTTCGCATATCTTGCGGATGTCTGCAACGCCGGAGAGAACGCCGGAGAGCCGCACGAAATTGCGCTTCGTAGTCTTGGCGACGACTTCGGCAAGCGTCGTCTTGCCGCATCCGGGCGGTCCGTAGAGGATTATGTTCGTGAGACGATCGGCCTCTATGACGCGCCGTAGGAGCTTTCCCTCGCCGAGGATGTGATTCTGCCCGACGACTTCCTCAAGCGTCGTGGGCCGCATACGAGCGGCGAGCGGCTCTGTCTCGCGCCCGTCCATGCCTCATTCGCCGAACACGTACCAGTTCACGACGGTCTTCGGGAGAAGCCTGCAGACGGCATAGACGTCGGCAAGCTTCATCGCCTTTGGCGCATAGATGAAGCACGTGTCGGTCATTTCGTCCTTTGCGACCGACTCGAAGGACGGGTTGGTCTCGATGAGCTTGGGGTCGGTCGCGTTCGGATCGCTCCAGTCTTCCTTTATGACCGTTAGCGACGGCTTGCCGTCTACAAAACGCACTTCAAAGGGCTGCGAAAGACGTTCCTTGCGGTCGCGCCAGCTTTCGCGCGGCAGAAACGCACGGTAGAAGAACTGACCTTCCCTGAAGCCGTTGACCTTAGTCTCCGGGGAATCTAGCTGCATAAGGGCGGCGGCGAGCTTGATCGCGTCGCCAACCGACATCTCGGGCGGGAAGTCGGGCGTCATCTCGTGCTTTCCGCCGTTCGTCTCGCCAGTCCAAGTGAACTTGAACGTACGCTTCTCGCCCTTCGGGATCTTGACCGCCGGCTGGAAGCGCCCATAGGTCGAACTTTGGTCGAGGGCGTCGTCAAACTGCATCAGGGACTGCGGCAGGTTGTAGAGCGCGAACACGGCGAGTGGCATATTCGTCGCGGCGACGGGGGAACCGTCCTTCTCGCGCGTGCCGCCCGTCCAGACGATCGGCTGCTTGCGCTCGTCGCGCATGTCGCGGACAAGCGACCACAAGTCGGGCTCCATCTTCATCTTCATGCCTATCGGCCAGAATTTGCAGGCCTTGACAGAAGACGGCTTGCCGAGAGGCATTCCCGCCTTTTCAAACGCGGCGGCGATGTCCTTCACGCTGTCTTCGGTGAGAAACATCGACTCGTAGTCGTGGTCCGAGTCGGGGCCTGCGAGAAGGAACTCTATCTGCGCGTCGAGACCGCAGTCGGTCGAGACGGCAGTGAACGTCACGGAGTTTGTCGAGACGACTATGGATGCAATGAGCGAGAGGATCATTTCTGGCATTTCTCCTTTGCGCGCTTGAAGCCCTCGGCCGAGCGGGCGATGATCTTTTCGTCGACCGCGCAGCTCAGGCGGATGTATCCGGCGCGGCCAAAGCCGGAGCCGGGAACGGCGAGTATCTTTTCCTCGAGAAGCGCGTCGACAAACTTTGCGTCGTCGCCACCGGGCGCCTTCGGGAAGAAATAGAATGCGCCGCGAGGCATCGTGAACTCGATCCCCGCGTCGGAAAGCACCTTCGCCATAAGGTCATGGCGGCGCTTGTAGATGTCGAGATCGACGGTCGTGTCGCATATCGCCGCCGCGAGACGCTGGCCGATGACAGGCGCGTTGACGTAGCCGAGCGTGCGGTTTACAAGCGTGAGCGTCGTCATCATCGCGCCGTTGTCCGCCGCAGTGAGAGCCGGGTTCACGGCGATATAGCCGATTCGCTCGCCTGCCATCGAAAGCGTCTTCGAGAAGCTCCCGAGGACAAGCGCGAACTTCGAGAGCGGCAATATAGCGGGAACTTCCGCACCATCGTAGGCGAACGCGCGATAGGGCTCGTCGGAGAGGAGGAAAAGAGGACGCCCGCCCTTCGCGGCGCGTTCGGCGTTGACGCTCTCCACGACGTCGACGAGCGCCTTGAGTTCGTCTTTCGAATAGATGGCGCCAGTCGGGTTATTGGGCGAGTTTACGAGGATCGCGCGCGTCTTGGGAGTCACGGCCGCGGCAATCGCGGGGACGTCAAGCGAGAAGTCCTCGTGCGTCGGAACGGGCTTGAGGACGCCGCCGAAGTGTCCGCAGTAGTTGCCGTATTCGACGAAATAGGGGCTAGGCACGACAACCTCGTCGCCCTCGTCGATTGTCGCCCTGAAGAAGCACACAAGCGCACTCGCCGCGCCGACCGTCATCATCACGTCTGCGCCCTTCAGTTCCATGCCCTGCTGCTTCGAGAGATATTTCGCGATTGCGTCGCGCCCCGCGGGGATGCCCGCATTCGGGCAGTAGCCGAGGCCGAGCGGGCGAATCGCGTCGTCTGCCAGCTTGTGCAACACGGCACGCGCGGCTTCCGGCGGCGGCACGTCTGGATTGCCGAGCGAAAAGTCACATACGGCGTCTTCACCGAACTGCTGTTTTAGCTCGATGCCCTTCTCGAACATCTTGCGTATGAAGCTGGACTTGCCAGCGGCGGCATGAAACACATCTGTTACTGTCTGCATTTGAATCATTCCTTGAGTGCTATTATATCAAAATTTACCTTTACAAACACGGCATCGTGGTCTGATATCCTGAGCGCTGGGAGAACCTTCGGCGGACTTTCGACGCTGCAGCCGCGCACGCAGATGTAATCAAGCGTGCTCCCCGCGTGGCGGCCGCTCCCCGGATGCGTTATGCGGCCATCCTTTGGAACGCCCTCAAACGCATCGGCAAAGCCGGCGTCGAAGAGCGTCTGGAACAACGTGTCCTTCTCGAACGACTTCGAGAATCGGTCGGCGTTGAAGTCACCCGCGACTATCACGGGCGGGTGCGGTTTTCCGCGCTTCGGCTTCTCCTGCTCGACAAGCTGCTCTATCGCGTAGGCGCGCTTGAGGCGATTCGTCTGGGCAATTGCTTCCGACGTCTGACCATAGTTTGACTTTAGGTGAACGGCATACACAGTCGCCGTTACCGTTGGCGATACGACGACTTCCGCGCGTGCATATCCACGCGGCGGAAGCGCATCCTTGTGCGTCTTCCAACGGCTCCAGTTCGCCTTTGCAACCGGAAGAGTCGTCATGATGACGTCCTGCTGCTGGTCAAAGCGGTCGCGCCTGCGGTATGCGGTGACGATGGCGACGGAGAGGTTCGTGCGCCCTATCGCGGTGCAGAGCGCCTGCGCCGTCTCGAGGTCGCGTATCTCGTTGAGGCAAAGGAGAATATCCTCTTTTCCCGAAGGGTCGACTTCCGAAATCCCGTCCGCGAGCATCTGCCCTGCGGCGCGGATAGTCGCTCGCTCTACCTGGTCGTTCGCCCTGTGCTCTGCCCGCCCGGACGGAAACCACTCGCCGTTCCAGGTTCCAACTACAAGCGCGAGAGCGAGTGAACTTGCGAGCATCACCCGATTTTCTTTATCACCGGCGCCGGTGGTTTGTTGTAGACGCGGGAATACGGGGGAACCGACTCCTTGATCCAGACGTTGCCGCCTATCTCGGAATCGTGGCCTATCGTGGTGTCGCCGCCGAGGATCGTCGCGTTCGCGTATATCACCACGTTGTCCTCGATGTTGGGGTGACGCTTCAGCCCCTTTACAAGCGCGCCGTTCGCATCCTTGTCGAAGGAAAGCCCGCCGAGCGTGACGCCTTGGTAGAGACGGACGTTGCGTCCTATCACCGTCGTCTCGCCGATTACAACGCCGGTTCCGTGATCGATGAAGAACCTCTCGCCTATCGTCGCGCC
>ODAI011070317.1_pt1 | contig 12549 bp, 9 predicted proteins | sample 1539321 | NCBI WGS metagenome assembly ODAI01 (sample SAMN02144231, study PRJEB22623) | gut metagenome | biome: sheep rumen | host: Ovis aries | place: New Zealand
CGCAGTTCGTGCCATAGGCCTTGTACTGCCGGAGGATGGAGGTCCACTCCTCCACCGTCATGGGGCAGCAGCCGGTTTCGGGGAAGACGGCACAGTTGGTTTCCCCGCGCAGAAAGATCCGCCGGCCGTTGAGGGTCAGGCGGCCATGGCGCTGTCCGAAATCCCGGATGCCAAAGGAGACGGTCCGGCCGGACATGCCTGACAGGGAGGCAGTGAGGGAATAGAGATTCCCCTCATCCAGATCCCAGCGGCGGAGTCTGTTCTGCAGAGGAAGGCCGTCCAGGCGGATTTCATGGGTTCCGGGACGGAAAGCAATCCGGCGGGTCACGGGATGGGCCAGCGCCCCGGAGGTCAGGGAAAGCGTTCCGTTATACGGGCAGGCAGCATCCACGCCGATGCGGACAGAAAGGGTCCGGCCCTGCGGGAGGACGTGGACATAGGAAAGATAGACCGGCGTTTCCGCCCGCAGATGAAGTTTGCCCAGAAGGCCGTTCCAGTTTGTCTGGGTTTCATCGGAGGCGGCAGAGGAATAGACGATGGCATCCCGCGGCCAGTCCGGATAATGGTTGTCGCTGATGAACATCAGTTCATCCCGGCCCGTGGCCAGCCCGGTAATTTCAAAGACCTGCGGGGCGGAGAGGCAGGCGGGGCCAATGGCCGGGGCTTCCTGTCCGTTGATCCTGAGGCGCAGGTGGCGGGCCCGCTCCACCTCCACAAAAAGACGCATCCCGTCGGGAACCTCGAAGGAAACCGTGCGGGTCAATTCTGCCGGTCCCTCATAGGAATGATGCCGCGTGAGACGGGTAACGATGGGGTCACCGGAATGGTAAAACCCGATGCAGCGAACCTCATCCACCTTCCACTGCTGTTCCGGGTTATCCGCAAAGCCGATTCCCGCCTCATCCAGGGTTCCCGGAAGGCAGATGGTGCCCTCCTGTCCGGGAATACGGCACTGCCAGATGCCGGAAAGATCAAGTACAAGCATACAGTTCTCCTCTTTCTTTGCAGAGTTGGCCGGGCCCTGAACGGGTCACTGCGGAACGGATGGCAGAAGACGGCGGTGCAACAGGGCCCCCTGATGGCAGCAGTCGGCGGCGAGAACCTGGTCAAAGCATTCCCGGGCGCGTGCGTACTGGCCAAGGCCCATGCTGCCCAGACCGATCAGGTACAGGCAGTGAATCCGGCTGCGGGCGGAGAGATCGTCATCAAAGAGCTGCAGGTCCGGCAGAGAGACGGCAAAATAGTCGATCTTTACCTCGTCATAATAGTGCTTCTCTCCATAGGCGATGAGCTTGTGGAAGCGGCTCCTGGCATGCGCCTCATCGCCCAGTGCCCTGGCGGCCATGCCCTCATAGAAGATCATGTCGGCCGGCTGATCGTTGTAGTACATGGCCGAGGCAGGTTCCTCATCGCCCTCTGCCGCCTGTCTGAGGCAGGCGAGGGCGACATCATTATGTCCCAGTCTGCGTTCGGCCTGGCCCAGGAAATAATAGAGATGATTGTCCTTTTTCCCCTCCAGCTTGCCCTCGCCCAGTTTTTCCGGATAGCTGAGGGCACGCCTGAACATGGAGGCGGCGGTCCCGGCGTCACCCTGCTCAAGGGAGATAAGGCCGATACGGGTCAGTGCAAAGGCATACTGGCCGGTGACTTTCCCTTCGCCGCCCTCCCAGGGATGGAAGTGCCGGTTCAGAATGAGATTGAGTGCCTCCTGGCAGCGGTCTGCGTCATTGAGCAGCGTACAAAGCTCAATGCACAGATCATCCCTTGTGAGGACGGTGGGCAGATGACCGGCCAGGAACCGGATCCGGCTCCCAAGGTCCATGTTCAGTTTCCCGTACAGCTGATGCAGTTCAAGGAGAACGCGCGCATCATTTTCATCCAGCCGGTAGGCCGTTTCCATGCAGGCCCTGGCCTTCTCCGGGTCCCGGGCCTTATTGTAATAGGCGAGGGACAGATTGCGCCAGACCGTGGGAAAGTCAGGATCAAGGCGGGAGGACTTTTCCCAGCACGCTATGGCCTCTTTGTACTGGCGCCGGTCATACCACAGGCACCCCAGGTAATAGGGGGCTTTTGCATCGCTTTCATTGTGCGCCATGGCGTACCGGAGAACCTCAATGTCCTCAAGCCGGTTCGGGAAGCAGTAGAGGGAATCCGCCGCGGCGGCGGACTGGAGTGCCGTATTTGCTGCGTCCGCATCGCAAAGAAGCGATGAATAGAATGCGCGGTAGTACCAGAGCATGGGCGATTCGGCCGGGCACAGGCTGAGGATGTCGAGAGCCTTCTGCCAGAAACCGGCCTCCGCGTAGTCAATGGCGCATTCGATATAGCTGCTCACACGGGTGCCCATCATCCTGAGGGCGTTTTCCGTGTCGCCGCTTTCCAGACGGGAAACGTAGTCAAAGGCATCGACGTCAAGATTTTCCTGCAGCCAGCGGGCGGCTTCGGTTTCCCTGCCGAGCTGTTTCAGAATGAGGCCGCGCAGTGCCCTGGCTTTGAGGTTATGGCTGTTCCGGATGAGACTCCGGTCGATGTGCTCAAGGGCCAGTTCCGGATCATTGCGCCGGCAGTCAATACAGGCCAGATAGTAATAGCCGCTTTCCTGCTGTGCCTGTGTCCAGGTGGCCTTGTAAAAGGCGTCATATGCCTCATCCGGTCGGTGCTGCATCAGCAGGGCGAGACCCAGGTTCAGGTAGGGCTCACTGTCATAGGGATTCGGGTTCCGGCTGGTCATGCGCGCAATGGCGGCGCGGAAAAAGGGCTCTGCCTCATCCGGTTTGCCCCGGCGCATCAGGAGCATGCCATAGGCGTTGTTGGAGCGGATGTCACCCGGATCGCGCTTCAGCGCTTCCAGATAATAGGGATCCGGCAGGTAGGTGGCATGACGGTACTGTTCCAGATGAAGACCGGTCAGGAACAGTTCCTCGCAGCTGCCGATCTCCGCCGGTTCTTTGGCGGGCGGCATGGGATCCGGGACGGGCTCAATGGTTTTGGCTGCCGGTTTGTACCGGAACAGGGTGCGGCCGCCGGACTCAAGGGTAAGGGTCAGCTCGGTTTCCGGACAGGAAACGCGGACGGATGCCTGGATGAGCCTTGTGGGGCTCAGGACTTCCTTATTGTTATAAATGACCTGATCACCGGCCATGAGGGTGGCATGAATCTCCATCTCCTGTGTCACATACACGGTGATCCTGGCCCGGCCGTTCACGACCTCGAGATTGAACGCGCATTCCTTTGAGGCATTTTTGACATAACCGGCTTCCTTGTACGGCATGAAATACTGGGTGAAGGACTTTTCCTCAAAGGGCTTCAGCCAGGTGAAATCCGGCTGGTTGTCGCAGTACATGCCGGTCATCAGCTCGATGTAGGGGCCGTTGGCATCCGTCAGATTCCGGTCCCAGGCCTGCCCGAAGTCGCCGCAGCCCCAGGTCCACTGCTTTTTCCCGGGACTGACATGGTGATCGGCAACATGCAGAATGCCGGCCTTTTTGTCGTAGTCATAGCCGCCGACAAAGTTGTAGTCGGAGTGGGCGCACATATAGCTGGTGGGAACTGGAATGTTCCGGTAGCGCGAGATGTCCACACCGGCGCCGTAATCATGCTTGTAATAGACGCCGGTGGCAATCGGGAAGGTGCTGACATCCCGCTTTCCATGATCATAAACGGCATGCACATCCGGCGGGAAAATGGACTGGGTATGATCATTGACGGCCACGGCAGGATTGGCCCACCACAGGAAGGTCTGCGGGAGGGCGGTCCGGTTATACAGCTGTCCCCGGATCTCGATATAGGCCTTGCCCGGATAGAGCGTGATGCGCATCATGCCCTTGGTGCCGTACATCTGATCCACCTCGGAGAGTTCCACGCTGACGCTCCCGTCCGGATTCTCGCAGGTCCGGTAATCGGTGGGGGCAAAAGTGGTGGGACGGTGGTGCTGCGGCCAGTTGAATTCAATGCCGCCGGAAATCCAGGGGCCGGTCAGGCCGACCAGGGCCGGCTTGATGACCTCGTTGTAATAGACAAAGTCGTAGTTGTTGGTCTTGTCATAGGCGCGCTGAATGCGTCCGCCCAGTTCCGGGAGAACCATGACGCGGATGTACTCATTTTCAAGCCACACGGCGGTATACGTCCGGTCCTCTTTGGTATCGAGAATTTTATCAATGACCGGAAGCGGGTACACCTTTCCGCTGCTTCCCTGATACACCCGTTTTTCAAGGAACATGGGATTCCGGTCTGCCTTTCCGACACCGTATGTCGGAATGACCACGGGTTCAACTTTAACGCTTGCTGGCATGACAATCCTCCTCCTCAGGCCTCACTGTTGATCATTTGCCGATGCAATATTGCAGTAGGCCTGGATTTGACTTGACTGTCGCTGTGCGACAGGGCCACTTCCAAATGTTGATCCCCCTCCGCAGCTTTTCCGGTGATCAGCCCTGACAAACTGCCGATTTGTGGATTCAGACAGGAGCATTATAATGCACGCAGAGGAGCAGGCGCAATCCCGTTGTGCAATTTGGGGCAAAATTGCCGGGAATGTCTGGCAGAGTGGAATAAAAAAAGCGGGCCAGGCCCGCTTTTGAGTTGGTTTCAGAGAGTAAAGTGCCGAATAAAGGGATCGTCGGGGAGCGGGGATTCGCTGGCGCGTGTCTCAAGGTGCACCAGATACAGAAAGGCATACAGGCAGAGGAGCAGGGCCAGGGAAAGCAGCAGAAAGGCGGCAGCCCCGGGAACATCTGCAGAAAGAAACACAACAGAGAGCAGAAAGAGAAACGCGAGGACGGAAGGAAGGCGGCGAAGCAGCAAAGGCTGCAGCCGCTGCGAAGGATGCGGGAAAGGGAACGGATCCACCGTTAGCCTTTCGGCAGATTCAGCCTTCATGAGAAACCTCCGTATTTGGACAGGGGAGGATTAGGTGCGAAGTGTTTCCGGTTCATTTTCCCCGGGCCTTACCGGGTGATGTAGTAGTCGATGCCGTTCAGGTAATACTGCTTTGACTGGTCATCGATCAGCTGCAGGTTGGGATTGCTGTACTCATTCCGGTGCAGATCATAACTGTCGTAGAAACCGCTCTCTGCCCGGTAGATTTCTCCGGTTTCCGAATCGTAGAGGCGGTCATATCCCAGGATGGCGTCACTGTTCTTCTGGGAAAGGATATCATAGGTGGCCTGGCGTCTTTCCCAGGCGATGTTCATGGCGCTGCGGGCATTGTCCATCTGACGGCCGATGCCCAGCAGTGTCTGCATCTCCTCAGTTGAGAGATTGACGGCCTTCTTTACATATTCGGGGGTGAAACTGAAGCTGCTGAGGCACCGGGTCAGGACCGGTTCCAGCTCGGCAAGTTCACCCATGGGGGCGGTGACGCCCATGAGCAGATAGACGGTGCAGGGCCAGCCATCCACGCCGTAAAGGTCATAATGCATGGTATCCACCGGCTGAGCGGTGACCAGTCCCTCGCAGCTGTGCCCGTCGGCATCCTGATAGCTGATCCGGGCAATGCTGTTTTCCGTGCAGCTGGCCGGGGCAGGAAGGGTGCTGGGCGTTTTTTCCAGGATCGTGACGTTTCGGATATCCGGGAAGATGGCCGGGTTGATGGCCCCTGCGTCCCTGTATTTCCGGGCAAAACTGATGGTGTCCGGGATAGCATCAAGAACGCCGGCCAGGGTAAGGCTTTTCAGCACCGGAGCATCCGCAAACAGGCTGTAGGAACCGCCGAAAGATCCGGAGAGCTGCCGGTACATGTTCTTTGCGGCCTGACTTTTCAGGAAAGGCTCAAGCTTGAGGAACATGAACACACTGCGGTTGGGGCTTTCAGGATCCCAGGCACGATAACAGAACGTCATAAATTCGCCGGAAACCTGGCAGTTCCATTTTGCCGGCAGTTCCATGGTGAAACGGCTGTCCTTGACCGGCACTGTTCCGGAAACAATGGGGGCAGCACTGGCAGTATTGAACTTTTTCCCGGAAGAGGCGGCGGTGCCGGCGCGTTTTCCGGATGCGCCCGTGTCCGGCTGATAATACCGGACGGCCAGATCCAGTGCCTCCAGGGTCATCTGACGCTCGGAATCGACGAAGCGCGCATGATATTCCACATCGCCGTCCTCCCGGATGTCCACCAGATGCAGCTGATTGATGGTGGCGCCGGAGGAGCCTTTGTAGACGTAGGCGGTGCCGCGCAGATGTTTTCCGCCGACGTCAACATCCGCCTGCTGAGTGACGGAAACCAGATTGTCGCCGTATTTTTCCTTCATATAGGCAGGATAGCTGGTCCCCAGATAGGTGTCCGGGTCACTGAGACGGCTGGTGCGGCGCCAGATGAGGACGTTGGGAACGTATCCCGGCTCGTCCAGCCAGATCCGCAGCCCGTTTCCTTCCTGGAACGTGGTGGTTTTTCCGGCGGGCATCCGGGTGGTGTATCCCTGCTCCTCGCAGCGAACTTCCTCAGACGCCGTTTCGCCGGTGCTGCCGCTGTCCGGCTGGTAATAGCGGACGGCCGCGTCCAGTGCGGCAAGGGTCATGTCCCGCTCAGAGTTCAGGTAGCGGGCATCGTATTCCACCTGTCCGTCCTCCCGGACTTCCAGCAGATGCATCTGGTTGATGGTGGCGCCGGAGCTGCCCTTGTAAATATAGGTGGCCCCCAGCAGACGCTTGCCGCCCATGTCGACATATTCGGAGATCGATGTGCCCACCAGACGGCTGCCATACGTCTTTTTCATGTGTTCCGTATACGTTTCCCGGATATAGGTCTGCGGATCCTCCACGTCATCCGTTCTGCGCCAGATGAGCACATTGGGCACGTACCCGGGTTCATCCAGCCAGATCCGCAGTCCGTTTCCGGGCTGAAAGGTGGTGGAAGCGTCAGCAGGAATCCGGGTGGTATATCCCTGTTCCCCGCAATGGAAGTCTTTCAGATCCGTCTCTGCCGCGGCAAAGAGGGCAAAGAGAACGACAAGAATGAAGAGGCATACAGAGAGTCGGCGTTTCATGGCATTTCCTCCTCTTGAAATCAAGGTCAATGGATACTGTCTATTATGCGAATTTCAGGGGGAAGATCAAGACGGAAAGCGGGTTTCAGAGGGATTGGGGAGGGATAGTTTTGGATCAGGGGCGCGAAATGGGGGTGTACAGGCACTGTCCGGAGGATTTCAGCCTTCTGCGGACGGTTCCGGAATCGGGGAAAAACAGGGTTGACAGAGCGGACGGAGATGAAGTATACTTATCCTGTTAGAGAAATCTAACAAAAATTCTTGCTTAAATGTTAGACAAATCTAACTAGTGAAGGAGACCGGAAATGCTGAGTGAGGATATTGTCCGTTACTGTGCGCCGACAATGGCCTGCATCAAAACAGGGAGTATGTTTAACTGTCTGTACCAGAGCCGGCAGGAGATGATTGGGAAGCTTCGGATACTGAACCGGATGCTGCGGACCAGAGGCATGCGGATTGTTCCGCTGCGCTGGAAGGACGGACGGGTATTGATCTATCTGTACCGGCCGGAGATGCTGGCGGAGGATCTGCTGGCGCCGGCTGCCCTGCAGCTTCTGTGTGAATGCGGATACAGCTGCGGGAATCCGGAACGCTGCATCGTTCAGCTGATGGCAAGGCTTCGGGAAAACGGGGAGTTCCCGCATGAAATCGGTCTGTTTCTGGGGTATCCTCCGGCAGATGTGGACGGATTCATGCACCGAAAGGACGAGTGGAAGATCTGCGGACTGTGGAAGGTGTATGACGATGTGGAGTCGGCCACAAAGCAGTTTATGCGCTGCAGGCGCTGCACACAGGAATACATGCGGCGATTTGAGGGCGGATGTTCGCTCAGCAGCCTGGCGGTCGCCGGGAAATAGTACTGGCACCACTTTATCTTGACTGCGTCAAGCGGAAAAAGTAAAATAAAGATGAAAGAATATCGAAAAGAGTGTTGATGATGCCAGGTGTTTCTGTAAATGGAAAACCTGCAATTCTTGATTGGACAATGCGAAAAGATCAGCTGAGAAGTGCCGCAGTTCTGCAATAGATATGATTGCTAAATGGATATCTGGCGAAAAGACACCTGCTTTTAATCAGATTGAAGATGTCAGCAGAAAGATCAGCATTCCATTTGGTTATTTCTTTCTGGAAAAACCGCTTCCGGGATTAAGGTCCAATCTTCTTCCTGTTATAACGGGGAAGAATCGGTCGTGGAAGGGCTGCGACTATTGAAGAGAACAGGGAACAGTGCAGGCTTTTCAGACACCTGCGTATTTGCTGCAGTTTGCAGATGTGACCAGACTGTCGGGTGGTTCCTTCCACCGTTTTCTCATAGAAGATAGCGGCTAGAGCGTCTGTCGCGTGTGGTGAATCTGCCAGGCTTTGCCTGTAATTTGATCACCTTCATGATTTTTATCTGGAAGGGAGAGAGATGCAATGACCAGAAAACTTCCGATTGGCATACAGGGCTTTGAAAAATTAAGAACAGATCATTTTCTGTATGTGGATAAAACCGAATATATCTATCAGCTGGTTCATAACAATGTTCCCTATTTTCTGAGCAGGCCAAGAAGATTCGGGAAAAGCCTTCTTCTATCCGCCATGAAAGCTTATTATGAAGGAAAAAAGGAACTGTTCGCCGGCCTGGCCATCGAGAGACTGGAAGAAGGAAATCCCGACGCATGGAAGCCCTATCCCGTATTTTATTTTGATTTCAGCGGGGATAATTATCTGAAAACCCCGATCGAAAAAGTTCTGGACAGCATGCTGTGCGATTGGGAAGCCATATACGGAGACCAGTTTGCAGATCGTACATTGGGGGATCGTTTTCAGAAACTGCTTGAGCTTGCGAAAGAGCAGACGGGGAAACGCTGTGCCGTACTGATCGACGAGTATGATAGCCCCCTGATGGATACAATGGAGCAACCTGAGATTCATACACATATTAAGGAAGTATTCAAAGGTTTTTTCAGCCGCCTGAAGAAAGCGGATGAATCGATTCAGTTTATTTTCATTACTGGAGTATCCAAGTTTCACAAGGTAAGTATTTTCAGCGACCTGAATCAACTCAGAGATATTTCAATGAGTGAGCTTTTTTCAGGGATATGCGGGATCACAGAGAGCGAGATTGATACATACTTTCAGGACGAAGTTGGGGCAATGGCCGTACGAAGAAAGATGACGGTTCAGGAATGCCGCGAGGCTTTAAAAAAACAATATGATGGTTACCATTTTCATCCGGAAGGGGAAGCTGTTTACAATCCTTATAGTTTGTTGGGAGCCTTGTTGGATAAGGAGTTTGGTTCTTACTGGTTTGAAACAGGCACACCAACCTTTCTGATTAAGAGACTGCGTGATGTCCGCTTTGATGTACGCAGGTTTACAGATCAGACGATCTATGCCGGCGAATCAACCTTAAAGGACTATACGGGAGAAAGTCTGGATCCGATCCCGCTGCTTTACCAGACGGGATATCTGACCATATCGGATTATGACGTAAAGCGCAAAAGATATACGCTCAGCTTTCCGAACGAGGAGGTCAGATACGGATTTCTGGAAAGCTTGATGCCCTCCTACGTGCCCGAAGCGACGGCCGCAAACGGACTGGACATTTTTACACTGGACGATGCTGTTGAGAGCGGGAACCCGGAGAAGATCAGGGATGTGCTGACAGGCCTGTTTGCAAATATTACGTACACCCTGGAGACGGATCCTTTTGAGCATTATTTCCAGGCAGTCATTTATCTGACGTTTACGCTGCTGGGGAAGTTCTGTCAGTGCGAGATGCATACGTTTACCGGCCGTATTGACTGCAGAGTTCAAACGAAAGATTATATCTATCTGTTCGAGTTTAAGCGGGATGAACCGGCGCAGGAGGCGCTTGCGCAGATCGACAGCAAGAAATATGCGTTACCCTTCATCGCGGATTCCAGAAAACTCTTTAAGATTGGGGTTTCTTTTGATTCGGAAACCCGTATGTTAAAGGATTGGGCCGTGGAGGAACAATGATCTTGTTACTGTGCAAATAAACGTGCTTTGATGGACAAAAGCATATATTTTGAAGAGGAACATGGGAAATCCGAAATCAGCGTATGACCAGTCATCACGCACCGGCATTTGCTGGGAAATATCGGAACACCGGACCTCTTCTTTTTTTTGTATAGTCAGCGGGCGACAAAATAATGGGCAGGAAATACGAAAACGAAGCACAAACAGGGGCCGGCTGTCCGGCCCCCTGTGATCAGGATACAGCTGCATAAATGATGTCATGACGCTTGAATTTCTTTACGGACAGGCGGTGCTTTTTCATTTAAGCCGTGAGACAATTTCCTCATGAATGAGGGTACGGACCTGGGGGCCCCAGAAATTCCCTTCATGTTCTGCGCCGGTGACATAGCAGGCGCGGACCTGCGCATTCACCTCCTGAAGGCGTGTATAAAGCGCGTCCAGCTGGGAACAGGGAACAAGGGGATCGCCGGTGCCGTGCAGGAGGAGGAAAGGCGGCAGTGGTCCGTCTTTGACCCGAAAGACCGGGCTGTACCGGATCATCTCCTCCTGCCAGCGGGCTTTATCCGGTCCGAAATAGGCGGTAAGAACGGTTTCTCTGTCCGGGATGTCGCTGAGATGCTCGAAAAGGGCCGGCAGATCCGTGGGGGCGAAACAGGAAATGACGGACTGGACGGCATCGCTGTATTCACGGTATTCCGGTGTCCGGAATTCCGGATCATCGCCCGTGAGTCCCAGGAGGCAGACGGTATTGCCGCCGGAGCTTGTACCGAAGGCGACGATTTTCTCGGTGTTCAGGGCGTATTTGGCGGCGTTTGCCCGGAGAAAACGGATGGCGCACTTGGCGTCGATCAGAAATGCCGGGAACGGGCAGCCGTTCTCGGTGCTCCTGTGCCGGATGGTTGCAACGGCATATCCTTCCTCTGCATACCGGGAGAGCATGGGAATTTCATACCCAAGATTCGGCGTTGTCCAGGCGGAACCCTGGACAAAGAGAATCAGCGGATGAGGGGACTGGGCGGAGCGGTCATCATTGGGCGCCCAGGGAAGGAGAAGGGACAGATCCTGACCATTTTCCGAATAGACGATGTGCTCAATCAGTTCAGCCTGTCCTTCAAGGGAAGGATTCATGGGGAGCTGCGGGATGCCTTGGATCATGAGGGTACCTCCTTAAGTATGCGGTTCAGATTCAGTCCGGAAAGCCTTCGGGCAGGCACAGGTCGCGGCGGGGAAGGACGCTGAGGTCAAAGGCGGGCATCAGGGACTCAAGCGAGCAGGGACGCCACTCCGGAATCAGGCCGGCACCGGCGGCAAGTGCCCCGATGATTTCCTCCGCGGAGTATTTTTTTGACAGGGCGGACAGGGAGATGGCCTGATTCCGTTTGGCCAGGCGGCGTCCGTCGGAGCCGACCAGAAGGGGAATGTGGGCATAGACCGGGGTGGGAAACCCCAGCAGCTGCTGCAGATAGATCTGGGCGGGGGTGGCGGAGAGAATGTCACAGCCGCGGACCACCTCGGTGACGCCGGACTCGGCATCATCGATCACCACGGCCAGATGATAGGCAAAGACGCCGTCTGCGCGGCGCAGAATAAAATCGCCGGGATTTTCTGCAAGGCCGGCAGTGAAGGTGCCCTGAATCCGGTCCTGCACAGTAATCGCCGTGTCGGGGACGTGCAGCCGGTAGGCAGGGACCTTTTCCTGCATCTTCTGCCGGATTTCGGCAGATGTCAGGGCGCGGCAGGTGCCGGGATACACATAGAGGGTATCCCCGCGGTTTGGCGCCTGGCTGGCATGGAGCTGCGCCCGGGAACAGAAACAGGGATAGACACGGCCGGTATCAAGGAGACGGCGGAATATGGCCTCGTAGGCCGGGGTGCGCTCGCTCTGGGTAAGAATGGGCCCGTCCCAGCGGAACCCGAGAAAATCAAGGTCCGAGATACACTGGCGGACAAGATTGGCGGGACACCGGGCCTTGTCAAGGTCCTCAATGCGCAGGAGACACCGGCCGCCCTGTGTCCTTGCGGACAGGTAGGCGATCATGGCGCAGAGCAGGTTGCCGGGATGGAGATAACCGCTGGGGGTGGGGGCGAATCGCCCGACGACGGGGGCGGTCATGCATCCTCAATGGGCAGGCGGGTGCGCGTCTGGGAAGGCCCGTGGGCGGAAATGCGCTCGATTTCCAGCCGGAAAAACGAAATGGGCTCGGTAAAGTGCTCCTGTGTATAGAACGTTGTATTGAAATTTTCATACTCGTGAGCATGTTTGCGCAGCTGGATGGGACGCTGAATGTCGAAGCGGCGGCAAATCTCGAGAAAGGCGGCTTCGGTGTCCCCGTCCACAATCGGGACGGTTTCGCTGCGGAGTATGCGGTGGTGACGGTCAACCAGCCGTCCCCAGAGACGATCGTTTTCCATCTGAAAATCCTCTTTGCTTCCTTATGGATTTTGCGTTATAATGTCAGTCAGGTCTGCCTGCGGTTTTGTGTGCAAATGCAGACCGGACAGTTAACGGGTATTTTCATTGTACTCGTTCGTGAGAGGTTTGTAAACAATTGTGAAAATGATATTTTGCCCGCTTGCC
>ODAI010326687.1_pt1 | contig 12548 bp, 14 predicted proteins | sample 1539321 | NCBI WGS metagenome assembly ODAI01 (sample SAMN02144231, study PRJEB22623) | gut metagenome | biome: sheep rumen | host: Ovis aries | place: New Zealand
CAATAAATATCCGCTATGTTACCGGACAAAAGGTAAACAATATTATTGCAAGGCTTACCAGAGAAATTCAAAAAGCCCTTATTTACACTCTGGAAAAGACCACCGGCAGCAGCCAGCACGTTGCTGAATCTCATTGCTTTAATCTTGCAGAAAAAACCTCCTTTGCCCTGATTGAACATATTCCAGAAATAAGGCGCCTTTTACAACTGGATATAATTGCCGGTTACAAGGGAGATCCTGCAGCCCGCTCTCCTGAAGAAGTTTTACTTTCTTACCCTGGCCTTGAAGCAATTTTAGTTTACAGAATTGCCCACTTTTTACATTCAAACGGAGTTCCTATCATCCCCCGCATTATGAGTGAACACGTACACGGAAAAACCGGAATTGATATTCATCCGGGTGCAACAATCGGCGAATCTTTCTTTATTGACCACGGTACCGGTGTTGTAATTGGAGAAACCTGTATTATTGGAAATAACGTAAAACTTTACCAGGGAGTTACCTTAGGTGCTTTGAGCGTGCAAAAAGATTTACAGGATAAAAAACGTCATCCTACAATCGAAGATGATGTTACCATCTACGCAAATGCAACCATTCTTGGCGGGCAGACTGTAATTGGAAGGGGTTCTACCATTGGCGGTAACACCTGGATTACAAAATCTGTAGAAGCAGAATCTGTAATTACCCAAAGATAAAAAATAACCCCAGTTACTTTTACCGGTAACCAGGGTTAAAAAAAACAAGGTTCCCGGTCAGTAACACTAAAAGGGAACCTTGCCGTCCAGCTTCACTGGACATCGGAGAGAGTTTATCAGCTTATTTACAAGCTGACTTTAATATAATACTTAACACTTTGAGTTGTCAATATATTCAAAATAAAAAAATTATTAAAGATTTGTTATTTTCTGGAGTTTTTTTATGGCAAAGAAGAACGGTTCAATAATGTACAAATGCAGTAACTGCGGTTATTCTCAGCCCCGCTGGCTGGGCCGCTGTCCCGATTGCGGGGAGTGGAATTCTCTGGAAGAAATCATCATAGATAAAACAAAAACTGGTCCTGCCGGCAGAACTTCAGAAGAACAGGTAAAAGTAAAGCCAGTTTCCCTTTCCAGCGTAGATGCTTCTGACACCTCAAGGATTTCTACAGGCATTGAAGAATTTGACCGGGTGCTTGGAGGTGGTGCCACAAAAAGATCTGCCATCTTACTTGGAGGAGAACCTGGAATTGGAAAATCAACCCTGCTCCTTCAAACAGCCTCAGGAATCAGCAATAAACTTGCAGCAGATAAACAAATCCTCTATGTAAGCGGAGAAGAATCTGCAGCCCAAATAAAAGACAGGGCCATCCGCCTTGGAATAGACTCTTCCAGAATACAGCTGCTCTGCACTTCGCGCCTGGAAGACACCCTCGATGCACTTGATTCCATCAATCCTCTTTTTGTAATTATTGATTCAATTCAGACAATTTATTCTCTTGAAGCAGGAATTATTCCCGGAACTGTAAATCAGCTTAAATACTGCGCAAACGAACTTATTTCCTGGGTAAAAGAAAGGGACAGTGTGTTAATAATGACTGCCCATGTTACAAAAGAAGGTACAATTGCCGGTCCTAAGGCCCTGGAACACATGGTAGATACCGTTATTTCCTTTGAAAGAAATAATGAAGATATAAGATTTTTACATGCACAGAAAAACCGTTTTGGCTCCGTGGACGAAATAGGCATTTTTTCTATGAGTTCAGAAGGTTTAAGTCCTATTGCAGATCCAAATTCTCTTTTTATAAACAAAAGAGCAAACAGAAATGTAGCCGGTTTAAGCTGCACTCCCGTATTTGAAGGTTCCAGAATCTTTCTTGTAGAGATTCAGGCCCTTACCGTTCCTGCAAAGGCATCTGTTTCAAGAATCTACAGCGAAAAGATTGATTCGGGCAGGGTTGCAAGAATTGCAGCCGTTATAGAAAAACGATGCGGCCTTGTTTTCAGCGATCAGGATATTTACGTTAATGTTACCGGGGGAATAAAACTTTCTGAAAGTTCCATTGATGCGGCTCTGGCAGCAGCCCTCTATTCTGCAAGAACAGACCTTCCTGTAAAAGCAGAAACAACTTTATTTGGCGAAATCAGCCTTACGGGCGAAGTTCAGCCGGTAGGAAAAGCAAAACAGAGAATTAAAACTGCACAGAATTTTGGGTCAAAATGTATTATTTGTAACGAAAAAGACGATTTCTGCCTTCAGGTTTGTGACATAAAGACACTAATCAAGAGCGCATTTTCAAAATAAGCGGGATTTTCTGACACATTAAAAAAATAAATATTTCTGGCTTTTGGACGATTTTCGCGTTTTTTTGAACAAATTTTCACATTTTTTGATTTTTTTTTGAAAAATTCGGGCAGTTGGCACAAAACTTGCTATATATAAAGTGAAAGACAAAATTAAATGTTCAGGAGGTATGTTATGAACGAACTTTCACTTTTAGATTCAATTTTTAATAATGTTTTATGCGATGCAGAAGCATCAGGCAGCTGTTACTATTCTCCAAGAGTGGACGTCAAAGAAGAAGAAAAGGCCTACACTCTTGAAATGGAATTACCTGGAAAAAGCGAAGAGGATATAAACATTCAGCTGGATCATAATAATCTTACAATTTCTTCAAAAACAGAAGAAAAGAAAGATGAAAAGAAAAAGGATGAAAAATCAAAATACATTCTTAAGGAACGCCGCGCCTCTCAGTTTGAAAGACGTTTCAGACTTCCGGAAGATGTTGATCTTGAAGAAATTAATGCAAACTTCAAAAATGGTCTGCTGATTATAAACATGCAGAAAAAAGCTGCCGCAGCCCCAAGAAGAATTTCAATTCAGGCCTGCTAAAAGCAGCCGGGTAAAAGCTTATTTTGCAGCTTCTTTTAATACCTTTCCAAAATGTGAAAGATAGTCTATAAAAGAAACATAGCTTAAAATAACGCAGATTACAAATAAAACACTTGCAGCAATTTTTAATGCTCCAAAAAAAGGCGGTATAACTTCGAATCGTACCAGACATTCAAGGAATAAGGCATAAAAGCCTGAAACAATGTAAACCACGGTCTTGAGTTTGCCGCCTTTTCTTGCTGCAATGGCTACTCCCTGTTTTGCAGCAACCATTCTTAAGAAGTTCTGCGAGAACTCCCTTATCATTAAAAGCATAAAAAGAACCGGATACATATATCCACCTTCCGAACCGAAAGTGAACATATAACAAATCATCGTTGTAAGATGAAGAATTACATCTGCAAAAGGATCAAAAAGCTTTCCAAAATCGCTTACTTCGTTATTTTTTCTTGCGTAAAATCCATCCAGAAAATCTGTCAACTCGGCAAAAAGAAGACATGGAATTGCAATACACATGAAGATTTTTGCTAAAAGTGAAGCAAAATCTGGAGAAAGAGGCTTTATCCACATTGGAATAAAGTACAAAAGCACAAAAATTGGCGCATATATAATTCTTACAAAAGTAAATTTATTAGACAGTTTCATAGTGATAGTATTAAAAATTCAAGGATAAAAGTCAATATTTTCTGATTTTTTAGTAGGTTTTAAAATCCTGAACTATGCTTACAGCAGACTTTACCTCATATTCGGGTAATTCCTCCTTAATAAAATGCAATGCCTGCTGAACAATAGCGGGAGAATCCGAAACTCCATAAAGAATAAACTCATTTTTCTCTATTCTTGCATGCATAAATTCAATATTCAGTTTCTTTTCAAAATAAAGCTTATTAATTACTCTTTGAGCAGTCAGTTTTTCCTGAATCTTCTTTTTTCCTTCCTCTTCCAGCTCTGCAGTAACAGTTTCTTTTACAATATCTGCAATAATTGCGGCAGTTTTTTCTATACTTACATAGCCGGTATTTAAAACTGCGTGATATAAAGAAGAATTATCAATATCTACATTGTAAAAACTCTGATGAAAGCCTGCACGGTTCTGGTCACTTTCAGCAATCCTCTGTTTTGCCTGCTTGTCATCCCAGCTGAACTCTTTTTTAAGTCTTTCAATTCTTGTTTTTTCGTCTGCCACAAGGCGGACTGAAACATTGTTAGGAAGATCCTCTAAAACGGCAAAGGCTCCCCTTCCAATAATTATGACATTTCCCAAAGCTGCGGCTTCTAAAATAGCCATCTGCACATAATTAAGATATTCATCCCTGTTTTTAGCAAGTGATGCAAAAAATCCGGGCTTACGCTCATCATATTTTGGCATTTTTGACTCTGGAAAGCCCAGTTCAACTATTCTTTTTTCTATATCCTTACGTGATACAAATTTATAACCGATTTGCTGTGCAAGAGATTGTGCAACTTCATCACCCCATGCTGCTACCTGTCTTGATAATGTAATTACTGCCATACAAAGCTCCCCCTGGAATTAATTCCAGATTTAAAAAAAACGCACTGTATATTATAATAAATCTGCTTTACAATTCTGTCAAAAGGGAATAATGGTAGTTATATGATGAAAAATTATTTTACTAAGGATGATGAAAAATTAAAGTGGACCCAAGGTAAAAGTAAAAAACTGCTGGATACCTGTGTTTTTGAAGTTACTTCGGTTGACAGCTGCTCTGCCCAGGGAGTTCGCGGAGATTACATCATAATGAATGCCAGAGACTGGGTTATTGTTATTCCCCGCCATGATGATAATTTTCTTATGGTAAAACAGTGGCGCCATGGAGAAAAAGCCCTTAGCATTGAATTTCCTGGTGGCGTAATTGATAGGGGCGAAGCACCCGAGGCTGCCGCAAGAAGAGAACTGGAAGAAGAAACAGGATTTAAGGCCGGAAAGTTGACTAAACTTGGCAGCGTGAACCCCAATCCCGCTTTATTTTCAAATCACCTGCATGTATTTCTGGCAGAAGATTTAATAAGCACAGGACAGCAGCATTTAGATGAGGATGAGTTTATAAATTACTTTGAAATGCCAATAAATGAAGTGTTACAGGGAATGGGCACAGAACAGTTCCCTCATGCATTAATGGGAACTGCCCTGGCTATGTATTTGAAATATACGCTTAATCACGGTCCTCTACAGGAATATTAAAATAGGTATTTTCGGTCAATGGAGTAAGGAAATCTGGTGTCTGGAAATCGCAATCATCGAACCCATCAATATAATACTTATACATAAACTGACAGAAAACATATTTCTTTTCCGAGTAATAGTCTTTGCTTTTCAAATCAACTGTTGTTGCATCTGAGATATTATTAATATCAATATCTTCATCATAGCAGCCGACCATATGTGAACTTCCCCAATATTTTAATTCATCGGTTTCCCATAACCCTATAGATTTTTTCACACCAGTGACATCGATAGGAATCACATTTGTAAGATAGAAAACAGAATTATCTAAATGTGCGTATTTTGCTGAATCCCAGCCTTTTGGTAAATTATCTATTATACCAAGGCCATGTTTTGGCGTTAAAATATAGTATAACTGAAAATCAGGACACAGGCTTTCATCTATACCATCTTTTCTATATTGAAATTGAATTGCAAACTTATAAGTTCCTCCAGCAAGTACTAAAGGATATACCCAGGAAATTTCAGAATTAACCACAAACGTATTTGTTTCACTAGAATAATGATTTATAGATCCCCAGTCGGGAGTCATTCTTGTAGACCAGTTTTCATTACCATCAAGATATATCATTCTGGTCATAAACCAGTAATCCTTAAATTTATCCGGACTTGTAAAATTAACTTTTACACCATTTTCATCATCTTCAAAAGTTATTAATGCTTCTAGTTCTTCATCAGTAAGGCCACCAAACGATCCAGAGCCTTCATCTTTTGCATAAAAAACACCAATATCTGAAGATTCATTATTTATTGCTGTTCTTGCAACTGAAATTCCATTGCTATCTTTATTTCGCAAATCAATTTCTTGATTTTTTACTTCAGCATCTCTTTTACATCCATAGCAAACAAATGCAGTGCATAACAGAGTTACTGTTACAAAAACTTTAAAAAATGAGTTCTTTTTCATTTTTCTCTCTCCTTAAGAATTAAAATTAAATTTAAAAAAAATCCGTTCAAGACTTTTAATCTTAAGCGGATTTTTAATTATCTTTGCTTACTCGCCGTAAGTTTCGTATTCCTTCTTTGGATCGTAAGTTCCTTTTCTGTATTCACCGGTAAGACTTGGAATCTTCATCTTCATACCAGGGTGAATAAGATTTGGATCCTCTGGCTTAGGCATTTTGTCTTTGTTTGCCTGGTAGAGGTTTTCCCAAAGTAAAGGATTGTTGTATACGTATGGACGGCCAGAAATATTCCAGTAACAGTCTTTTGTTTCTGCCCATGGGCGAACAATGTAGAATTCTGGAAGTGGTGTTACTTCTCTGATTCCGTCTAAATCTGCAAGACAAGCCTTTGCATATTCAATTGCCTTCTGGAAATCTTCAGCATCAAAAGAAGTAAGGGCATTATCCAGGTTTTCTTTAGCAGAAGTATATGCCATTGGGAAGGTGTGCTCTGCATCAATTTTTTCTGCATAAGCAAGCTGATTTTTTGCCATACCAATGTAGTTTTCTGCATCTGTACGGGCAAGCATCATCTGGATATAAGCCTTAGAGAGTTCAGCATTTTCTGTAGCCTTCTGTGCATATTCATAAGATAATTCATATTCACCTGCATCTAAGGCTGTCTGAGCTTTTTTTGTATATTCATCAGCTAATTTCTGATAAGTGTTGTTTTTATAACTTACTGCAAAGATTGAAGCAGTAAGAACTGTTACTAATACAACTGTAAATAACTTTTTCATAACATTACCTCACTACTTTTTTAATTTGCATCCTGTACAGCATCAATTAAAGTTGAAGCGGCATCCTTTGCCTGTTCAACCATTGCTTCTTCAATAGTTTCTGCTACTTCAATTTCTGCATCATCAGGATTTGCATAAGTTTCTTCTTCAAGAAGTTCTGCATCTTCATCTTCTATACCGTCTACCTTTTCTGCAAGAGGAGCCTTTGTATCTGCTTCCATAGCATAAAGCTCACTTTCTTCTACACGTTTCTTTGCTTCTTCAAGGGCAGCAAGGGCTGCAGCACGTTTTTCGTAGATTTCGTTATACAAAGTAAGATAGGTTTCTTTTGCAGACTGATAATTCTGATATGCTGACTTTGAGTTCTGCATTGCATATACAGTATCACCCTTCTTAAAGGTTTCTGTTGCTTCTTTATATTCTTCTGCACGAGAAACACCAGCTTTTACACTGTCTGCCTGTTTCTTTGCCTGATATGCCGCTTCTCTTTCTTCTTTTGCAAGTTTCTTATAAGCAACATTCAATACAGCAGTAAAGTTTGCATAAGCGGCTTCAGATTCACCTACAAAAGTTGTTGCAGGATCTCCGTTCTTAAAGGCTTCTTCTACCTTTGCAAGAGCTTCTACACCAGAATCATAATTTTTCTGACTGTATGAAGCATATCCGTTATCATCGATTTCCTGCTTTGCTTCACTGGCCTTAATATAGCTTGCAAGAGCCTGATATTTTGCAACCAGCTCAGCAGAATCTTCTGCAGTAATAACTCCGCCATCTGCTTTTAATTTGTTGTAATTATCATCAATAGCTTTTAATAAATCAGCAGCCTTTTCCTCTGCGCCGGCTTTTATTGCTAAATCACGCGCACCATCAATTAAAGCTAAAGTGGCAGTATTATCTACAACTTCCTCAACTGTTTCTTCAATCTGCTCTTCTACAGGAGCTTGTGGTTTTGGTTCTTCCTCAACAGGCTTAGATCCACATGAAATAAACATTACAAGTGCACAAGCCGAGAGAAATCCGAGAATTACTTTCTTCATGAAATACCTCACTTTAATAATATCTATTTTACAATATATTTTTTTTTAACACAATCTTAGACTAAAATCCACTAATTATTTTACAAATCAGAAAAAGTCTTTATTATATAGATAATAGAGGTATTATATGGCTGACAATTTTTCATTTAGTATCGAAAAGCATCTGGGAAAGATTTCAGATGATAAAAGCAGCTGGCCCATGGAACTTAATTTAGTTTCCTGGAGTAATCATCCTGCAAAATATGATTTGAGGCCCTGGTCTCCGGACCATCAGAAGATGGGAAAAGGCGTTACCTTTACGGCCGAAGAATTAAAAAACCTTAAGGATTTACTCAACAGTCTAGAAATCCAGGGGTAATTCGTAGGAAGCTGTCTGAGCACCCTTTTTTACGACAATTTCATAGAGCATTTTCTGCAGGTAAAGGTCTTCTAAAGTACTTCCATTGCTTCGTATTTCCATGTCCGTTGAAGCTAAAAGAGCAAGAATTGCCGTTGCCTGGGGAAGATTCCAGATTTTTGCCGCATTTCTATACTGTTTTTGCATAAGTTTACTTGCAAAGCCTGAGCTGCGTAAATCTTCTTCGGAAGGTCCGCCGCCATAAGGTGATTTTTTTGCAAGATTGTGCCAGAGAGAAAGTTTTCTAAAACAGGAAGCAAGTCCCGCAATAAGGCTTACAGAAGAGGAATCTTTTGAAAGGCGGATTTTCTGTAAAATCTCCACACCATCAAGAAATCTTTTTTGAGCATCAGACTGAGAAGATGAAATTGCATCAAAAAGAGTAAAGGCATTTTCTTCGCGATTATGAGTCAATACTGCTTCAACATCTTCGCAGGTAATTGTATGTTCTTTTGGAAAAAGCAGAAAAAAACGTGAACACTCATTCTTTAATGACTGGGTATTATTTTCTATCATGTCCAGAATTAAAGAACAGGCATCTGAATTTATTCTGAATCCATTTTTATTAAAGAAATTTACCAGCCAGTCCATTTTTTTATTATCAAAAAGCTCGTAAAATTTCTTTTTATTTGCAAGTGGAATAAGTTTATCTAATTTTGAATCTACAGAAATCTCGTCAGAAATTAAAATAAGGACATTGTTTGGCTCTGGATTAGATTCACACCAGTTTTTTAAGGTTTCAAGATCATCCTTCTTTTTTAAAAGCTCTGCATTTTTACAGACAATGCAAACTCCGTCAGAAAAAAGGGTTCCGCTCTGGAGAATTGTCATTATCTGGGCAAAGGGAGTTTCTACAAGATAAAAAGAATGTTCGTCTATATTGCCATATTTCTTTTTAAGAGATTTTTTTACAGCCTGAACAGCTTCATCTCTTTCGCCGAATTCTGGTCCTGTATAAAGATAAACCGGTGCTGCCATAATTTCCTAATAAGTTCTTACAATGTTTGAAAGAATTCCAACAATTCTTACATCTGTACAGAAGATTGGCTGCATTGTCGGATTTTCAGGCTGCAGCCTGATTCTTTCTGATTCTTTGTAATAGCGTTTTAAAGTAATTGCATCATCAATTACTGCTACTATAATCTGACCGTCTACAGCAGAATTTGCCTGCTCTACTACAGCCAGGTCTCCGTCAAGAATTCCGGCGTTTATCATACTTTCGCCGCGAACCCTGAGTGCAAAATAACTTTTTCCGGGGCGAACAAAAGGCTCTGTTAAATTTACATATCCGTCTAAGTTTTCTTCGCTAAGCAAAGGTTTTCCTGCGGCTACAGTTCCAAGAAGAGGAACTTTACCTACAAATAAAGAAGCTGTTCTGTTACGTTCGTCAGAAAGAACTCTAATTGAACGGGAACGGTTTTGTGCCTGAGTTAAAAAACCTTTTTTCTGTAAGGCAGTAATATGATCCTGTACTGCGCGTAAAGAAATGCTGAAATTATTACTGATTTCTCTTACGGTTGGAGGATAACCATTCTGTTCTGTATAGTCTGCAATGTAATTTAAAACTTCTTTTTGACGGGCTGTAATTTCTCGCATTTTTACTCCCCTGCAGCTCTTACTCTTCTTCGAATTTACTGTTAAATAACTCTTCTATAGTTGCTGCTGCTTCTGATTCATCAGGACCTTCAACATTCAGTGTTAATTGAGTATTGTAGCCTGCTCCCATTGCAATTACACCCATAATTGACTTTGCATTTACTGTAGCGCCGTCTTTTGTGATTGTAATTTCGCTTTCAAACTTATTTGAAGTCTGAGCGATAATTGCAGCTGGTCTAGCGTGAATTCCTGCGCGGTTCTGAACAGTTAAAATTTTTTCTACCATGTTAATTTCCTTATAAAATGTTTATTTTAGTATGAATTATCATTTCCATTATAGATTGTCTGGGCATCGCCGGTTTCAATCCATTTAAGTACATTCTGATTAAACTCTTTAGCAGAGTTATATCCCATATTTTTAAGTCGCTCATTCATGGCGGCGGCTTCAATAATGATAGGAAGGTTTCTACCAGGTTTTACCGGAATTTCAATAACTGGAACCTTTACACCAAGTAATTCCATATATTTTTGTTCCGTTCCTAATCTGTCGTAGCTTTTGCTTGCATTCCAGTCTTCAAGCTGAACAATAAGCTGAACTTCTTTCTGATCACGAATTGCACCTACTCCGTATAACTGCGAAATATTTATAATACCAAGACCACGAATTTCCATATGGTGACTGATCATAGAATTTGCACCGCGGCCTAGAAGAATATTACCATTTACACATCTTACGTCAATAATATCATCTGCTACCAGACGGTGGCCTCTTTCTACCAGTTCAAGGGCTGTTTCACTTTTACCAACACCGGAATGTCCATTTAAAAGAATACCAATACCGTAAACTTCTACCATTACACCATGAAGGGTTTTGTGAGGAGCAAAAATGTTAGAGAAAACACGAATAAGACGATTTGAAAATTCTGTAGAAGTTAAATCTGTCTGCAATAAAGGACAGCAGTTTTCTTCTGCTATTGCACGGAAATCTTCGGTTGGTTCAAGATTGTAGGTAAAAACACAGCAGGGCATTTCGCCCACAAAGAAATTTTTGATGGCTTCAAGATTCTGTTCTTTCTGAAGCTTTTGAAGATAGGCACATTCACCACGTCCAAAAATCTGTACACGGTTTCCACCAAAGGCTTCGTAAAAGCCTGACAGGGCTAAACCCGGTCTGTTTATCTGAGGAACAGTAATTGCTCTAGGCAATCCGCGACGCCCCGCAATACATTTGAGATTCAATGTATCGTGTCCTGATAATTCCAGGTCAAGCAAATCTAATACCGTAAACTTCTTTTCGGCCATAGGTATACTATACACAAGAGTATTTTTTTTTTCAATAATGTTTGTATTTTGAGGATTTTCGGATTATACTTTAAATGTAGCCTGGTAAAAAAAGGCTAAAATTCGTAAAAAGAAGTGATTTTTCGCTTCGTAGGAGACAACTATGACACTTTCAACAAATGCTGTTGGTTTTACATTGGGACAGAAACAGTCCGAAATGATTGAGACAAAGCTAAAAAGAATTGCTTACGCAGATGACTTAATTGTTGATCTTCTTTTAAAAATCAAGCACGAAAAAATCTTTACTTTTGGTGCAACTGTAAACTTCAAATGGGGTAATTCGGCAACAGTTACCTGCGAAGAAGAAGATTTTGCGGCAGGCATTAACAAATTAATGGATATGCTTGATTTAAAGATTACTAAGGAAAAAGAAAAAATTCAGAGTAAATAATTTTTTACCTTAAATAGGAATTTTTTACACCAGCCTGCTGCCGGTACTTTGTAACTGTGCGGCGGGCTATTTTTATGCCCTGATCATTTAGCAGCCTTGTAAGGGCAGAGTCAGAAAGATTTTCGTTTTCCATTGTAAGTTCTACTATTTTTGATTTAATTACCTGAGAGGAAATTTTTTCTTCTCCTTCCCCGCTTTTTATGCTGTTAGAAAAAAAGTAACTGAAAGGAAGAATTCCCCAGTCGGTCTGAATAAATTTACTTCCCTTTCTGGATGACAACCTTGAAATCGTAGATTCATGTATGCCAAGCTGCTGAGCCAGCTGCCTTCTTAAAAGCGGCTTTAAGTGATCATGCCCCTTTATAAAAAAATCCCTCTGATTTGCAACTATGGCACAGCCCTGTAAGGCAATTGTAGACTCCCTGAACTGAAGATTATCTATAAATTGTTTTGCCTTCTGTACGCTTTCCTTATCAAATTTTAATTCATCAGAAATACGGATTTCGGGAAGAAGACCTGAAGCATACTTTACCTGAAAGTAATAATCCTTTGTACCCGCAATTTTTCCGTTTTCAAAATCATCAAGAGCAATATAGCCCTTTACTTTTGTAACCGTAAGAACAACATCTGGATTCGCTATTCCGTTTTTAGAGCTGTCGCTGCGGTAATTTTCTGCAGGGCGGGGATTAAGTTTTAAAATATAATCAATTGCTTCCTGCACGCTGTTTAAGTCGAGTTTTATAGAATCTATAGAAAGGGCTGTAGCAAACTTTTTAGCATGCCATTCTGCCTTATAGCTGTTTATATTTTTAAGAACCTTATCTGCCTGGGGAGGAGAGAGTAAATCAAGGTGATTATCAAGAATAAAAAGAGCCAGAGGAGGGGCATTTTTTGCAATCTTTGCCTGAACAAAAAGACTTTCTTCAAGATTTTTACAGCAGGTTCCGACCGGATCCATATTCTGAATAAGTTCCATACATTCTTGAAGC
>ODAI010648809.1_pt1 | contig 12548 bp, 11 predicted proteins | sample 1539321 | NCBI WGS metagenome assembly ODAI01 (sample SAMN02144231, study PRJEB22623) | gut metagenome | biome: sheep rumen | host: Ovis aries | place: New Zealand
ACAAATATGAAAAGAGACGAGAAAATCTTTGATCTGATTCGCCAAGAAAAAGAGCGTCAGATGCACGGAATCGAGCTCATCGCTTCGGAAAACTTTGTCAGTGAGCAAGTTCTGGAGGCTATGGGTTCTGTCATGACCAACAAATACGCCGAGGGTTATCCCGGCAAACGTTACTACGGCGGCTGCCAAATCGTCGACCAAAGCGAGCAAATCGCCATCGACCGCGCCTGCCAGCTGTTCAACGCTACCTTCGCCAACGTGCAGCCCCACTCGGGCGCACAGGCCAACATGGCCGTGATGCAGGCTTTGCTTGAACCCGGCGACACCTTCATGGGCCTAGACCTTTCGCACGGTGGTCACCTTTCGCACGGCAGCCCGGTCAACGCTTCGGGTATGCTCTACAAGCCCGTCGCCTACCATGTGGCCAAGGAAACCGGCCGTGTCGACTACGACGAGATGGAGAAGATCGCCCTTGAGTGCAAGCCCAAACTCATCATCGCCGGTGCCTCGGCCTACAGCCGCGACTGGGACTACAAGCGTATGCGCGCCATCGCCGACCAAGTGGGCGCCGTCCTCATGGCCGACATCAGCCACCCTGCCGGCCTCATCGCCAAGGGCCTCCTGAACGACCCGCTTGAGTATTGCCACATCATCACCACCACCACCCACAAGACCCTGCGTGGTCCTCGCGGCGGCATGATCCTCATCCGTCACGACTTTGAAGACCCGCGTGGCCGCAAGACCCCGAAGGGCGAAACCAAGATGATGTCGGCCTTGATCAACAGCGCCGTGTTCCCGGGCATCCAAGGCGGACCGCTTGAGCACGTCATCGCCTCCAAGGCCGTTGCTTTCGGCGAAGCCCTCAGCGACGAGTACATGGAGTACATCCAACAGGTGAGAAAGAACGCCGCCTTCATGGCTCGCGCCTTCATGGACAAGGGCTACGACGTCATCAGCGGTGGCACCGACAACCACTCGATGCTCATCGACTTGCGCGGCAAGTTCCCGGAAATCACCGGCAAGATGGTGGAGAACACCCTCGTTCTGGCCGACATCACCGTCAACAAGAACATGGTGCCCTTCGACACCCGCTCGCCTTTCCTGACCTCGGGCCTGCGCGTTGGCACGCCTGCCATCACCACCCGTGGCCTGAAGCAAGACAAGATGGCCGTCATCGTCGACTTGATCGACGACGTCATCAGCGACATCAATCCTGAGACCAAGACCGCTTCGGAGGCCAAGATTGCCGCCGTCCGCACCGAGGTGAACAAGATGATGAAGGACTACCCGCTGTTTGCGTGGTAAGCCAACTACACCTTATTAATAAAGGTCGCCCCGAATCGAGGCGACCTTTGTTTTTGTTTTGCTTTCCGGATTAGTCCCGCTTTCCGTCCAAGGTGTCGATGATGCTGTCAATCAAGTTGTAGGCGCCATCGTAAACATCCTTCAAGGTGGCATCGAGCATGTAGGCCGGCGTGGTGAAGACGAGTTCCGCATTGTCGGCGCACACGTCGCCGTGCTCGGTCTGAACGTGTTGCGCACCCATCTTGCGGATGTTGTCGGCATCGGGTGTGCCTTCGTTGCCCAAGGTGACGCACACGTCGGGAATCAGCCTAGCGAACATCACCGGCGCGATGCACATCCCGCCGATGGGTTTCTTGGCTGCGTGCATTTCGAGGATGGCGCGTGCCACGTCGGGCTGCACTTCCATCTCCGCGCCTTTGTAGGCATAGTCGCACAGGTTTTTGGCCACGCCGTAGCCGCCGCTGAAGAGCAGGCCGTCATAGTCCTCGGCCTTGAATTCCTCGACGGGACGGACTTTGCTTCGGGCCAGGCGGGCGGCCTCGGTCAGGATGTTGCGCTTTTCCTTGGTCTGCTTGTCGGTGAGATGGTCGATGACCTCGGTTTGCGGACGGTCGGGCGCAAAGCACTGGTATTCACAATGATGTTGCTCGATGGAGAGCAAAAGGGTGATGGCCTCATTGATTTCGCTGCCATCCTTGCGGCCACAGCCGGCCAAGATTACTGCAAATTTCTTCATGGAGTGTGTTTTTCGGTTGATTCTGCGGCAAATGTAGTAAAAAATTCGTTACTTTGCGCCATAAAACCAATCGCGACGAGAAAAATGAGAAAAGAGCAATTCATCTGTCCCTATGAGGTTTATGACAACCATGACGAGTTGGAGCCGCAAGATGCCGATTTGTTGCGCAAGGCGCACGAGGCCACAGCCCGTTCCTACGCGCCTTATTCAAAGTTCCATGTGGGCGCGGCGGTGCGCATGGCCAACGGCGAGATCGTGATGGGCTGCAACATCGAGAATGCTGCCTATCCCAGCGGACTTTGTGCTGAACGCGTGGCCTTGTTTGCGGCTCAAGCCAAGTTCCCCGACGTGCCCGTTGAGGCGGTGGCTATAGTGGCTCATTCCAAGACCAAGACGCTTGCCGAGCCTGCCGCGCCCTGTGGCGCCTGCCGTCAGGTGATGCTGGAAGCGGAACAACGCTCGAAACGCCCCTTGCGCGTGTTTTGCCAAGGCGAAACCGGCCCCGTCATGGCCTTCGATGGCATCGAATCGCTCTTGCCTTTTGTGTTTCAGGCGAGGCTGTTATGACTACGCAAACGTAAACACCAGGTTCCCAAAGAAATTCCATAGTGTTGAGACACCCACGGCAAACACCTTGCTGAGGTAGAAGTTCCATTTCAGCTTGCCGTTGAGCACATACACCGTCAAGGTGTCGATGCCCAAACCAACCAAAGAAATGGCGAAATACTTGGCGTATTCAGCCCCGATTTGCGGGTTGGTGCTCTCGAAAGTCCAAATGCGGTTAAGGATGTAATTGGTCGTGGCGGCAAAAACGAACCCAAGGATGTTGCTCAGGTATTTGTTCCATTTCAGCCATTCCTTGCAGACGTATGTGATACCGAAATTGACAAACACGCCCGAAAAACCCACTACGCCGAATTTCAGGAATTTCATCAAAAACTCACGAGTCATCTCGATTTTTAACGATGTTAGGCCCATCTCTTTTTCATTTGCGGTGCAAAAATAGGAATAAATCCCTACTTTTGCGCAAAATTTCAATGATGAGCGCAGTAAAAGACATCTCTATCGAGGCCTACGACTATCCTTTGCCAGACGAGCGCATCGCCAAGTATCCCTTGCCAGAGCGCGACGCCTCGAAACTTTTGGTGCTGAAAAACAACAAAATAGAAGAGTCTTTGTTTAGGAACATTGGTGAGTTTTTGCCGAAAGACACCTTATTAATATTCAACGAGACCAAGGTCATCCGCGCCCGATTGCAGTTCCACAAGGCGACAGGCTCGCGCATCGAGGTTTTCTGCCTTGAGCCGGAACAAGACTATCAAGTGGCTTTCGGTGCGGCATCGCCTGTGCGCTGGAGGTGCCTGATTGGCAACGCCAAACGCTGGAAAGAAGGAAAACTCGCTATGCCTTTGACCATTAACGGCGAAGCCGCTACGCTCTATGCCGAATGTATGTCACGCGACGACCAAGGTGCCGAAATCGAGTTCTCGTGGTCACCCGAAGGCTTGCCCTTCGCCTCGGTTTTGGAGGCCGCCGGCGAGATTCCCCTGCCGCCCTACCTGCACCGCGATGCCGAACCCGACGACCGCGACCGTTACCAGACCGTCTTTGCCCGATACGATGGATCAGTGGCAGCTCCCACGGCGGGACTGCATTTCACCCAACCGCTCATCGCCCAACTACGCGAACAAGGTTTCCGATTCGATGAGGTCACCTTGCATGTGGGCGCAGGCACTTTCCGCCCCGTGGCCACCGACACCATAGGCGAACACGCCATGCACTCCGAAACCATCATCATCCGCAAATCGCTGATTGAAAGCCTGTTGCAACAGGTCGGGAAACCCATAATCCCCGTTGGGACGACGAGTACACGCACTCTTGAAAGCCTTTATTGGATTGGAATCATGCTGAAGGAACAGGGGCTGGAACTGCGTCCATTGCATGTGGAGCAGTGGCTCCCCTATGCAGACCATGCACCATCGTCGGCTCCCGAAGCCTTGCAATGTGTTTTGGATTATATGGACCAGCACGGCCTCACCCGCCTCGAAGCCAGCACCGCACTGATGATTGCGCCGAGTTACAAGATGCGCGTCATCACGGGACTCATCACCAATTTCCACCAACCCAAAAGCACTTTGCTGCTGTTGGTTTCGGCCCTCATCGGCGAGCGGTGGCGCAACTGCTATCGTTTCGCCCTCGACCACGGGTTCCGCTTCCTCAGCTATGGAGACAGTTGCCTCTTGTTGCCTTGACGAGGGGATTATAAAAAAAACTCTATTTTGGAGATTTTGGAACAATATTTGCAATTGAAATACGTTATTGTGAACACACTAAACCAAATTACCATGAAAAAATCACTTTTATTTGGCGCATTGGCTTTTTTTGCCATCGGCGCAATGAGCATCCAAAACGCTCAAGCACAAGAACCCGTCAAGAAAAACAAGACTGAAAAGGCTGTCGAGAAAAAGGTAGTCAAAGAGATGAAAGCTGACGCTGAAGAAGCCAAGGCTGAGGAAGCCAAGAGCTGCTGCAGCTCCAAAGACGCCAAGAAAAACTGCAAGGAAGAAAAGAAAGCCGGTTGCTGCGCTGCTGACAAGAAGCACGACTGCAAGAAAGAAGACGCAGTGAAGCCTGAAAACAAAAAGAACAGCCAAAACAAGGACAAGGAGGAAAAGAAGGACAGCAAATAAACCTCCCATGCCAGTAGCATCGAAAAAAAGATTTCTGCAAGGAAATCTTTTTTTTTGCCTTTTTTTTGCGTGCGTCTCGATAAAATGTCTATTTTTGACCCCTTAAACAACACTCAAACAATCCTTAACACAATGAAAAAGTATTGGCTATTATTCTCATGGGCTTTATTGAACGTCAGCCTGCTCAACGCCCATCCTGTCGATGTCGAACGCGCCAAGGCAGTAGGGCAAATGTTTATGGGCAATCATCTCCAAACCCGAAGCGAAGCCCTTGATTTACAATTGGCATACACTGCTACGACAAGCCGCGACGAAGCCTGTTTCTATGTGTTCAACATCGGCAACGAGGGCTTTGTCATAGTATCGGCCGACGACCGTTTCCGGCCCATCGTGGGCTATTCCGACGAAGGCCCCTTCGCCACCGAAAACCGTTCGCCAGAGTTGGATTATTACCTCGACAACCTCATCAAGACACGCACAAGCCGCAACGTCGTGCTGTTTGACGACACCGAAACCGAATGGCAAAGCGTGATGCGAAACGGCAAGCTGATTTCGCGCAACGGCGGCAGGGGTGTGGACTACATCTGCACCACCAAATGGAACCAAGACTCGCCTTATAACCTCTACTCGCCCGAGGCCAGCGGAGGTCCGGGCGGACGCTGCTATGCAGGCTGCGTGGCCACTGCCATGAGCCAGGTGATGAAGCGTTGGAACAAACCCACACAAGGCAGCGGAAGCCATTCCTATTATTGCTATGGCTATGGGCAACAAACAGCCAACTTTGGTGCCACCACCTACGATTGGGACAACATGCCCGACCGTCTTGGCGGAGCCAGCCAAGAGGAAATCGAAGCTGTGGCACTGCTGATGTACCATTGCGCTGTTGCGGTCGATATGATGTTCTCACCCAATGGCAGCGGCGCCTATTCGTGGGACGTGCCAAACGCCATCCGGAGGTATTTCTCGTACTCCAACCAAGCCAAGTTGCGCGAACGCTACGACTACACCTTGTTCGAATGGCAAGACATGCTGAAAGCCTCTTTTGACATCGGTTGGCCAGTGTATTATTCGGGCTACAGCGAAAGCGGCGGCCATGCCTTTGTGTGCGATGGCTACGACGACAACGACCTGTTCCACTTTAACTGGGGCTGGGGCGGCAGCAGCGACGGCTGGTTTGTCATCGATGAAATCGACTATGCCGGAGGCGCTGCGGCCATCTTCAACTATGTGCCCTCCGAAGTCTATGAATACATGCCCATGAAGCCTGAAAGTTTTGAAGTCGTCTCGTCTGGCAGCCTCGATTTTGCAGCCACCCTCAGTTGGACCAACCCGACCCAAACCGTGCGAGGCACGCAGCTTGATGCCATCGACCAAATCGTGGTTACCCGCGATGGGAAAATCATCCATACTGAAGACAACGTAGCACCGGGAGCCAACATGACTTTCACCGACCATTTCATGCCCACCGTGGTGCAATATGGCGTGTATGCCATCGCCCATAATGCGATTGGTTTGGAAGCCATCGAGGAGAATGTCGTGCTTGGCCCGAATTGCGTTTGGACTCTGGAAATGGAAGCCCCCGAAGGACAAGATTGGAATGGTGCTTCTATCACGCTGCAAAACGCTGCCGGCATCGTGATAGGCAACTATGCTCCCGTCGGAAGCAAAACGGTCAGCAATGTGGAGATGCCCCTCGGCCATGTGTCGTTCCGTTTCAACAAACCCCAGCAACCCATTGAGCAGATGCACTTTGCCGTCAAGGATGCGGACGGACAGACCCTCGTGGCTTTCGACGGTGCATCCGCTGATATGACATTGGGACTTTTTTTCGTGGCCGACAACACTTGCGGTGCAGAAAAAAACCGCAATGTACCGCAAAACCTCAGAGCACAACGCAACGACAACACCGTGACCCTACAATGGGATGCCGAAAACAACCCAATCGATTACTATTGCATCTATCGCGACCATCTGTTGATTGCAGTAACAGCAACCAACCAGTATGTTGATGACGAAGCAGACGAAGGCCTTCATACCTATTATGTGACCACACTGAACGGGCAAGGCGAGTCGGAACCGTCAAACCTATGCAACATACAGACGGACTGCCCTTGCAATCCTCCGTTGAACCTGAGATTTGAATTGGCCAACAACAATAAAATCAAACTGACATGGGACGCCCCTGAGAACACGACTCCAACAGGTTATTTCGTGTTCCGTCGCGCCCAAGGACAAGAGTTCAAGCGCATCAAGTCTGTCGTAAACACAACCTACACCGACAACCTCAACAACCAACACGACGATGTTTTCGAATATGCCGTGGCCGCTTACTATCAAGCCGACGATTGCACTTCGTCCTACGCCAATGCCAACGACAACCCAGAGATGTATTTTGTCGGCGTGAACAAGACCATCATACCTCGACATCTCGTGGGAGAAACCCTCAACAATTCGATGAAACTGCAATGGGAAAGCGCATTGACGGCCGAGTCATACAACATCTACAGGAACGGCGAACTGATTGCCGAAGGCCTGACGGAACCTACTTATTCCGACGAAAGCATTACCACACAAGGCACCTACAACTACATTGTTACAGGTAAGACCGGTTTCTTGGAGTCAAACCCGTCAAACGAAGTGATGGTTGATTGGGGCGCCACCGTTGTCGAAAGCATGGAAAGCCCATCCTTAAGCGTCTATCCCAACCCCACTACTGGTCAGTTGTTCCTCGTGGAGGAAGGCATTAGCCAAGTTGTTGTGCTCGACTTGATGGGACAGGAGGTGATGCGCCAATCGGCGCAAGACGGCCAAGCCCACCTCAACCTCTCCCCCCTGCCCGACGGCACCTATTTCATCAAAGCCATCACAGCCAAGGGAACCTTGATCCAAAAAATTGTTAAAACACAATAAACCAGATGAATATGAATAGTTTTATGAAACTGGCGACCATCGCGCTGCTGTTTGGAACAGGTTCGACGCTCCTCGCCCAAGAGAAAAAAGAAGAGAAACCCATCTACGAGTTCACGGAAACCGTCAACGTGAAGCACACGCCCGTCGACAACCAAGGCAGTTCGGGCACTTGCTGGTGTTTTGCCGGCACCGGTTTCGTGGAGGCCGAAATCCTTCGCTTGTACGGCAAGGAGTTCAACCTCTCCGAGATGTTCGTCGTCCGCAACGCCTGGACTGAGAAAGTGAACAAGTTCGTCCGTATGCACGGCAACAACACCCTCAGCCAAGGCGGCGAGGTGTGCGACGTGCTTTACATGATCGACAAATACGGCATGATGCCCGAGGCCGACTACAGCGGCAAGGTCATCGGCGAGGAACGCCACATGCATGGCGAGATGAACGAGGTCATCAACGGAGTGGCCCGCGCCATCATCAAGAACGGCAACAAGAAAATCTCGCCTGCCGGCCCCAAGGCCTTGCAAGGCGTATTGGACGCCTACCTCGGCGACGCCCCAAAAGAGTTCACCGTCGATGGCAAGAGATACACGCCCAAGTCGTTTGCCGAAGCCTATCGCATCATCCCCGCCGACTACATTGAAATCTGCTCGTTCACCAACGAGGAATACAACAAGCCTTGCATGGTGGAAATCCCCGACAACTGGACTTGGACCCCAGCCTACAACCTGCCCTTGGACAAGCTGATGGAGGCCGTCGACTATGCCCTTGAGCACGGCTACACCCTCGGCTGGGCGCAGGACGTGAGCAACCCTGGCTTCTCGCGCAAGGAAGGCGTCGGCATTGTTCCTGAAGACCCCAAGGACGAGAACCTGTGGAAAGAGATCGTGGCCGAAAAGAAGGTGACCGACGAAATCCACCAGGCAGCCTACGACAACTGGGACGCGGGCGACGACCACAGCATGCTCGTCGTTGGCATCGCCAAAGACCAGAACGGCAACAAATACTACAAGATCAAGAACTCGTGGGGCGATGCCGGCCCACACAAAGGCTATTGGTACTGCTCCGAGCAATACCTGCGCCAATACACCATCTTCTTCACGTTGCACAAGGATGCCCTTTCGAAGGCCATGCGCAAAGACCTGAATCTTTGAATCTTAAATCTTAAATCACAATACAATGAAATTCAAACACTTACTCACCGCAACCGCCTTGATGCTCAGCGTCGGCGTCGTTGCACAGCCAGAGGCTAAAAAAGACGAAGCCAAGGAAGAAAAAGGCTTCAAGTTCGAAACCATCAAGGAACTGCCCGTCACCTCAGTGAAAAACCAAAACCAAGCCGGCACCTGCTGGTGCTACAGCTCGTTGGCCTTCTTCGAGGCCGAACTGCTCCGCATGGGCAAGCCTGAGTACGACTTCTCGGAAATGTTCATCGTCTACAAGACCTACCTCGACCGTGCCGAGGCCGCCATCCGCACCCACGGCGACGTTTCGTTCTCGCAAGGCGGCTCCTTCGGCGACGTGCTCTACGCCATCAAGAACTACGGCCTCGTGCCCGACAGCGAAATGCCCGCCGGCGCCATGCACGGCGACTCGCTGTCGAACTTCAACGAGCTTTCGGCCGTCACCGACCCGTATGTGGCCGGTGTCATCAAGAGCCGCAAAATCCAAATGGACAAGGACGGCAACCCGCTGTGGAAGAAAGGCTTGGCTGGCATTTACGATGCCTACCTCGGCGTGCCTCCCACCGAGTTCACCTACAACGGAAAGAAATACACGCCCAAGTCGTTTGCCGAATCCACCGGCCTCAATATGAACGACTACGTCAACATCACCTCGTTCACGCACCATCCTTTCTATGAGGAGTTCGTCATTGAGGTGCAAGACAACTGGCGCTGGGGTCGCGCTTGGAACCTCCCCATCGACGAGATGATGGCCGTGATGGACAACGCCATCGACAAAGGCTACCCGATTGCTTGGGGTAGCGACGTGAGCGAAAGCGGCTGGCTGCGCGGCGAAATGTCGGGCGTGGCCGTCCTCCCCGACCTCACCGCCAAAGGCCAAGACCTGCAAGGTAGCGACATGGCCCGCTGGATGGGCATGAGTGCCGCCGACCGCAGGAAGGAAGCCCAAAACGGCCCCACCCCGCAAAAGTGGGTCACGCAGAAAGAACGCCAAATCGCCTACGACAACTACGAGACCGGCGACGACCACGGTATGCTCATCTACGGCACCGCCAAAGACCAAATCGGCAACGAATACTTCATCGTGAAGAACAGCTGGGGCAAGGCCGGCAACTACGACGGCATTTGGTACGTCAGCAAGGCCTTCGTGCGCTACAAGACCATGAACTTCGTGGTCCACAAGGACGCTCTGCCGAAAGACATCGCCAAGAAAATAGGCATCAAGTAAACTATAACAAACATTTTGGTTTAAGGGAAAGCCAACGCTTTCCCTTAAACTTTTATAAAACAATACTTTATGAAAAAACACACCATTATGCTCGGATTGATGCTCGCCATGGCATCCTGTATCGCGCAAAACCCCAAAGACATGAAGACAGAACGCCTTACCTACTTCAGTTTCGACCAACACAACACAATGCGCATCTTCAACGGCGAAAAATACGAAGTCGCCACCATGAAGGACGGACGAATCCGCATCGTCATTGACGAAGCCTTCCCCGACGAGAAGGAACTCTACATTGAAGACACCACCATCTTCGCTGAACTTCAGGCCATCGTCAATGAATACAAGATGGACAAGTACAAGAGCGACTACCAGCCACGGATGCGGGTTTTCGACGGCGATTCGTGGTCGATTTATTACAAATACGACTCGGGGCGCAGCAAAAGCTCTGGCGGCTACATGGCCTGGCCCGACAACTTTGGCGAAGCCCAAAATGCCATTTCGGAGTATTTCAAGAAATGGAGGGAATACCCCGTCGCGGAAAAAAACATCGACACTTTCCTTTTCACTTGCAGGAACAACGCAGGCCGCGACATCGAATACAGACTGGAGCCTTACTTCAACAGCAAGTCGTTGGTCGTGATGCGCAACGCCGAACAAGACCAAAACGACACCATTGTCGTGGACCACGATTTCAGGAAGAAACTGAAGGAGTTCGTGAACGTCTATCGCCTGAAAGACTGCTACGAGTATAAGTCGTCAAACCCAGACGACACGCAATACGAGTATCACATCCGCTTCACCAACGGCGAGACGCTCGATTTGGAAGGCAGCTACGGCAGCTTCATGGGCGGCAAGGAAGAAGCTCTCTTCGGGCTTTTCCAGCGGTATTTTATGAAATAGTCATCGCTTGATCTGCTCGAAACCCTTGCCGTAGGCCCCCATTACGGTGTTCATCGTCATGAAAGCCTTGGGGTCTTCCTCTTTCACGATTCTCAAGATGTGCTGCGACTCGCGCTTGTGGGCCACCACCATCAGTATGGGGCCTTCGTGCTTGGTGTACCAGCCGGTTCCATTGATCATCGTTACGCCGCGCTGCAATTCCTTCGACACGCGCTCGGCCACCTTGTCGGGCTCGGAGGTGAAGATGAAGGCCTGCACACTCTGCTTGTTGCCCGTCAGCACGAGGTCGATGCAATAGCTACACACGCCCAGCACCACGAAGCTGTAGATGAAGTCCTCGATGGTGTTGCCCACGATGAAGCCGCAGGCGATGATGAAGATGTCCAAGAGGAGGATGACGCGCCCTTGCGAGATGTTGCGATACTTGCACACAATCATGGCGATGATGTCGGTGCCGCCCGTGCTGCCCCCTTGCGTGAAGGCCACGCCGATGCTCAAGCCCGCCAAGCCACCACCGAGGATGGCCGCTAAGAAATGGTCGCTGACGAAAGGCTGCATCTCGCCCGCCATCATCGGGTCGGTGATGAAATGCTGCAAGAGCGACATGAACACCGAGGCCATGATGATGGAATAACCCGTCTTGATGCCAAAGCCCACGCCGATGATTTTCAAGGCGATGAGCAGCAAAATGGCATTGATGACGAACACGGTGATACCCGTGGAGATGCCTGTGCCCCAATAGACCAAGGCCGCGATGCCGCTCACGCCACCTCCCATCAAGTGGTTCGGGATGAGGAAGGCCGTCCAGCCCAAACACATGCTGAACAGCGCCAAAGTGATGACGACGTAACGCTTCACTTCGGTCAAAATCTGTTTTTTGTCTGCCTTCATGATTCAAAAGGATTTGATGGGGCAAAGGTAGTGATTAATTCGGAATGAGGAATGAGGAATGTAGAATGTAGAATGAAGAATGTAGAATGAGGAATGCTCCGTAAGAGCTTTTCTTTTAATTGAAAACCAGCTTAACACATCGAGTTATACTCCGTAGGAGTTTTCTTTCATTTGCTTCAAAAACCTGTTTTCACTGCAAATGCCTGAAATTCAGGAATCCATTGTCAGGTTTGAGCCATTCCTCCTGTCCGTCGTAAACGACTTGGGTGAGGCTGACGCTATCGCCCAAAAGGTTCCTGAAATAGTTGAGGTCGCTGAATTATTATACATTATAGGTTATTGATTATAAACTAATTATAATAATTATGGCCAATTTTGGAGTTGAACTACAAATTTGTCCGCAAAAATAGACAATTTATCATAAAATAAGCAAGCATTTTTCAAAAACGACAGAAATTATTGCTCGTATTTATTACTGATATAAATTTCAACATATTGTTAATAAACTAATTATAATCATTTTGTCCATATTTGGAGTTGAAGTACAAATTTGGATGATTATTGATGTTTTTGCAATATGGAAGAACCATCTTCAATATTTTTTCGCGCCACACGTCACAAAACGGCCTACTTGTGCGTCTTGTTATCGTAAAAGTTCCCGAAATGGACCCCGAATTTGAAAGGACATACCAAAGCTATTATCCGAAGCT